>Ga0209039_10000513_pt1 | contig 37604 bp, 23 predicted proteins | sample BogFormECP12_OM1_FD_188238 | JGI IMG/M metagenome (GOLD analysis project Ga0209039, IMG submission 188238) | Bog forest soil microbial communities from Calvert Island, British Columbia, Canada - ECP12_OM1 (SPAdes) (version 2) | ecosystem: Environmental > Aquatic > Freshwater > Wetlands > Bog ...
CCGCTGTCCGCGGATGGCCACCTGGTCCTGCCGCCGCAATCGATCTCGCTTTATATCTTCAAGTAAGCCGGAGAGTGAATGAACAGGAAAGTGCTTGGCACCCTCGTCCTGGTCTGGATCGGCTGGTTCGTGATCCTGTACATCTTCCAGTGGCTCGTCACCCAGCGCTTCGATGTGCAGCGTCCGGACACCGCCGTCTCCTGGTCCGCCTCGGAGACCACCCTCCAGAGTAATACCCGCTCGCTGTACCTGCTCAATCCATTCATGAACAACCAGGTCGCCTGGGATTCGGAATACTATCTCGGCATTGCCACAGGAGGATACAATGATCCACGTGCCGGGGTGGAGACGAACCCGCGCACCGGCCATGTCATTCCACGCAACTATTCGTTCTTTCCGCTCTACCCGTACACGATGAAAGCACTGGCCGTCCCGTTGCAGGTCTTCGCCCTCAGCCCGATCGCCACGGCCACCCTGGCTGGGATCATCATCACCCTGCTTGGCACCCTGGCCGGGATGATGGCGCTCTTCGACCTCACCCGGGAGTATTTCGATCCCGACAGCGGCCTGCGGGCGGTCTTTTACATGCTCATTTTCCCGACCGGATTTTTCTTCGCCCAGATCTACACCGAGGGGTTGTTTATTGGCCTGGCTTTCTGGTCCCTGGCGCTGATGAAGCGCAAGCATTGGTTGTGGGCCTCCCTGCTCGCCGTGCTGGCGACCGGGACCCGCGCCCATGGCGCCGCCCTGGCGCTGCCCCTCGGGGTTACCTGGCTCATGGCTACCGATTGGAAACATTTCCAGGCCAGCTTTTCGTGGAAATGGGTCGCCCGCGGGTTCAGCGTCCTGCTGCCGGTCGCCGCTTTCCTGGTCTGGCGTTATTCCCCGCTCGGGAACGGCTGGGCGGAACTCCAGGAGTTCTATTTCGGACGCGGCCTGATGGCGATCGAGAGGTCGATCGGCAGCTGGGTCTCCGCTTTCCAATATGCGCAGACGAACCCGCCGGCCGCCATCTATTTCGGCATGGAGGTCTTCACGGTCCTGCTCGCTTTTCTGACCAGCCTGGGGCTGCTGCGCCGGGACCTGCCCGTGGCGCTCTTCAGCCTGGCGGTCGTTGTGCTCTCCGTGTTCAGCGGTTCAGCGCAGAGCATGGCCCGCTATATGCTGGTGGCGCCGGCCATGTTCATATCCTTGAGTGCCCTGGGCCGGAACAAGGCTTTCGATCGCTCCTGGACCATCGCCAGCCTGCTCCTGATGGGCATGACCGCCATGCTGTTCACCTTCAAAATGTGGGTTGGCTAGGACCGTGAAATCCGTCTGCCTGCCCATCGGCCCGATCCAATTTGATGCGAACACACTTTATCCAAGAGGTAATTGCCATGATGGATCTTGAGAAGCTGCTCTCCCAGATGACGCTCGCTGAAAAGATCTCGATGCTGGCGGGAAAGGACCATTGGCAAACCGTCCCTGTCCCGCGCCTGGGGATCCCTTCCATAAAAATGACCGATGGCCCGAACGGGGCCCGCGGGGCCTGGGGGAATTTGGGCCCCAGCTCGGCCCTGTTTCCGGTGGGGATGGCCCTGGGGGCCACCTGGAACCGCGATCTCGTGGAAAAGATCGGCGCAGCGCTGGCGGAAGAGGTTCAAGCCAAGGGGGCACACATCCTGCTGGCCCCGACGGTCAACATCCACCGCACGCCCATCGCCGGACGTAATTTTGAATGCTATTCGGAGGATCCCTATCTGAGCGGTCAACTGGCGACCTCTTACATCCGCGGGATACAGAGCCATGGAGCCGGCGCCTGCATCAAGCACTTCGTGTGCAACGATCAGGAGTTCGAACGCAAATCGATCAGCTCGCAGGTGGAGGAGCGGCCGCTGCGCGAGATCTACCTGGAACCTTTCCGGCTGGCGATCCGGAACGCCAGGCCCTGGGCGGTCATGTCCGCCTACAACCGGATCAACGGTACGTACGCCAGCGAGAATGACGCCACCTTGAAAGACATTTTGAAGGGGGAATGGGCTTTCGATGGGATGGTCATGTCGGATTGGGAGGGCACGTACACGGCTGAGGTGCCTTCGGGCGGCCTGGACCTGGAGATGCCCGGACCGGCGCGCTGGATGGGCGCGGAACATGTCAGGCAGGTCCTCGCCTCCGGAGCGCTCACCGAGGCCGCCCTGGACGACAAGATCCGGCGCCTGCTGCGGACCATCGCTCGCGCCGGCGCTTTTGAGCACCCTGCACTGGCGGAAGAGCGCAGCCTGGACCGGCCGGAACACCGCCGCCTGATCCGGGAGGCGGCGCGGGAGACGATCGTCCTTTTGACCAACCGGAAGATCCTGCCGCTATCCCCGAAGAAGATCCAGACGATCGCCGTGATCGGTCAGCTGGCGCGCTGGCCCAGCGTCATGGGCGGCGGAAGCTGTCACGTGACCCCGCATTACGTGGTTTCCCCCCTGGAGGGGATCCGCGCCCGGGTGGGGGATCACGCCACCGTGAAATATAGCCTTGGCTGCTGGTTCAATAAAAGGCTGCCTGTCCCTGACCTGGAGTGTTTGCAGAGCGAGGACGGCCAGCCCGGGCTCACCCTGCGCATTTACGACAACCTGGACTTCTCCGGCACGCCAGCCTACGAGCAGGTGACCGACCGGCTGGCATTGGACTGGTATGGAGACTCGGTCCCCAAAGTCGAGCAGAGACGTTTCTCGGTCAGGCTGACCGGCACTTTCACCGCCCGGGAGGGCGGAGAGCATACCCTCGGCCTGGCGAGCGTGGGTCAGAGCCGGCTTTTCCTGAACGGCAGCATGCTGATCGACAACTGGGAGGCTTACCGCCCAGGAGACCAGCTGACCGCAAAGGCGCAGCTCGCAGCCGGGCAGTCCTGCACTCTGAAGATCGAATACCGCTGGGAGGGGGAAAACCTGTCGCGCTCCCTGCAGCTTGGCTACCTTCCGCCCCAGCCGGCCGACCCGATTTCCAAAGCGGTAAAGCTCGCAAAAAATGCCGATGTGGTCATCCTGGTCGCCGGTCTGACCGGGGAATGGGAATCGGAGGGCTTTGACCGGGCGAATATGGATCTGCCGGGCGACCAGAATGAGCTGATCGAGAAAGTGGCCTCCGCCAACCCGAACACCATCGTGGTGCTGAACTCCGGTTCGGCCGTGCGCATGCCCTGGGCGGACAAGGTCGGCGCGATCCTGGAGCAGTGGTACAACAGCCAGGAATGCGGCCATGCCCTGGCGGAGGTGCTTTTTGGTGATGTCAACCCGTCCGGCAAGCTTCCCACCACTTTCCCCAAACGCCTGGAGGATAATCCAGCATTCCTGAATTTTCCGGGTGAGAACGGAAAGGTTCTGTACGGCGAAGGGCTGTTCGTCGGCTACCGGTATTATGACACCAGGGACATGGCGCCGCTCTTTCCCTTCGGCCATGGCCTTTCGTATACCAGGTTCGAATACGGCCCCCTTTCGCTCCATGCGGACGAGTTCACCGCGGAACGCGGCCTGGACGTGCATCTGGAAGTCAAGAACACCGGGAAACGCCCCGGGAAGGAGATCGTCCAGGTTTATGTTCATGATGCGAGCTCGGCCCTCATGCGCCCCGAGAAGGAGCTCAAAGCCTTTGCCAAGATCGAACTGGCGCCAGGGGAGGGGAAGGCGGTCGACTTCCACCTTGACCGGGAGGCCTTCTGGTATTACAACCCCGCCCAGGGAGGCTGGATCACCGAACCGGGCGAGTTCGAGATCCTGGTCGGTGCCTCCAGCCGCGATATTCGTTCGCGCGCTTCCGCCAGCCTGATCCCTTCGCCAACCTCCCAACCCCGCCTGCACACGCCGGAAAAATGAAAGCCCTGGCGGAGGGTCTCGCCCGTGTGTGAGCTTGGAGACAACCATGCGTTTTGGACATTTTGACGACACAACCCGCGAGTACGTCATCGAACGTCCGGACACGCCCCTGCCCTGGATCAATTACCTGGGGTGCGAGGATTATTTCGCCCTGATCTCGAACACTGCGGGCGGATATTCCTTTTACAAGGACGCCCGCCTGCGCCGCCTGACCCGCTACCGCTACAATAATTCCCCGGTCGATCTCGGGGGCCGCTATATCTACCTGCGGGATAATGCGCAGGGGACCTACTGGTCCCCGTCCTGGATGCCGACCCGCGGTGCCCTGGACGAATACGAGTGCCGGCACGGGCTGGGTTACACCATCATCCGTTCGGCCGCCCACGGGATCGAAGCCAGCACCCGTTATTTCGTCCCGCGCGGCGAGAACCTTGAGCTCTGGGAGCTCACTGTGACCAACCGGCGCGACCAGCCTGCCGATCTATCGGTGTTCTCGGCGATCGAATTCTGCCTGTGGGATGCAGCCGACGACGCCTCCAACTTCCAGCGCAATTATTCCATCGGCCAGGTCGAGGTCGAGCAGGGGGTCATCTACCATAAATCGGAATATCGCGAGCGCCGCGACCATTTCGCCTATTTCGCCTGTTCGGAGCCGCTCTCCGGCTTTGATACCCAGCGGGATGCGTTCTTGGGACCTTACCGTGGCTGGGCGGACCCCTGGGTCGTCGAAAAAGGCGAATCGCAGAATTCGGAAGCGCATGGCTGGCAGCCCATCGGATCCCATCACGTCACCCTTCATTTGAAGGCCGGTGAAAAGAAGAAGATCATCTTCCTGCTTGGATATGCCGAGAACCCGCGGGGGTCCAAGTTTGACCCGCCGGAATCCCAGACGATCAATAAGCAGACGGTCCTGCCGGTGATCGCAAAGTATCTCGCTGCGGAAAATGTGGAGGCGGCTTTTCAAATGCTGCGTGAATACTGGACCGGGCTGCTCGGCCGGCTGCAGGCCACCACCCCGGACGGCGACACCAACCGCATGCTGAACATCTGGAACCCGTACCAATGCATGGTGACGTTCAATCTTTCGCGTTCGGCTTCCTATTTTGAGAGCGGCGTCGGGCGCGGGATCGGTTTCCGCGATTCGAACCAGGACCTGCTCGGTTTCTTGCATATGATCCCGGAACGCGCCCGCCAGCGGATCCTGGACCTGGCCTCCACGCAACTGGCGACCGGTGGCGCCTACCACCAGTACCAGCCGATGACCAAGCGCGGTAACAACGATATCGGTTCGGGGTTCAATGATGACCCGGCCTGGCTGGTCGTGGGAGTGAGCGCTTATCTCAAGGAGACCGGCGATTTTAGCCTGCTGGAATCACCCACACCATATGATAACCAGCCGGGTTCCGAAACCCCGCTGTACGAGCACCTGCAGCGCGCCATCCGCTACACCCTTGACCGGCTGGGCCCGCACGGCTTGCCGCTCATCGGACGGGCGGACTGGAACGACTGCCTGAACCTCAACTGCTTCTCCGACACCCCCGGCCAGTCCTTCCAGACCACGACCAATAAGGACGGCAGGGTGGCGGAGAGCGTGTTCATCGGCGGCCTGTTCGTGCTGGCTGCCGGGGAGATGGCGGCCCTGGCTGGGAAGCTGGGACGCAAGGCCGAGGCCGGCCGCTACCGGAAAGCCGCCGAGCGCATGGAACAGACCGTTCTCGCCCACGGCTGGGACGGCGCCTGGTTCCGCCGCGCCTACGATGACGCCGGCTCCCCGGTCGGTTCGCAGGAATCGAACGAGGGGAAGATTTATATCGAGCCGCAGGGCATCTGCATCATGGCGGGCATCGGCCTGGAGGACGGCAAGGCAGTCCAGGCCCTCGACTCGGTCGCCGACCAGCTCGCCACCGAGCACGGCATCCTGCTTCACCAGCCCGCCTACAGCCGCTACTACCTGAACCTGGGTGAAATATCGTCCTACCCGCCGGGTTACAAGGAGAACGCCGGGATCTTCTGTCATACCAATCCCTGGATCATGATCGCCGAGACGGCCATCGGTCGGGGGGACCGGGCTTTTGATTATTACAAGCGCATCAACCCCTCGGCGCGGGAGGCGATGGGCGAGCTGCACCGTTGTGAACCGTACGTATACGCCCAGATGATCGCCGGGCGGGATGCCGCGACCTGCGGGGAGGCCAAGAATTCCTGGCTGACCGGAGCGGCCGCCTGGAACTACGTGGCCATGACCCAGAACATCCTGGGCATCCGTCCGACCTACGACGGGCTGGAAGTGAAACCGGTCGTCCCCTCGAGCTGGAAAGGCTTCGAGGTGAGCCGCCAGTTCCGCGGCGTCTGTTATCGGATCCAGGCGGAGCGGCAGGGGCCCGGCAACGGCGTCCGGCTGGAGATGGAGGGAGAACCCATCCCCGGAACGGTCATCCCGATGCCTCCTGCGGGTCGGAAAGAGGTCCGGGTGAAGGCCATCCTTTTCTAGGCGCGGACCATTCCCGGAGGCCTGCGCCCCCGGGGACTCGTTCGCAGCACGAACCGAAGCGAGATGTATTTCCATGGATAAAACCAATTTTCACTCAGGGGTCAATTTGGGCGGCTGGCTCTCGCAGTATCCCTCCTATGACTACAGCCACTTTGATACGTTTATCACCCCCCTCGATATCCGCCGCATTGCGGATTGGGGCTGCGATCATGTCCGCCTCCCGGTGGATTATCCCGTGCTGGAGGCGGACGGTCAGGCCGGGAAGATCAATGAACACGGCCTCGCCTATGTCGTGGCCGCCCTGGAGGAATGCCGGGCGAACGACCTCAACGTCATCCTGGACCTGCACAAGGCACCTGGCTACAGCTTTGACGAGCTGCAGTCGACAGCCCTGTTCGATCAGCCGGCCCTCCAGACCCGTTTCCTGGACCTGTGGCAGGAGGTTGCCTGGCGCCTGGAAGGCACCCAGGGTTTTGTCGCCTTCGAACTTCTGAACGAGGTCAACCTGCCGGATGGCGAACCGTGGAACTGCCTGGCGCACCAGGCGGTGGAACGCATCCGCTCCGTGGACCCCGACCGGCTGCTCGTTGTCGGCGGCAACCATTACAACGCCCCCGACGAGCTCGAAGCCCTGGTGGTCCCCGATGATGAACGGATCCTGTATACCTTTCACTTTTATACCCCCCTGGTCGTCACCCACCAGTTCGCTCCCTGGCAGCCGGCCATGCGGGCCTATGGTCAGAAGGTGGATTATCCCGGCCGGGCCGAGGGGCTGGACGATCTGATCACCCGCCATCCCGATTTCGCCCCGGTGGTCCAACCGCTCATCGGGAAGCGGTTCGACCGGAACTTCCTGCGGAAGGCAGTCGGTCCCGCGCTTGAATTTGCCCGCCGGAAAAAACAGGTGGTGTACTGCGGCGAGTACGGCGTCATCGACCGGGCTCCCATGGAAACGCGCCTGCGTTGGACGTCCGATCTGGTCTCCATCCTGCGCGAGCACGGCATCGGGCGGGCCGCCTGGTCCTATAAGGCCATGGACTTCGGCCTGGTGGATGAGCTGGGCAAGGTTGTCAACGAAGATTTAGTCCGCCTGATCTCTGCGCCCTGAGGGGTTTCATGGCCTACGGTTTCTTCGATGATGCACACCGCGAGTATGTCATCACCGATCCCAGAACGCCGGTGAAGTGGATCAACTACATCGGCACGCTGGCCTTCGGCGGCTTTGTGGACCATACCGGCGGAGCCTTGCTCTGCAAGGGGGACCCGGCGCTGAACCGCCTCACCAAATATATCCCGCAGTTGCCCGCCTCGGACTTCAAAGGGACGACGCTTTACCTGCGCATCCATCGGGCGCGCGGCACCCGGATCTTTTCACCGTTCTTCGTGCCGACCCTGGACCCGTATGACCGCTTCGAATGCCACGTCGGCCTCGGTTATACCCGCCTCGTCACTGAGTTTTACGGAATACGCACAGAGGCGACGATCTTTATCCCTGCCGGGGAGAAGCTCGAAATTCGCGACATCCGCGTGACCAACCTGAACCGCCGCCCGCTCCAGGTGGATGCCGTTCCGGTGGTGGAATACACTCACCCGGACGCCCTCAAACAGTTCACCAACGCCGATTGGGTTCCCCAGACGATGCAATCGCGCCTGGCCGAGGATGCCCAGGGGCTGAAGACCCTCATTCAATACCCGTTCATGCTGCGCGATGAGCGCGTGAACTATTTCACCTCCAGCCGGCCCGCCTCCTCCTTCGAGACCGATCGGGCGGCTTTCCTGGGCGACCATGAATACGGCACCTGGGCGGATCCGCGGAGCCTCCATCACCCGGAACTGGGCAATACCCAGGCCCTGCGCGGTGACAACATCGCCGCCCTGCTGCATCCACTCGGCCGGCTCGCGCCGGGCGAGAGCGCACGCCTGATCACCCTGTTCGGCCAGGAGGCCAGTTTTGCCTCCGCCCGGCCGGCTATCGAGCGCTGGCGCAACGGGGAGGCAGTGGACCAGGCCTTCCATGCCCTCGCCGATTTTTGGGATCAGTATCTGGCTGCCCTGCAGGTTGAGACCCCCGACCGGGCCATGAACAGTATGCTCAATATTCACAACCCGCGCCAGTGCCATACCACCCTGAACTGGTCGCGCTATCTTTCCTTGTATCAGCTCGGCCTGGGCGGCTCGCGCGGCATCGGCTTTCGGGACAGCGCGCAGGACCTGTTGAGCGTGATGGCTGCAGAGCCTGGCGAGGCGCGGGATCTGATGCGCAAGCTGCTCTCGGTCCAGCGCCGCAGTGGTTCGGCCATGCACCAGTTCAACCCGCTGACGATGGAGGCGAGTGTGGGCGATTCCGCGGAACGCCCGGACCGTCCGCATTACTACAGCGACGACCATCTGTGGATCGTCCTGGCGGTGACGAGCTACCTCAAGGAGACCGGCGATTTCTCCCTGCTCCGCGAACGCCTGCCGTTTTACGAGGCGGACCCCGGTGGAGGTCCCCAGGAGTCCGGCACGGTGCTCGAGCACCTGCAGCGTGCCCTGGCATTCACCCAAACCAACGTGGGAAAACACGGCCTGCCCTTGCTCGGATTTGCCGATTGGAACGATACGGTGAACCTGGCGGAGGGCGCCGAATCGGTCTTCACGGCCGAACTTTATGGTGCGGCTTTGCGGGAGATGATCGACCTGGCAGGGCATCTCAGGGACGAGGCCGCCCGGAAGAGCTGCTCCGCGGATTATGAGGAGATGGGGGCGCGGGTCAACCGCCACGCCTGGGACGGCGAGTGGTATGTGCGCTACTTCGATGCGGATGGCTCTCCCCTCGGTTCCAGGGTCAACCGCGAGGGCAGGATCTACATCAACAGCCAGTCGTGGGCCGTGATCAGCGGTTTTGCGCCGCGCCGGCGCGCCGAGCTGGCCCTGGAGGCGGTCCGGGTACACCTGGCCACCGGAAAAGGCCTGAAACTTTCTGCGCCGGGTTTCAATGGGTTCGACCCCACGAAGGGCGGGGTGACCACCTACCCACCCGGGGCGAAGGAGAACGGCGGGATCTTCCTGCACACCAACCCCTGGGTGATGATCGCCGAGGCAATGCTGGGGAGAGGCGACCAGGCCTACCGCTACTACGCGGAGATCAACCCGGCCGCCAAAAATGAGATCATCGACGAGTTCGAGGTCGAGCCCTATGTATACCCGCAGAATATCCTGGGGGACGAACATCCCCAGTTCGGGCTGGGACGCAACTCGTGGCTTTCGGGCACGGCCGCCTGGTCGTACCGGGCCGCCACGCAGTATATTCTCGGGATCCGTCCGGCCTATGAGGGGCTTGAGATCGCGCCGGCCATCCCCTCGGATTGGGAAGGCTTTCAGGCGCTGCGCAAATTCCGGGGAGCGACCTACGCCCTCACGGTCCGGAAAACGGCGCGCCTGCCGCAGGGTGCCCAGGAGGTGCTCGTGGACGGCAGTACCATTCACGGTCGGATCGTTCCGGCCTTCCCGGACGGGCAGCATTCCGTGGAAGTGAGCCTGGGAAAATGATCGCAATCGATTACCACGGTTACCCCGCCGGCCGCATCACCAGCGGCCATCTCGCCCTGGATTTCTTGACGCGGGCCGGCCCGCGCCTGGTCGGACTGCGCCTGGAGGGGAGAAGTGAGAACCTGCTGGCCGAACTGCCCCAGGTGCACTGGAGCTCGCCCCATGGAGACTATCGTGTCTACGGCGGGCACCGCCTGTGGATCGGTCCGGAGTCTGCCGCGCGCACCTATGTCCCCGATGACCAGGGTGTGACGGTCCGGGAGGCGGGCGCTCGCCTCGAGCTGATCGGGGGGCGCGAGGCACCGACCGGCATTCGCAAGAGCATGACCATCGAGCTGGCGACGGATCGCCCCCGACTGAGCATCATCCATGGAATCGTCAACGAAGGGTCGCAGGTTCTGGACCTTGCCCCCTGGGCGATCACCCAGATGCCCCTGGATGGAACGGCCTTCCTGCCGCAGGCTCGGGGGGTTTTTGGCCCAGAGGATCCCGATGCGCAGTACCAGCCCAAAGGCCACCTGGTTCTGTGGAACTACGCCCGCTGGGACGACCCTCGCCTGGATATCCGGGACCGGTTCGTCCTCGTTCAGGCGCGGCCCGGACTGCCTCCCTGCAAGATCGGCATGTTCAACACGGCCGGCTGGGCGGCGTACCTGCGGAAGGACACCCTGTTCTGCAAGCGCTTCAGCCCGGAGCCCGCCCGGCCGCATGTGGACCACTTCTGCAACCTGGAGGTCTACTGCAATGATGAGGTGCTCGAGCTCGAAACGCTGGGGCCCCTGGTTCACCTGGGCCCGGGTCAAAGGACCGAACACATCGAACGCTGGGAACTGGTCCCGGGCCTCCCGGCGGACCTGGATCACGATCAGGTTGCCGAGATCGTTGCCCGGGGCATGAGCGGATGATCGGGAGGAATTCAACGCTGAAGCGTGGACCTCGCTTTACGTTCCCTTGGCGAAAGGCACCGCGACCTGGAGGTGGATAGCCTACGGAAAAATCCGCTAAGTTGGATAAAGATATTCCGGATGGAAGCGCCCCCATGCGATATTTTAAGAATTCTCGTATTGACTCTTTGGGCCGGGTGTGACATAATGTAACCGGTTACAGTAACCGGTTACAATAAATCCATGACCCAAAAATCCAATTCAGTCACCATTCGGGACGTTGCCCGCCAGGGAAAAGTGTCCGTTGCCACGGTCAGTCGCTACATCAATCGCAGCGCGCCCGTTTCAAGCGCGGTGGCCAAGCGACTTGAAAAGGTGATGACGAATCTCCAGTACACCCCCCATGCAGCTGCCCGTCACCTGGCCTCCCGTAAAACGTATATCATCGGCCTGCTGCTGACCAACATGCACAACGTTTTTTTCGGCCCCATGGTCAGCGGGGTTGAATCGGCCGTCCGTGAGAATGGTTACAACCTGATCGTGGCTACCTACCTGCCGAATTCCCATAAAGAGGGCAACCTGCCGCCGATCGGCCCGCACAATACCGACGGCCTGATCGTTTTTGCAAACAGTCTCCAGGGCCAGCAATTAAAACAATTGGGCGAAAAGCATTTTCCAGTCGTTCTCGTTCACCGCACACCCCCGGAATCCCTGCCCATCCCCTATGTCACCGTTGAAAATAAGGCCGCGACCCGCCGCCTGATCGATCATCTGATCGAGGTCCATGGCCGGCGCCGCATCATGTTTCTGCGCGGCCCGGCCGACCAGGAAGATTCGCGCTGGCGTGAACTCGGCTACCAGGCTTCCCTGGCTGCCCACGACCTGCCTTATGATCCGCACCTGATCTTGACCGGGGGATTTGAGCGCGACATTGCCTTTGGCGCCATGAAGGAATTCCTGGCCGGCCCGCATCCAGCCTTTGACGCGGTTTTCGCCGGGGATGATGAAGCGGCCTACGGCGGCATGCTCGCCCTCCAGGAAGCCGGCGTGCGCATCCCGGAAGATGTATCCCTGGTCGGATTTGACGACCAGACCTTGTCTGCTTTCCTCACCCCGCAGCTGACCACCGTTCGGGCACCCACCGAAGCGGTCGGCCGCGTGGCCGGAGAGCATCTCTTTGCCCTTCTCCAGGGAGCAACCGTCAATCGAGCGACCTTGCTCCCGACCGAAATTATCCTGCGCCGCTCGTGTGGCTGTTGCGGAGCGCCGGGCGATTCTAAAGGAGGTGACCACCGGGAATAAGTCCACTGCTCGTTTTACCCTTTCGAGAATTCGAAACCCATAAATCCTGCTAGATCATCTAATGAGGAGAAGCACACCATGAAAAAGATGTTCGTGATCCTGTCGATGGTCGTCGTCGCCTCCATGCTGCTCGTTTCCTGCGGCACGGCGGCTACCCCGACCATGGCCCCGGCCACCTCGGCCCCGGCGACTGTGGCCCCTGCGGCAACGGCGACCATGCCCCCTGCGGTCCCGACCCCGACCGTTCCGGCCGGCAAGGTCCTGATCCGCTGGAGCATCGGCGCTGGCACGGGCACTGACCCCTCCCAGATCCCGATCGAGAACGCGGTCGTGGCTGATTTCAATAAGTCCCAGGACAAGATCTTCCTGGTCGATGAGGTCATCCCCAACGCTTCGGCTCCGGATACTCTGGCGACCGAGATGGCCGCTGGCGCCTTCCCCGATATCGTCGGCCCGGTGGGCTTTATCGGCTCGAACCAGTTCTACGGCCAGTGGCTGGATCTGTCCCCGTACATCAAAGCGGACAACTACGACATGACCAAGTTCGATGCCTCCCTGACCAAGATGTTCCAGTCCGAGGAACAGGGCACCATCGGTCTGCCGTTTGCCGTGTACCCCTCCGCCATCTATTACAACCTTGGCCTGTTCAAAGAGGCCGGCTTGAATACACCGCCTACCAACTACGGCGATCAGTACACCTTCCCGGATGGGACCAAGGCCGATTGGACCTGGGACACCGTCAAGAAGGTCGCCCAGATGCTGACCATCGACAAGAACGGCAAGAACGCCCTGGATCCAGCCTTTGACCCCACCAATGTCGTGCAGTACGGCTTCAGCTGGCAGTGGGAGAACAAGGCTTCCTATTGGGGCAGCTACTTCGCCAATGGCCAATTCCTGGTCCCCGGCGGGACCAAGGGCAGCTATGCGGCCCAGATCCCGGATGCCTGGAAGGCAGCCTGGCAGTGGTACTATGATGGCGTGTGGGGCAAGCAGCCCTACATCCCGAGCGCCACGGTCGAGGCCAGCGCGAATTTCGACAGCGGCAACTCCTTCGCCAGCGGCAAGATCGCCATGGCCGAAATGCCCTCCTGGTACACCTGCTGCATCGGTGACCTGACCAAGGCGAAAGGCCAGTTCGATTTCGGGATCATGCCCAGCTACAACGGCGTGGTCGGCGGTCGTGTGGATGCCGACAGCTTCCGCATCTGGAAAGACTCCAAGCACCCCCAGGAGGCCTGGGAAGTCCTGAAGTACATCACTGACGTCGGTATTCAGAAGCTGGTGGTCGGCAGCGCGGGCAATCCGCCTGCCTACGGCGCCGTTCCTGGTCAGACCAACCTGCGCGGACCCTGGCTTGATTCGATGCACAGTGAATTCCCGTTCGCCAAGAACTTCAACACCCTTGTTGCTGGTCTGGCGTACCCGGACGTTCCGAGCTCCGAGGCCTGGATGCCGAACCTGAACGAGGCCTGGAACCGCACGGTGACCTTTGCCAACCTGTTGGGGACCCAGGGCGGCCTCGACCTCAACACACAGGATGCCACCCTGCAATCGGACCTGACAACCATCTTCAACAAGTAACTGATTCCGGTATACAATATGGACGGGCCGTATCTTTCCGGCCCGTCCATATCCTTTAATTCTAAAAAATACCGGTGAAAGGAGCCTTCAGATGCAGAATTTCACCAATCTGCCGAAGATACCCTCCCTCAAGACGATCCGCGAGCTGCCGCCGATGGCCAAGCGCGAATTCCGCAACGGCATGCTCTTCCTCACCCCGTGGGCGATCGGCTTTCTGGCTTTCGTTTTATTCCCCATGATCGCCACCCTTTTCTTTACCTTTACGAATGCGACCATCGAATCCGGCCTGACCCATATGCCCGCCTTCGTCGGCCTGAACAATTATGTCACCCTGATGAAAGACGACCAGGTCTGGAGCCTGGGTGCAACGAAGGGCTCACTGTGGATCACCATCATCTTCGGGGCCATCGCCCTGCCGGTCGGCATTCTACTGCCGATGGGGATCGCCCTGCTGATGAACAGCAAGCAGCTCGTCGGTAAGAATTTCTTCCGCTCGATGTTCTATATGCCCTATATCATCCCCTTTATCGCCAGTGTCTTCCTGTGGGGCGGGGTCTTGAATCAGGACAACGGCTGGATCAACCTGATCCTGCGCGCTGTGGGAGTCCCTTTCAAGGACCTCCCCGGTTGGATCAATGACATCCACTGGGTGTACCCGGCCTACGTCATCATCGGCATCTGGGGGATCGGTAATGCCATGCTGACCATGCTGGCGGGGATGCAGGGGGTCCCGACGGATCTCTATGATGCCGCCAGGGTGGACGGCGCGGGAGGCTGGGCGGTGTTCTGGAATGTCACCTTTCCGATGATCTCACCGGTGGTATTCTACAATTTGCTCTTAAGCATCGTTGGCCTGTTCCAGTACTTCCTGGTGCCGCTGGTCCTCAACGCGGGGACGGGGAACCCGGGCGGCGCGACGATGTTCTTTAATTTGTACTTATACCGCGTCTTTTTCGGCAACCATAACGTGCATTACGGTGCAACGCTTGCCTGGCTGATGTTCATTTTCATTTTGATCGTAACGCTCATCCTGTTCTCGACCTCCCGCCGCTGGGTCTATTACGCCGCCGAGAATCCATAAGAGGCTGCTACCGTGAATATCCCCACAATCCTTCACAAAGCCAAAGTCCGGGCCGGGTTGAATAAAACGGCGATCACCGTCTTTACCGCGGTGATCCTGGCGCTCTTCCTCATGCCGTTCGCCTACATGGTGCTCACCTCGCTCAAGACAAAAGCCCAGATGGACGTCCAGGGCAGCCCCATCTTTCCAGCCGCCATCCCCACCTTCACCTTCAACGGCCAGAACAAGGGGTCTTACACCTTCAAGCTGCACAAGGGCGGGATGCTGGCCAATGAGACCGTGAATATGACCGACTACGTGGGCCAGCAAATGGAGGTCTATGCCGTCCCTCTGGCGAAAGGGAAGACGAAAAATATGGCCCTGGTGGAGGGGTTCCAGCAGGATGCGATCTTCATCGATCCGGGCAATCCCTCTGCGGCTCCGATCCTGTGGAGTGGAGGCTATTACAAGACCCTCAACCGACCGTGGATCTTTTCGCCCACCTGGTCGAATTTTACCGATGTGTGGAATCAGCTGAACTTCCCGCGCATGATCTTTAATACGTCGTTCTATGCGTTCACCACCACGATCGGGGTCCTGCTCTCCTGCATCTGCGCGGCCTACGGGTTTTCACGTTTTCGCTTTCCCGGCCGCGACTTCCTCTTCGTGGTGATGCTCTCCGTGCTGTTCCTGCCCTATACCGTGACGATCATCCCCACCTTCTTTTTCTTCAGCAAGATCGGCTGGGTGGGGACGTGGCTGCCACTCATCGTCCCGGCCTTCTTTGCCAATCCCTATGACACCTTCCTGCTCCGCCAGTTCTTCATGACCCTGCCGAGAGAGCTGGATGAGGCGGCCATGTTGGACGGGGCCAGCCCTTTCCGCATCCTCTGGTCGGTGATCATTCCACAGTCCTATGCGGCCATCGTCGCTGTTTCGGTGTTCCATATTGTCTGGGCCTGGAACGATTTCTTCGGTCCTCTCATCTACCTCTCCACCCATCCGGAGAACCAGCCGATCTCGATCGCCCTGGCCCGTTATAACACCAACTATGCGACCTATCCGCAACTGATCCAGGCCGGCGCCCTCCTGACCCTGGCGATCCCCCTGCTGCTCTTCGTCCTGGCGCAAAAGTTCTTCGTCCAGGGCATCGTCATCTCCGGAGTTGAGAAATAGATCCTGCCCGCGACTGGAAGTATATTCAACCGATGCTGGATTGACCCCGGACGGATCGGCCGGGGCTTGGAAATTGAATAGACCTTCTGGAAGAGTCCTGTGTGCCCACACAAACCCAGCCAGGAGGTCTATCCATCCGCGAGCTGGATCCTTTTCACGGATGGGTGGCGCGGAGGATGATCCGGGTTGGCATCCCTGGGACCTGGAGGGATTGTTTCGCATGGCAGACCTGACCTTCTCGTTCGGTCGCTGGGCTTCCTCTCCGGGTGGAGGGCGGATGGTTTCGTCTGCTTCTGTGGAGATCTGTTCATGAAAAAATATTTGCTGGTCAGTCTCCCTGCGCTGTTTTTGGCCCTGGCGCTTGTAATGGAGGGATGCCTCGGAGGGGTGGGTCAGAGCCAACCAACTCCCACGCCCTACCCGACGCCCGTACGCACAACCTATACCGTGCAGCGTGGAGACATTATTGTCAATTTGAATGTATCCGGGGATATCGAGCCGCGGGCGCTCGAGACGGTCAGTTTCCCGATGGATGGTACCGTGGGCAAGGTGTATGTCCAGCTGAATGAGTCGGTGACCCGGGGAGAGCTGCTCGCAGACCTGCAGGAATTGGCCGGTCTGCAAGCCCAGGCGCAGGAGGCGGGGCGAGCCGTCCAGCGGGCCCAGATCAATGTGGAGATCGCCCAGGAGCTGCTTGCAAAATACCAGGCGGAGGGTGCCTCCCCCTACGACCTCAAGATCCAGGAACTCCAGGTCCAGCTGGCTCAGCTCGACCTGGACGACGTCCTGAGCAAGTACGGACTGGCGGATTCGACCAGCTCTCTGGATGCGATCAATGCCCAGTTGAACCAGGCCAGGGTTTTTGCCCCGGTGGACGGTGTGATCATCTCCGAGGTCAATCCAGGACAGGCGGTGACCTCCGGCTCGGTTGCCTTCGCCATCGGCGACCCGAACCGCATGGACATGGTGGCCAACCTGGCCACCGCCCAGGCGGACAGCCAGTTAAAGCAAATGGTTGAGGGCATGCCGGTCACGGTCAGCCTGGATGCCCATCCGGACGTCCAGCTGTCCGGGAAGATCCGCCAGCTGCCTTCTCCCTACGGAACCGGAGACGCCAATTCCACCACCATCCGGGTCGCCCTGGACCAGGCCCCTTCCAGGGATACCTATCAGGCTGGCGACAATGCCACCGTTCACATCCAGCTGGTGAACAAGCTGGGCGTGCTCTGGCTGCCACCCGCGGCGATCCATCAGGTCGGAGGGCGCACGTTCGTGATCGTCAACGCGCCTTCCGGGCTGCAGCGGATCGACATCACCATCGGGGTGCAGTCGCCGGATAAGATCGAGGTCGTTTCCGGTCTGACAGAGGGGCAGGTCGTCATCGGGCAATGAGCATCCTCTCCCGCTTGCGCTCGTCCGGCCGGCAGACCTGGACGACCACCACGTTTGCCCTCAAGCGCCTGCTCACCCAGCGCTTCCTGAGCATTGCCGTTGTCATGGGACTGGTGGTTGCCTCGGGATTCATTTTCAGCGTGCCGCTCTATGCCGATGCGGTGTATTTCCGCCTGTTTCGGGAGGATCTCTTTACTGGCCGCGAATCGCTTCTGGCGAATCGGCCGGTGGACTATGCCCCACTCTCCTTCAGCTACGAATTTCAGGGCCTGGGCGCGGACAGCCCTCAGTGGACGGATGCGGTCGGCGCGGACTCCTACCTGTCCGGGGAGGCTCCGCGCACCATCGGCCTGCCTGTTTTGGGGAATGTCCGTCGGTTCCACACCGATTCCCTGGAAATGTATCCGCCCCTGGACCCCGATAACCCCCAGACCCGGTATTTTGTGGATACGGTCCAGCTTGCCTTGATCAGCCCGCTCCAGGATACCGTCCAGATGGTCACGGGCCGTGCCCCCCGGCCCTCTTCCCTGGTCGGCGGCGGCAAGATCGAGGTCCTGGCCAATGAAAATCTGGTGCTTTCCATCGGCGTACAGGTGGGAGACCAATACACCCTGCGCCGGAACGGCGTGGAAATACCGGTCACCATTGTCGGCCTGTGGCGCCCGGTCGATCCCAATGCACCTTATTGGGACAGTCAAACCCCTACCTGGTTGTTGGTCAACGAGGCAAGTTATAGCGGACCCATCAGCGCGGTGGTCGGGGATGAATTATACAGCAGCATGTGGACCCTCACCCTGGACGGCTCACACCTGCATGTCGATTCGATCTCGGCCTTGACCGGGAACATCCAGCGCGTCACCCGGCAGCTCGACAGTCTGCTGCCCAACACGACCCTGGTCTCCTCGCCCCTGGATGCGCTTGCCCGGTACCAGGAGAATGCGCCCTCGCTCACGTTTTTATTATTCGCCTTCAGCGTTCCCATTCTGGGGTTGATCGTGGTCTTTTTTGGCCTGGTGGCCGGGCTGTTTGTCGGTCAGCAAAGGGCGGAAATGGCCATCCTGCGCAGCCGCGGTGCCAGCCGCCTCCAGGTAGTGTGGATTTCCTTCCTGCAGGGGATTCTGCTGGGCGCGCTGGCCCTGACGGGCGGGGCGCTGGTGGGCGCCTGGATCACGCATGCCATCGGGCGAGCCCACAGCTTTCTGAACTTCGGCCCAACGGATGGGCTGCGCGTCGGCATGACCCTTCCGGTCCTGGCCTACGGGATTACCGGGATGGCCCTCATCCTGGCGGTTCAAATCCTCCTGCCGACCCTGGGCGCGGCGACGAACACGATCGTCAGCTACAAGCAGGAACGCGCCCGCCTGCTGCGTCCGCCCTGGTGGCAGCGCATCTGGCTGGACGTGCTCCTGCTGATCCCAGCAGGGCTGGGATTATGGCTGCTCCAGGAACAGAACCGACAGGCCTTGAACGGCTCCCAGGCTGTGCCGGACCCGTTGAAGAATCCGCTGCTCCTGCTGGTCCCGGCGATCGGCATCTTTGCCGCCGCGCTTGTGGCCCTGCGCTTGATCCCTTACCTGATGGCCTTCCTCGGCCGGGCACTGCGCTCCACCCGCAGCGTGGGGATGTTGATGGCGGCCCGTTATCTCTCCCGTACGCCTGCGTTTTACACGGCGCCCCTGATCCTGCTCATTCTGACGGTGGGCCTGTCCGCCTTCACCGCCTCCCTGGCCAGGACGCTGGACAGCCAGCTCGAAAAACAGATGTATTACCAGGTCGGCTCCGATTTACAAGTCTATGAACTGGGCACCACCGCGAACCGGGACCCCACCAGCCCGGATGCCGTCTGGACCTTCCCGCCGGTGGAAGAGCACCTGAGCATCAAAGGCGTGCAGGCGGCCACCCCGGTCGGGCGCTACCCGGTGACCGCCGTCATTTCGGACAACGCCTTGCAGGGGACATTCCTGGGCATCGACCGCGACAGTTTCCCCTCCGTCGCCTTCTGGCAGGACGATTTCGCCCCCCAATCCCTGGGATCTTTGATGAATGCCCTGGCGGCCGCGCCGGACGGGGTCCTGGTGCCCCGCAGCCTCTTAAAAAGCAATCATATACAGATCGGTGACAAGCTGCTGCTCGGTGTGGAGACGGGCACCGCTGGACAATCGGTGGTCCTTGATTTACGGGTGGTTGGAGCCTTCGACCTGTTCCCGACCTGGTATCCGGACAGTCGACCCCTCTTTGTCGGCAACCTGGATGAACTTTACCTGGCGGCTGGCGGCGACTACCCGCACGAGGTGTGGCTGCGGATCGCGCCGGGTGCCGACCCGGAGAGCATCGTCTATGCGGTGCGTGGGTACAGCATCCTGCTCGATCTGACTGCCGACCAATCCCGTTTGGTGCAGAACGGATTGAACACCTTCGTCAAAAGCTGGGCCTCGGCCGGGCTGAACATCCTGACCGCCCAGGAAAGCCCGGACCGCCAGGGCTTGTTCGGCCTGCTGTCTGCCGGTTTTATCGCCTCGGCCCTGCTGACAGTGCTGGGCTTCCTGCTCTACGCCCTGTTCTCCTTCCGCCGCCGCTTCATCGAGATGGGCATGCTGCGAGCCATCGGCCTATCCATCCGGCAGATGATTCGCCTGCTGGCTGCTGAACTGGCTTCCCTGGTGCTGATCGGCATCGTGGTAGGGACGGTGCTGGGGGTCCTGGCGAGCAGGCTGTTTGTGCCGTTCCTGCAGATGGGCGCGACCGCCCAGGCCCAGTACCCGCCGTTCCAGATCGTCATCGCCTGGCTCTCGATCTTTGAAGTCTACATTCTCTTTGCCCTGCTCTTCCTGGCTGCCCTCGGCGCGCTGGCCGCGTTGCTGGTGCGGATGAAGATCTTCCAGGCCGTGAAGTTGGGGGAGACGAACTGATGGCCGCGCCGCCCTTCATCCTGTGCGAGAACCTGGTCAAGATCTACCGGCTGGAAGGCGCCCTCAGCCGCTCCGCGGAAACGGCTGAAGTGCAGGCCCTGCAGGGCCTGGATTTGACCGTGCGCCAGGGGGAAATGATCGGCGTGGTCGGGGCGAGCGGCAGTGGAAAATCCACCTTGCTCAACATCCTGGGGGGTCTGGACCGTCCCACCGGCGGGCGGGTGGTCGTGAATCAAAAGGACCTGGCGCGCTTCAGCCTGGCGGAACTGGACCATTATCGCCGCGACGTGGTGGGATTCATCTGGCAGCAGGCTTCTCGCAACCTGATCCCTTACCTGACCGCTTTCGAAAATGTCCAGGTTCCTCTGACGCTTTCCGGAAGGTTTGGCACGGACGCCCGCAGCCGGCCGCGGGAGCTGCTCGAGCAGGTCGGCCTGGAGGACCGAATGAACCACCGCCTGGATGAGCTTTCCGGCGGAGAGCAGCAGCGGGTCGCCATTGCGATCGCCCTCGCCAACCAGCCCAGCCTGCTTCTTGCGGACGAACCCACCGGCGAGCTCGACACTGCCACCGCCCAGACGATCTACCACCTGCTGCGCGCGCTCAACCAGGCCCTCGGCCTGACCATCCTCATCGTCAGCCATGACACCACCCTGGCGAATCGGGTCGACCGGGTGGTCGCCATCCGGGATGGAAAGCTCGCCAGCGAAACGGTTCGCACCCCGGCCGGGAGCAGCCCGGGCGGCTCCGGCCCGGAGGGCGATCACCACCTGGAAGAGCTGCTGGTCCTCGATTCTGCCGGTCGGCTGCAGCTGCCGCGCGAATATCTCAACCACTTCAACATTCACCGCCGGGTTCGCCTCGAGATGATCCCGGAGGGGATTTTGATCCGCCCTCCGGCGAAGGAACATACCGCCTCCCCCCATTCTGGCCTGGAGGCCGCGGAGCTGTCACAGCCGGACCACCCGCCTGAAGAAGAAGGCCCGCGGCCTTTGGGGTCCGGCGTCCAAAAAGCGATTCGCGTGATCGCCGCGTTTCTCCGAGGCCGCCGTCCCCCGGACCGCGGGGACAGGGGTTCGCAGGAGGGAGGCGGATGAACGCCGCAGCCACCTGGGCCGTTGAAACCGAGGACCTCTGGCGGATCTACCCACCTCGTTCGGGTGCCGAACAGGGCGGCGTTCCGGCGCTGCGGGGCATCCATTTCCGGGTCGGCGTCGGGCAGTTCGTCGTCCTCAAAGGCCGATCGGGAAGCGGGAAGACCACGCTCTTGAACTGCCTGGCCGGGTTGGACCGCCCGACCTCCGGTTCGGTGCATGTCCTCGGCCACGACCTTTCCCGGATGAGCGATGAACAGCTGACCGTCTGGCGCCGGGAGCAGATCGGGCTGGTGTTCCAGTCCTTCGGGCTGATCCCTATTCTTTCCGCTTACGAGAATATCGAGCTGCTGCTGCGCATTAAAGGCATGCCCCATCCGGAGCGCCAGCGGCGGACCCTGGAATGCCTGGAAAGGGTCGGCCTGAGGGAATGGCGCGACCACCGCCCGTATGAAATGTCCGGCGGGCAGCAGCAGCGGGTGGCGATCGCCCGCGCTCTCGCCAACCATGCCCGGCTCATCCTGGCCGATGAACCCACCGGTGAATTGGACAGCCGAACCACTCACGAGATCCTGGGTTTTTTCCGCGAGCTGGTGGAAACGACCCATATCACCGTGTTCATGGCCTCCCATGATCCTCTGGTGGAACAGTATTCCCAGCAGGTGCTGACCATGGCGGATGGCACACTGCTCGAGCCAGAGGCGGAAGGTCAAAAAGGTTCCAGATGAAACGCATCCTGTCCCTTCTGTTCCTGGCGAGCCTGCTCCTTGCCGGCTGCGCCCCGTCAATCCCCCCTCCACCCACCCGGACGCCCCCTGCGCTGCTCCCGGTGTACCAGGACCCTTCCCAGCCCGTTGAGCTGCGCCTCGCCGACCTGCTCCAGAGGATGACGCTCGATGAGAAGATCGGCCAGATGACGCAGGTTGAAAACCTCGGCATCCAGCCCGGCGACATCACCCGCTATACCATCGGTTCGATCTTGAGCGGGGGCGACGGCTTGCCGAGCGACAACAGCCTGACCGGCTGGACGATGATGGTGGATAAATTCCAAAGGGAGGCGATGGCCACCCGTCTCGCCATCCCCCTGCTCTACGGCATCGACGCCGTCCACGGCCTGGGTCACCTTTACGGGGCAACGGTTTTCCCCCACAACATCGGTTTGGGTGCAACGCACGATCCGGCGTTGGTCCGTCAGATCGGGCAGGCCACCGCCGAGGAGATGCTGGCTGCCGGTATCCCCTGGAATTTTGCCCCGGTGGTCGCCGTCCCGCAGGACGTCCGCTGGGGGCGCACCTACGAAGGGTATGGGGAAGACCCTGCCCTGGTCGCCGAGCTCGACTCGGCATTCATTCAGGGTCTGCAGTCCATTCCTGCCGGCGGGATTCCCTCACCGGGACAAACGATCGACGTCCTGGCGACGGCCAAGCATTTCATCGGGGACGGTGGCACGATCTGGGGTTCATCGACGCAGGTCAACGGGAACATTCATTACATGCTCGATCAGGGCAATACCCAGATGAGCGAACAGACCCTGCGGACCCTTTTCCTGCCTCCCTATCAGGCAGCGGTGAAGGCGGGGGCGATGAGCATCATGGTCTCCTACAGCAGCTGGAACGGGACCAAGATGCATGCCCAGAGGTACCTGATCACGGATGTACTCAAAGGCGAGCTCGGTTTTAAAGGCTTTGTCGTATCCGATTGGGGCGGCATGGATCAGGTGGACCCGCAGAACTATTACGACGCGGTGGTCACCTCGGTGAACGCCGGGGTGGACATGGATATGGTCCCCGACAACTACACCGATTTCATCCGCGTGATGAAGCAGGCGGTGGCTGCCGGTGACATTTCCACTGCGCGCATCGATGATGCGGTGACCCGCATCCTGCGTGCCAAGTTCATGCTCGGTCTCTTTGAACACCCGTATTCCAGCACGACGTTTCAGGACACCGTACGTTCCCCCGCTCATATTGCCCTGGCCAGCCAGGCCGTGCGTGAATCCATGGTGCTGCTCAAGAACGAGCACAATGCCCTGCCCATCGATAAGAACGCGGCAACCATCCTGGTGGCCGGCATCGGGGCCAATAACACCGGTTTGCAGTCCGGCGGATGGACCCTGGGCTGGCAGGGCACGGATCAGAACAGCGTGCTCGGCACGACCCTCCTGGATGGGATCCGGTCCCGGATCGGGAGTCTTACCAAGCTGGTGTATCGCAGCGGTGGGAACTTTGATGATTACCAGGGGACAGCACAGGTGGGCATCGTCGTTGTGGCTGAAAAGTCCTATGCCGAGGGGGTGGGGGATGCCGCCGACCTCAAACTTTCGGCCGACGACGTCCAGATGATCGATAACGTCCGGGCCAAAGCGGACAAGCTGATCGTCGTGATCCTTTCCGGCCGTCCGCTGGTCATCACCGGCCAATACCCGACGGCGGATGCCTGGGTGGCTGCCTGGCTGCCCGGTTCCGAAGGCGCGGCGGTGGCGGATGTATTGTTCGGAGACGAGCCATTCGTTGGAAAGACCCCTTACTCCTGGCCGCGTTTCAACGCGCAACTGCCGATCAACGAAAACAATTCCGCAGGCCTCACAGGCTGTAATGCGCCGCTTTTCCCCTTCGGATATGGACTGGGCGATGCCGGCAGCCAGCCGATCCCGTGGATCGATTGCCCGGAACCGTAGAGCGACGGGTAGTTCTGGAAAGCCTTAGCTGATCCGACTTCAGCGGTTCAGCAGGCGCACCTCTTTTTTGGAGTAAAACATGCCGAAAGGCACCGGCCGCGATCGAAAATTCTTCCTATCCATTTTTCTGCTGGTGGGCCTGGCAGGTTGCATTTCCACGCCTGCCCCTGCTTATACCCCGCAGCCCACCCCAGGGAGTACCATGATGCCCGCTTCTGCCACGCCCTCTCCGCCCCCTTTCCGCATCGTCGGATATGTGACCGATGCGGTGGACCCGGAGACCATCCAGTACGACAAGCTGACCCATATCAACTATGCATTTCTCCTGCCGCGAGCGGACGGCACTTTCGCAGCCCTCGCCGATCCCGGGAAGATCACGCGCATCGTCCAGGGCGCCCATGCCCGGGATGTCAAGGTGCTGATCTCGGTCGGCGGGTGGGGGCTGGCTGCCGAGTTCGAATCCCTGGCCGGGGAGGCCAGCACCCGCAGCGTATTCATCTCCGGGGTGGCGGCGATCCTCAAGCAGTACGGCCTGGACGGCGTTGATATCGACTGGGAATACCCTGAAGTAGGGAGCTCGATGCAGAATTACCTGGCTCTCATGCGGGAACTGCGGGGCGCCCTGCCCGGCCAGCTCCTGACCTCCGCCGTTCCGGCGCTGGGAGGTGCGCGCTATGACCTCCCGGAACGAGATCTGCAATCCTATTTTGACACGGTCGACTTTTTGAACCTCATGGCCTATGACGGCGGCACGCCCCACTCCCCCTATACCTACAGTGTTGCGGCACTGGATTACTGGCTCGGCGCCGGGCTTTCCCCTGCCAAAGCGGTCCTGGGGGTCCCCTTCTACGCCCGGGATGCCGGTTCGCAGAGCATGCCGTATTACCAGCTGGTGCAGGCCGATGCCGGGGCCTCTGCCTTGGATGAATTCAGCCTGGGCGGGGTCGAGTACAATTACAACGGCATCCCGACCATCGAGCGCAAGACACGCCTCGCCATGCAGCGCGCCTCCGGCGTCATGATCTGGGCGCTCGAAGACGATGCGCAGGGACCGGCGGCCTCGCTCCTCACCGCCATCTATGCTACAGCCCACGCAACCCAGGCCCCGTGAGGCCGCGTGGATCTCCATGTCCAAAGGAACAGCCATGCCATCATCCACCCCTCCCGCATCCCTTTCCAACATCCCATGGGAAGATCGTCCCGCGGGGAACCAGGAAGTGATCTGGCGCTACAGCCAGAATCCGATCATCCCGCGCAACCTGATCCCCTCCTCCAACAGCATCTTCAACAGCGCGGTGGTGCCGTTCCAGGGAGCCTTCGCCGGAGTCTTCCGCTGTGACAACAAAAAACGGGAGATGAACATCCACCGCGGTTTCAGCCCGGACGGCATCGCCTGGCGGATCGACAACGATCCGATCGAATGGGTTTATGAGGATCCCGAGCTGGCGTATACGCTCTATCGCTATGACCCGCGCCTGACCTGGATCGAGGACCGCTATTACGTCCTGTGGTGCAACGGCTACCACGGTCCGACGATCGGCATCGGTTATACCTTCGATTTCGAGGAATTCCATTTCCTGGAGAATGCCCTGCTTCCCTATAACCGCAACGGCGTCCCCTTCCCGCGCCGGATCAACGGTAAATATGTGATGCTCAACCGCCCCAGCGACAACGGCCACACCCCGTTCGGGGATATCTATCTGAGCCAGAGCCTGGATATGATCCACTGGGGTGAGCACCGCTTCGTGATGGGGACCAAGGGCGGCTGGCAGAGTACCAAGATCGGAGCCGGGCCGGTGCCGATCGAGACCCCCGAAGGCTGGCTGCTTTTCTACCACGGGGTGTTGACCTCCTGCAACGGGTTTGTCTACTCCTTCGGCGCGGCCCTGCTCGACCTGGACAAACCCTGGAAGGTGATCTACCGCGCCGCACCCTACCTGCTCTCCCCGCAGACCCTGTATGAATGCGTCGGGGATGTCCCCAACGTCGCCTTTCCGGGTGCGGCACTCTACGACCCGCCGACCGGGCGGATCGCCATTTATTACGGTGGTGCGGATACGGTCACGGGATTGGCCTTCTGTGAAATGGGCGAGCTCCTGGATTTCCTCAAGCACAATTCGGAGCTTTAACCTGAGCACGCAGCTTTCTGGCCTGTCCGGGCTGCTCGGCGATGCAGATGGGAGATGGGCCTGAAGACCGTCGCTGCAGTCCTGCGAGCGCTGCAGCCTGTTGGAACTGGGAAGAGGAAGCCATGCAGGAACGTAACGTGAACCCCGAACGTCCTTTGAAAGCGGTCATCCTGGCCGCCGGAAAAGAGTCCGGCAGCCCCGATGTCCGCCTGATCCTGCTCCAAGACCTGGGGGGCCGCAAGGTCATTGATTATGTGGTCCAGAATGCCCAGCAGCTGGTCCAGCCGGAGGCGATCTATATCGTGGTCGGCCGCGATCAGCAGGAAGTGCGCGCCCACCTGAATGGCAATTTTCAATTCATCGCTCAGGAGTCGCAGCTGGGGACAGGCCATGCTGTCTTGCAGCTGAAACCGTATCTCAGCGCGCTGCATGGCGACCTGCTCATCCTTTATGGGGATACCCCTCTCTTTCGTCCGGATTCCATCCGCGGTCTTTTGAACCGGCACCGCCTGCGCCAGGCGCAGCTGACCTTGCTGACCGCCGTCGCCGACCGGCCCTATCCTTATGGCCGCATCCTGCGGGATGCCTCCGGCCAGATCATCGACATCATCGAGGCCGCCGAGGCAAGCGGGGCCGTGCGCGAGATCCGGGAATTGAATGTGGGCGCCTACGTGGTCCGGACGGATGCCATTTTCCCGGCGCTGGAGGCGCTCGGCCCATCGCCGGTCGACGGCACCTACCGCCTGACCGACTGCGTCCACCAGCTCATCCGCACGGGCCTTGCCGTGGAGACCTACCAGACCTACGACCAGGACGAAGTGCAGGGCATCAATGCCGCCGAGGACCTGGCGAACGCCGAATTCATCCTGCAGAAACGACTGTTCCGGCCGCACCAGCCGGAGATCGAGGAGCAGGTGGCGTTCGGCACCGGCGGCTGGCGGGCGGTGATCGGGGAAGGTTTCACCATGACCAACGTCCGCCGCCTGTCGCAGGCCCTGGCCAACGAGATCACCCGCCAGGGCCAGGAAAAACGCGGGGTGGTCATTGGCTATGACCGGCGCTTCCTGTCCGATCGCGCCGCCGAGGCCGCCGCCGAGGTGTTCGCCGGCAACAATATCGCCGTGGTCCTCCTGGCCGAGGATGCTCCGACGCCGCTGATCACCTATGCCACCGCGGAGCTGAATTCGGCCTACGGGCTGGCCTTCACCGCCAGCCACAACCCGCCCGAGTGGAACGGCCTGAAGGTTTTCCGCGGGGATGGATCGCTGCTCCAGGACGAGGAGACTCACCAGATCGAGGCTGAGACGAACCGGCTGATCTCCACCCAGGTGGTCAAGCTGGAGCTGGACCTGGGCCTCCAGGCCGGCATCGTCCAGCGCAAGGACATGACCAACCGTTATGTGGACGCCGTCGAAAAACTGATCGACCTCGAGGTCATCCGCCAGGCCGGCCTGCGGGTGATCGTGGACCCGATGTACGGGGTCGGCCAGCTCACCCTGGGGATCATCCTGACCGAGGCGCGCTGCCGGGTGACCTTTATTCATGAGCGCCATGACCCGCTCTTCGGCGGTCATTCTCCGGCGCCCAATCTGGACGCCCTGCGCCTCCTGACCACCCAGCTGATCGAGGGCCGCTATGACCTGGGGCTGGCCACGGATGGGGATGCCGATCGCATCGCCATCGTCGATGAGAAGGGCCGCTACATCTCGACCAACGATCTGCTGCTCCTGGTCTACTGGTATTTGCACGAGGTGCGCGGGGCGCGCGGCGGGGTGGTGAGAAACCTCGCCACCACGCACCTGCTGGACCGCATGGCTGCCGCCTTCGGCGAGAAAGCCTATGAGGTCCCGGTCGGCTTCAAGCACGTCGCCGCGGCCATGGTGGAGCACGATGCCCTGCTGGGGGGTGAATCGAGCGGCGGCCTGACCGTGCGCGGACACATCCTGGGAAAGGACGGCATTTTCGCCTGCGCCCTGGTCGTTGAAATGCTGGCCCGGACCGGATTGCACATCTCCGAGATGCAGGCTCAGGTCGAGAAGCTGACCGGTCGCCTGTCTGCGCTCGAGGAGGGCCTGCCGGCGACCCCTGAAATGCGGGCCGCCATCCCCCGGCTTCTGGCTGAAAGCCCGATCCCCTCCGTGGGTCCCTACCCGGTGGTCCGGGTCTCGCATGCCGACGGCACCAAGCTGTTCCTGGAAAACGACAATTGGGCGCTCCTGCGCTTTTCCGGGACGGAACCCATCCTGCGCTTGATGGTCGAAGCCGACACGCCTGAGAAGGCGCGTCAGCTGATCGACTGGCTCAGGCAGTACTGTTCCCTGGCAAAGTAGGGGGCAGGAATTTCCTCAACACGGAAGGCGCGGAAAATGGATGCCAATGAATATCAACAATTAGCCGGGCGAACCCTGATCAGTGGTCCGGGGTTCGAGATCCCTGATCGGGAGATCATGGCGGTTTGGGAGGTGGTCGGCCTGGCCGGGGAAGCGGGCGAAGTCGCCGACCTGATCAAGAAAGGCGTATTTCACCGGCATGGGATTGATGAGCCCAAGCTGAAAGAAGAATTAGGCGACACGTTGTGGTACATCGCCGCGCTCTGTAATACGCTGGGATTGGATCTGTCTGCGATCATGAACGCCAATATCGAAAAATTGAAAATCCGGTACCCGAATGGTTTCTCCTCATTGGATAGCCTGCGCCGGGTGGATCGGAAGTGAGTCTTTGGATGTCCGGGATTGAACGAGCCCATTAAACCTTGCGGGAGCTCCCCATGCACTATGGTCATTTCGACGACGAAGCCCGTGAATATGTGATCGAGCGGCCGGACATGCCGGTCTCGTGGACGAATTATCTCGGCGTCAGGGACCTGTGCACCGTGATCTCGCAGAACGCCGGCGGCTATTCGTTTTACCGCTCCGCCGAACAGCAGCGCATCACACGCTTCCGGGCGAACGGCGTACCGCTCGACCGGCCGGGTCACTACGTCTACCTGCGCGACGACGAGACCGGTGAATACTGGTCGATCTCCTGGCAGCCGGTGGGCAAGGACCTCGCCCGGGCGAGCTACCAGGTCCGTCACGGCCTATCCTATTCCAGGTTCTCCTGCGCCTACCAGGGCATCGAGGCCGAGCAGGTCGTCTTCATCCCGGTGAACGATGACGTGGAGCTGTGGGATGTGCGCATCCTGAACACCAGCGGGAGAGCGCGGCGCCTGAGCGTGTTCTCCTACGTCGAGTTCTCGTTCCATCACATCGAGATCGACAACCAGAACCTGCAGATGAGCCTGTATGCCAGCGGCTCGAATTACCAGGACGGGATCATCGAGTACGATTTCTTTTACGAGCCCTGGACCTTCCACTACCTGGCCTCCAGTTTTACGCCCGACGGTTACGACTGCGTCCGCGACCGCTTTCTGGGGGATTACCGGACGGAGACGAACCCCCTGGCCGTGGAGCGCGGCGCCTGTTCGGACTCCGCGGAACTGGGGGGCAATTCCTGCGGTGCCCTGCACAAGCGGCTGACCCTGCCCCCGGGCGGGGACGAACGCCTGGTCTTCATGCTCGGGGTCGGGCCGCGCAAGAGCGGGGCAGCGCTGCGGGAAAAGTATTCCGATCCCTCTCAGGTGGATGCAGCCTTCGCCGGGTTGAAGGAATATTGGCGGAAGAAAACATCCGTATTCCAATGCCGGACACCCCTCGCGGAGCTCGATACGATGGTCAACACCTGGAATCTGTACCAGGCCGAGACCTGCGTGGTCTGGTCGCGTTTTGCCTCCTTCATCGAGGTTGGCGGACGCACCGGACTGGGATACCGGGACACCTCCCAGGATGTGATGAGCGTCCCCCACACCAACCCCTCCAAGGTCCGCCAGAGGTTGATCGAACTCCTGAACGGCCAGGTCAGCCAGGGTTACGGGTTGCACCTCTTCGACCCGGAGGTTTTCAAGCCGCAGGAAGATCAACTGCCGGGAGTGAGGCTGCCGACCGTGGTGCCCACCCCAAAACCGGCGGATATCGTGCACGGCCTGGAGGATGCCTGCTCCGACGACGCCCTGTGGATCATTGCCTCGGTTTGTGAGTATGTGCAGGAGACCGGCGAGCTGTCCTTCTTCGACGAGCCGGTGCCCTTTGCCGACGGCGGACAGGCCAGTGTCTACGAACACCTGAAACGGTCGCTGGATTTCTCGGCTGAGCAGATCGGGCAGACCGGTATTTGCAAGGGTCTGCGCGCGGATTGGAACGACTGCTTGAATTTGGGCGGCGGCGAGAGCGCCATGGTCTCCTTCCTGCATTACTGGGCGCTTCAGACCTTCATCGCCGCGGCGAACTACCTCGGCCGCCGGGCGGACGTGGAGAAGTACACGAGCCTCGCCGAAAGGGTCCGGCAGGCCTGTGAAAGTGTCCTGTGGGACGGGTCCTGGTATATCCGCGGCATCACCCGCAAGGGCAGCCGCATCGGCTCCGCCCGGAACGCGCAGGGCAAGATCTTCCTGGAGAGCAATACCTGGGCGGTGATCTCAGGGGCCGCCTCCCCGGAGCGGGGCCGGCGGTGTATGGACGCGGTGGAGGAGCACCTGTTTTCCCCCTACGGGCTGCACCTGCTCTGGCCGGCCTACACCCGGCCGGACGATGACATCGGCTATGTCACCCGCGTCTACCCGGGGGTAAAGGAGAATGCCTCCATCTTCAGCCACCCCAATACATGGGCGGTGGTCGCCGAATGCAAGCTGGGACGCGGCGACCGGGCCATGAAGTTCTACCAGGCCCTGCTGCCGGCAAGCCAGAATGACCAGATCGAGATCCGCCAGGCCGAACCGTATTCGTACTGCCAGTTCATCATGGGCCGCGACCACACCGCCTTCGGCCGGGCGCGCCACCCCTGGCTGACCGGCAGCGCGGGCTGGATGTACCACGCCGTCACCCACTGGATGCTCGGCGTGCGCGTGGACTATGACGGGTTGATCATCGACCCTTGCATTCCCGCCGACTGGACGGAGTATGAAGTCACCCGGGAATGGCGTTCGGCGACCTATCGGATCCGGGTCGTAAATCCCCACGGTGTACAGAAAGGTGTGCTCGCCGTCACCCTGAACGGGCGGACCGTCCCGGGTCCGATCCCTCCGCAGCCGGCGGGCACGGTCAACGAGGTCCTCGTGGAGATGGGCTAGAGAGACGGACAAGGCGGTGGATGGGGGGTTTGAAATTATTTTTGAGAACCGGCTATAATATTTGGATGTCACCGGGTTTGAAACAGCGAGTGCGGTCCGTGCAAGAACGACCGATCCGATCTTCGCCTTCCTTGCAACGTAGACTTATTTCTATCTTTAGGAGAAGGACACCATGAGAAAGATATTTTTGACCATTACAGTGGTCGTCATCGCCACCATGCTGCTCGTATCCTGCAGGTTTTCGGCCACCCCGATAACGATCTCCGCGAGCCCGGCAGCGCAGGCGACGGCGACTCAGCCGCCGGTGGTGACAGCCTCCCAGGCCCCTGCAGCGACAGCGACCTCCGGCTCCACCCCGACCATGACCCCGTACCCTCTGGCGACCGCGGAAGCTGGCCGGGTTCAGATCCGCTGGTATATTGGCCTTGGCACCGGCACAGATCCAGCCCAGCTCCCCATCGAGCAGTCGGTCGTGGATGATTTTAATGCCTCGCAGAGCAAGATCCAGCTGATCCTGGAGGTGGTGCCGTCCGCCTCCGCCCGGAGTACTCTGGCCGCCGAGATCGCCTCTGGTAAAGGCCCTGACCTCGTCGGCCCTGTCGGTTGGGCCGCTTCGAACGATTTCTACGGCGAGTGGGCAGACCTGGCTCCCTTGATTCAAGCCAATCATTTCGATACCCGCATCTTTGATAAGAGCCTGGTGAACATGTACCAGACCGATCAGGGCCAGGTTGGCCTCCCCTTTGCCGTCTCCCCCTTCGCCTTGGAATACAACACCGACCTTTTCGATGAGGCTGGCCTGGCCTACCCGCCCGCCACGTATGGCCAGCAGTACACGACCGCGGATGGTACCCCGGTGGATTGGAGTTGGAACACACTGGCCAAAGTGGCCCAATTGCTGACCCTCGACAAAAACGGCAGGAATTCCACCGAACCCGGTTTTGACAAGAGTCACATCGTCCAGTACGGATTCTCCTGGGGTTCCGAGAACCAGCCGGAATACTGGGGCGCTTTCTACAGGGCCGGCTCAGAGCTCGGGGCGGGTGGCGCCAGGGGCAATTATCTTGCCACCATCCCGCAGCCATGGAAGGATGCCTGGCAGTGGACGTATAACGGCATCTGGGGTCCCCAGCCTTATATTGCCGACCACGCGGTCGAGCAGAGCGCTGCATTCGGCGGCGGCAACCCCTTCGACAGCGGCAAGATCGCCATGACCCTCGCGCCCTCCGAGACCCTGTGCTGTCTCAGGGAGCTTAAGACCTGGGACTTCGCAGCCATGCCGACTTATAACGGATATGTGGGCGGCCGTGTCGATGCGGATACCTTCTTCATCCTGAAAACCACCCAGCACCTGAATGAAGCCTTTCAGGCCATGGTGTATCTTGAGACCACCGGGGTCCAGAAGCTGATCACCGGCACGGCCTCCACCCCACCTGCTTATGACTCGGTTCCTGCCATCTCTTCCGCTCGGCAGGCGTTCCTCACCGCCAAGGAAGCCCAGTTCCCGTGGGTCAAGAACTTCAATACCCTTCTGGCGGGACTGCAGTACCCGGATCACCCCTCCGCCGAAGTCTGGGTCCCCAACTTTAATGAGGCCTGGGACCGCAACCGCACCTTCGGGAACCTGCTGACCACCACCGCAGGTCTCGACCTGGCCAAGGAAGAAGCGACGCTGGCGTCTGACCTGACGGTCATCTACAACAAATGACCCCTGGTGGATCGTCGGCCCCCCGGATCCCGGGGGGCTGGAAGGAATTTGAAGAGAACCGGGAATGGCGTTCGGCGTCCTGGCGGACCCAGGTCCATAGTCCCCGCGGCGTGCAGAGGAGGGGAGGGGCGCTCCCCTTGAACGGGTGCGCCGTCCAGGGGTCCGGTTCCTGCGCAGCTCCCTGGTCACGGCCAACGAGGTCCTGGTGGGGAATGCCTGGTCGGACGAGGTGGGTGGTGGGGCCGCCGATGAAGTCCGAATGAACGGCGTATAATCGCTTTCAGCCGGATGTCCCGGCGACTTTGTTGAACGGTGAGGCAGTCATTGAACGGGAACCCGAAAGGGGTGATTGCAAACCTGCGCTGGTCGGAAACCTTCGCCGCGCTGAAGCACTACAACTACCGGCTGTGGTTCATCGGTCAGATGGTCTCCCTGATGGGGACCTGGATGCAGAGCACCGCCCAGGGATATTTGATCTACCAGATCACCCTTTCCCCGGTGTACCTGGGCCTGGTGGGTTTCGTCAGCGGCGTGCCGACCTGGCTCTTCACCCTCTTCGGGGGGGTGGTGGCCGACCGGATCCCCAGGCGGACGCTGCTCATCATCACCCAGACTTTCATGATGCTCCTGGCGTTCATCCTGGGAGTACTGACGTTCACCCGCACCGTACAGCCCTGGCATATCCTCGTCCTGGCCTTCCTGCTGGGTGTCGCCAATGCCTTTGATGCCCCGGCGCGCATCTCCTTCGTGATCGAAATGGTGCCCCGGGAGGACATGACCAACGCCATCGCCCTGAACTCGACCATGTTCAACATGGCTACCGTGGTCGGGCCTTCGATGGCCGGGCTGACCTATGCCGCCTTTGGTCCGGCCTGGTGTTTTACTCTGAACGGGATCTCTTTTCTGGCGGTGATCGGGGCGCTCGTCCTGATGAAGATCCAGGTCAGCATCCAGCGGCTGCGCCAGTCCACCGCGATGGTCGAGCTGGTGGAGGGCTTGCGTTACACGTTCAAGCACCGCTTGATCCTGAGCCTGACCGGTTACATCGGGATGTTGGGTCTCCTGGCGCTGGGGGTCCTGGCGCTGCTTCCGGTCTGGGCTACGGATGTGCTGCACGGCGATGTGACCACCAATGGCCTGCTGATCTCGGCGCGCGGCTTTGGCGCCCTGATCAGCGCCCTGATGGTGGCCTCCTTCGCCAGGTTGAAGCTGCGCGGCAAGCTGTGGACGATCGGCACTTTCGGGATGCCGGTCATGCTCTTCATCTTCGCACTGGTGCGCTGGCTGCCGTTGTCGCTGGCGGTTCTGGTCGTCGTCGGGTGGTTCTACATGATGATCACCACCAACAGCAACACGCTGATCCAGTCGCATGTCCCGGATGAGCTGCGCGGGCGGGTGATGAGCTTTTACAGCCTGATCTTCAACGGTTCCTACCCGATCGGGGCGTTACTGGCGGGTGCGGTCGCCCAGAGCCTGGGCGCCCCGGTCACGGTCATGATCACTGCAGCCCTCCTTTTCGTGTTCGCCATCGCCGCCTGGGTGTTCTTTCCGATCATCCGCACAGAGGAATGAAGCTGGGCCGTGTCATGGGACTGGCTGATGGGGTTTCATGCAAACCGTAGATTGGAATTAATCTAAATTTGATAAAGCATGCCCCAGGGTAAACCTAAAGGTATGTACTTAAAATATGCACCCCAGGGAGATGCCCTCCCTGGGGTCTCTAACTTCTGTGCGAACTCCAACCTTATTCAACGCCTTCGTTTGGCCTCGCCGAAAAGGCGAAGGAGAGGAATGTTTATTAAATGAATAGCGGAGCGAGGACGAGTGTGACGGTAGCCAGGAGTTTGACGAAGACATGCAGGGACGGGCCGGCAGTATCCTTGAGCGGATCTCCGACCGTGTCGCCGACGACCGCCGCAGCGTGAGCCGGCGAGCCCTTGCCATGCACGATCCCTTCTGCGTCAATCAGCTGGCCATCTTCGATGAATTTCTTGGCATTGTCCCAGGCCCCGCCGCCGTTGTTCATGTAGGACGCCAGCAGGATCCCGCCGATGGTGCCTACCATGAGCAGGGCCGCCACCGCCATGGCGGCGTCGTACTGCTTGTTCAAGTGGAAGAGCACGCCGATGAACACCGGGCCGAGGACCGGGATCAGGCCAGGGACGACCATGCCGCGCAGGGCAGCCCGGGCGGTGATGTCGACCGCTTTGGCATAATCGGGAAGGGCTTCGCCAGTGAGGATCTTGGGATTCTCGGCAAATTGTCGGCGCACTTCGGCGATGATCTTACCCGCAGCCCCGCCCACGGCCTGGATGGCCAGGGAGGCAAATAGGTAGACCAGCATGGCGGCGAAGAGGGCGCCCACGAAGACCTCGACCCGGTCGAGGTTGACGTCGCCGAAAGGCGTACCGCGCAGGAAGGCCACCCGGTCGAGATAGGCATGGAACAGCAGGAAAGCCGCCAGGCCGGCAGAGACCAGGGCATAACCCTTGGTGAGGGCCTTGGTCGTATTGCCCACCGCGTCCAGCCGGTCGGTGACCCGGCGGATGTTATCGCCCGCTCCGGCCATCTGGTTGATGCCGTTGGCGTTATCGGTGATGGGCCCGAAGGTGTCTTCGGAGAGGATATACGGGCAGGTCATCAGCATGCCCATGGTGGCTACCGCCGTGCCGAAAACGCCGCCGCCTGGGACGCCGGTGCGGTCGCCGAGAAAATAGGAGATCAGCAGCGCCAGGCCGATGGTCGTGGCGGTCACCAGGGTGGTTTCGAAACCGACCGCCGTGCCGGCGACGATGTTGGTGGCCGAGCCGGTGAGCGAGGCGGTAATGATGGATTTAACCGGCCGGAAGCGGTCCTCGGTGTAATACTGGGTGGTGTAAACGACGACAATGCTGGCCACGATGCCCACCATGCCGGCGCCGAAGAGCAGCCAGCTGTGCAGCATGACCAGGACGGTCAGCAGCAGGCCGGCAATGCTGAGGCCGATGGCCACGAAGTAACCCCGGTTGAGGGTGGTCATGGGGTTTTCGTCATTCTTGGGGTTGACCGTGAGGATGCCGACCATGCTCGCCAGCAGGCCGAAGGCACGCACGACGAGAGGAAAGAGGACCCAGTTGACGTTTTTGGTGGCGGCGTAAATGACCGTCGCCAGGATCATGGCGCCAATGCTCTCGGCGGCGGTGGATTCGAAGAGGTCGGCGCCTCGGCCGGCGCAGTCGCCTACATTATCGCCCACCAGGTCGGCGATCACGGCGGCGTTGCGCGGGTCGTCCTCGGGGAAGCCTGCCTCGACCTTGCCCACCAGGTCAGCGCCCATGTCGGCGGCCTTGGTGTAGATCCCGCCGCCCAGTTGAGCAAAGAGGGCCACAAAGCTGGCGCCGAAGCCGAACCCGACGATGAGCTGGGGGGCCAGATCGGGGTGAGCGATACCGCCGTAAGCCAGGTAAATCACGGTCACGCCAATCAAGCTGAGGGCGACGACCAGGAACCCGGAGACTGCCCCGCCACGCAGGGCTACCAGCATCGCATCCCGCAGGCCGCGTTGGGAAGCGCTGGCGCAGCGAACGTTGGAGCGCACCGCCACATACATGCCGAGAAACCCGGTGAGGCCGGAACAGATGGCGCCGGTCATAAAGGCCAGGGATGTGCGCCAGGCGATGCCAAAGGCGTTGATTCCAGCAATGCCGGTGTTACCGCTGAGGAAGCCCAGCAGAGCTCCGACCACGATGGCGACCACCACGGACATCACCGCGATCGTCCCGTACTGGCGGCGGAGAAAGGCCCGCGCCCCCTGGAAGATGATTTCTCCCACTTCCATCATTTTTGGAGTGCCAGTGGGCTGGCTGAGGACGTTCCTAGCCAGGAAAAAGGCAAATAAGATCGCGATGACCCCGGATGCCGGTACAACCCAAAAAATGAGAGGCATATTTTTCTCCTTACAGTACGAATGGCGAACGTCGAGGGGAGAGGTGGTCTTTTTTTGATTTGTTTTTCTTCACAGTTTCTTTGCCCGGTGTTTCATTGCCCCACAGCGGTGTGAGCGTTTCGGGATATTTGAGTAATTTTATCTATTACCATTGCATTTGTCAATAAAGGCACCTGACCATCGTAAACGTTGGCCCCCCTTCAGCGACAAAAGACTGGGTTGACCCCGAATGGCATGGAAACGATCGACCCGATCTCAGGGGGACTTGGAAATGGGTCGGGGAGGCCGGCCAGGGTCTGTGGATCCGGCGAAAAAGGTTGTTGCTATTTCGGAGATGCGGATATCTGGCACTCTGTCGGATGGGCATGGTGTACAATTATCTAGGTATTTTCCGGGAGGCGTTATGCCAAAACGATTGGTGGTCGTGGCCGGCAACATCGGTGCGGGGAAGACCTCGCTCACCGAGCGGATCGGGGCGCGCCTGGGCTGGCGCACCGATTTCGAATCGGTGGCCGATAATCCCTACCTGCCGGATTTCTATGCGGACATGCGCGCCTGGGCTTTTCACCTGCAGATCTACTTTCTCGGTCACCGGGCCGAGCAGTACCTGGAAGCTGCCCGCGACTCGCGACCGGCGATCCTGGACCGCTCGATCTACGAGGATGCCTACATCTTCGCTCGTGCCCTGCACCATATGGGCAACCTGTCCGAGCGGGATTATATGGCCTACCGCCAT
>Ga0209039_10000514_pt1 | contig 37462 bp, 51 predicted proteins | sample BogFormECP12_OM1_FD_188238 | JGI IMG/M metagenome (GOLD analysis project Ga0209039, IMG submission 188238) | Bog forest soil microbial communities from Calvert Island, British Columbia, Canada - ECP12_OM1 (SPAdes) (version 2) | ecosystem: Environmental > Aquatic > Freshwater > Wetlands > Bog ...
CACATGATGGCGTACGATTGTACGAAATAAGGAATGAACCTATGGAAAAAGCCCTTGATCAAATTTGGAATTTTGTCAAAAAACACGGGGCTGTACTTACTTTCGTTGCGACTCTCATGACGGCAAGCTGGTGGTTTCATCATTCTTTAGCTCACCTTGAAGTCAAGATTGTAGAAGGATTGTCGGCCACAAACTCTGCATTTTCTGATAAACTAGGAGCGCTAGAAGCTAGACTTAACGATAAGATTGATGGTGTAAGAAGCGACCTCCATGCCGTCGAGAAAGATGTTGCGATCATTAAAACGATTCTAATCATGAAAGGCTATATGCCTCCTGAGATGGCCGCTGCTAGAGATGCGATGTAAGTATGGATGGCTTTCTTTTCTTCTTTTTCGTCGTGTCTATCGTTGCATTTTTTGTTTTAGTAGTAGCGCTAATCGACATTCATGATTCGATTAAAGAAATCAAGAAGAAACTAGATAATAAGTAAAACTCATTGGTCTTTCTTCTTCGCCTCTTGCCCGCAGATGGGACAGAATCCTACAATTGATGATATACTCATACCTTCAAAACCGTATATGAAACTCCCATCTGTAGGACCTTCACAGACCCATGAGCCAAATTGGCATCTATGCAGGTCTCCTGGCTCCTCTGGTACTTCAGGAATCGGAATCTCAGCCCAGCCGTATTCGGGGTTGTGTTGGCCATATTCATCCCACCGGTCCCCTACAGAAGTACAAGCAAATCCGTCCGAAGTCCATACTGAGGTCCAGTCGGTGACGTAGATGATGGTCTTCTTAGGAATCTGGTCTTTGAATTTAGTCCACTTCATTCGGGGGCTCCGGCAAGGGCATCCAATGGGTAAGATTAGATCCACCTGCATCAGTCCAAATAAATCCTTTCCGATAGTGGATTGAGTCTGTGTTTTCTATACAAGCACATGGAATCATCTTGCCGTTTTTTATATGTCTTAAATATTCAAAGGTTATGACTTCCTTGTTTTTTTTCTTATTAGGTCTCTTTTTCTTAAAACTAGTCCACTTCATCAGGCACCTTAAATTCTCTATTGACGTTCTTTCTTTCGGATTCTTGGTTCACAAAATCACCCTAATTGGTTTGTTTACGGGATCATATCCCCTTTCCATTTGAGGAAATTCGCCGTGGGTGTCGCTGATGCAGTCAATGATCATGATTGCTCTTCCTCAAGTTCACAACAATCAGCGCATTTGTCACATATCAGTTTCAGAACTTGATGTATATAACTTCTTCTATCAGATCTCGAAGTAATATACTTAGCTAGTTGAATGCACATAAAATGAACGACATCTTCACTAGAAAGATCGAGATCTTTGACTGTTTGGTTCATTTTTTCACTGTATTTAACTAGGTTTCCCGCCCACTTTTTTTTGTATTCTTCATTCATGTCTGCTTCTCCTCGGGGGCCTGTGCCCTCTGTAGACTTTCTTCATTCATTTGTGATAGTTCCTTTCATGTGACGCCATGCTTGTAAGAGAGGGTTATATTTCCATTCTTCCTCGTCTCTCTTGGTCCAGATCGTTTGCTTGGTCGTAGAAGTCCCTAAAATGCTCTTATAAGAGATGATGATTTTATCTCCTACTTTGGGAAGCGTCTGTTTAAAATCAGTCCATTCCATGCATAAACTCTTTGTTTTGAAAAGAAATTCCAAAAGCTTTAATGTAAAGTAAATATTTTAAACCAATCGGGAACCCCTTCATGACATTATTCCCTCAGCTCTCCGATACTTATTACGTGGATAACGATCACGACATCCTCAAATTGATGGATTACACATATAACAAGAACATTCAGGTCAACCAAAGTTTTTGGAGCGAGGCTGACACCGACCTCCGTTTTAAGCTTGGCGATCAGACGCTTTGGAACGACATCTACGGCAATCTTCCTGCTTTTAGACGTCGTCAGTTCAACTTCAATCGCATTAGGCGCATTGTCAACATGATCACAGGATATCAGCGTCAGCATCGTAAGTCAACGGTGGTGACCCCCATTGAGAACTCTGACCAGCAAACTTCCGATCAATTCTCTAAGATTTTGATGTGGATGGATCAGAAACATCATGTCTTAGAGACTATCTCCGAAGCCTTTGAAGGTGCCGTTACTACCGGTATGAACCTTCTCTCTGTTTGGATGGATTATCGGCATGACCCTGTCAACGGGGATATTGCCGTAGACAGCCTCGCTTACAATGCTTATCTTATTGATCCTTACTTCAAGAAAATGGACCTAACTGACTGTAATTCAATATGGACAAGAAAGTATCTTTCCCGCACACAAGCTCAGGCTTTGTTACCAGGCCGCCAAGATGAAATTAAAAATTTATCTGGTTGGGGAAACCGCGACGGCAAGTTTCAGTTTATGCCCGAAAGTTACAACTACGGCATGCAAGACTTGCTTATTTACGACGAATTTTGGTACTTAAACTCTAGGAAACAAAAGCTTCTTTGTGATATTCAGACAGGGGAAACCATTGAATGGAGAGGACAAGATGACGATCTGGAAGAGTTTAAAAGACGGTATCCGCAGATTCTCGTGCTTGACCAGGAAATCCCCACCACTAAGCTTGCGATCTCAGTACAGGGCAAAGTGTTCTATCATGGCCCCAATCCTATGGGTATTGATCGGTATCCTTTTGTGCCTTGTTGGGCATATTATGAACGACAATCGCCTTATATCCCATGGAGAATACAAGGTGTCGTTAGAGGCCTTAGAGACGCCCAGTATCTTTATAATCGACGTAGAGTAATTGAGTTAGACATTTTAGAGTCTCAGATCACTTCGGGATTCATGTATAAGGAAGACGCTCTCGTCAATCCTAAAGATGTGTTCTTACAAGGCCAAGGAAGAGGTCTAGCTCTAAAGGCTAGTGCTCAGCCAGGTGTCGATGTTGTTAAGATCGAAGCTCCCCAAGTTCCTCCTTCAATGATCCAGCTTTCTGAGCTTCTCGGTAAGGAAATCGGGGAGATTTCCGGCGTCAATGAAGAACTGCTTGGGATGGCCGATGATGATAAAGCAGGTATCTTGTCAATGCTGCGCCAAGGGGCTGGTCTTACCACTTTACAAGTTTTATTTGATAACTTGGACCAGTGCCAAAAGCTGCTAGGCGATATTCGTATAGACATGATTCAGGCAAATTGGACGCCTGGTAAAGTCCGTAGAGTCATTGCAGAAGACCCCAGCGAACAATTTTACAACCGCGCTTTTGGTCAATATAAAGCCATTGTCGAAGATGGCCTTAACACAAGCACTCAACGCCAAATGCAATTTGCCCAACTTCTACATCTTAGAGAAGCTGGCCTTCCTGTTCCCGCGGAGTTGCTCGTTAAAAATTCAACCCTACAAAATAAACAGGAGCTCATTGATGCCCTCAGTCAACAAGAACAGCAACAAAGCCAAATGGCGCAACAACAAGCCCAAACTCAAATCGAGCTTCTCAAAGCCCAAATCGAAGACCTGCATGCACGTGCGGTCGCAAACCAGGGTCTCGGTCACGAAAGGGCCTCAAGGATTCAAGAGAATCAAGCATTGGCTGTGGAGCGTCGTGCTGCTGCCCAGAAGGATTTGGATCAGGGCGCGCTTGATCTGGTTCGTGCTGCGCGTGAGCTTCAAGGAGTTGATTTAGAACATCTGCATAAAGCGGTTGAGATTCTGAAGATGTTGCAAGAGCAACAAAATCCTCAAGAAGAAAGTGGGCCTAACGTATCTAAAAAAGTTGCATGATAATCAACGGCGACTGCTTAGATGAGATGAAGAAGATGGAGGATAACTCCATTTCTTGCATTGTCACTGATCCACCTTATGGTCTTGGATTTATGGGAAAGGAGTGGGACGCCGGCCTTCCTCATAATGAAATCTGGAAAGAGGCACTCCGCATAGTTAAGCCAGGCGGTCATCTTTTAGCCTTTGGTGGAACTAGGACCTATCACCGCCTCACTTGTGCAATTGAAGATTCAGGCTGGGAAATTAGGGATTGCCTGATGTGGATCTACGGCTCAGGATTTCCTAAAAGTCATAATCACTTCGGAATTGAAGGATATGGAACCGCCCTAAAACCTGCGCATGAGCCCATCATCATGGCCATGAAATCCTGTGATGGCACGTTCAAGCAGAATGCTGAGAAATGGGGACAGGCGGGGATTAATATTGATGCGTGTAGGATTCCGACAAATCAAGAATTAGGAAGGCCTAGTTCATGTAATACCCTCTATAAAGGAGGTTGGAAAAAGATTGATGTGCCCAACCCAAAATATGGCCGCTGGCCAGCCAACATAATCTTGGATGATGTCGCCGCGGCTCTACTCGATGAGCAGAGTGGGGTATCACGATCTCCCGCAGGAATAGTTAAGGGAGCGGGGCGTTCTGGTGGAATAATGGGGAAAACAACAGAACCTCATTTTCAGCAAGGACACAATGATTCCGGTGGAGCAAGCCGCTTCTTTTTTAAAGTAGAAGCAGACAAAGAAACTCCCATAGAAAGCAAACGGGCGATAGATACAATAAAGAATATCTCGCAAGAAACAGAGAACGAATTAACGCGCAAAGACGTGAGCGATACTCAAAGAAGATTCATCTACTGCGCTAAGACCTCGAGAAAGGAGAGGAATGAAGGGTTGGAAGGGATGCCTGAAGTAAAATGCGGGATGATGGAGGATGATAATTATGAAATTAAAACGGGAAGCGGGAATTTAAGGGATACTAAAAGACAGAACCACCACCCCACAGTCAAACCTCTCAAACTCATGCGCTACCTCATCACCCTCATCATGCCCCCCAAAGACGGCATCCTACTTGATCCTTTCGCTGGATCAGGCTCTACTATCATCGCAGCTCATCAACTCGGCTTTAAAGCCATTGGGATTGAGAAGCAGCCCGAATACTGCGAGATCGCGCGTCGAAGATTGGAGAATGTCCAACTCATCAAATCAGAAATTTCTCAGCCTGACCTCTTTGACCATGTCCAAGAAGAAAAAACCACGGCATAAGTCAGCCATGGTGCTGCTTAAAATAGATCACATGATTGTTACCTATTGTACCAGCAACATGATCTGTGCCAGCAACATTCTCTCTCTCGTTTGCCAATAAAAGCAGCTACAGCACAACAAGCTAATACACCAGCAGTAATTGCTGTTATTCCAACTGCCAGATGACCTGTCTGAGTTAAATATGCGGGGTACGATCTTGAAGTTCCAGCTACAATTTCATAAATCCCAAATCCCAGGAGTCCTGACGGTATAAGCATACAGCATTGGTATTGTCCTCCTGGTTGTACAATGTGGGCCTCCACGATGAGTTTATCTCTATGAGTAGCGTTTGTCATGACTGACATAAAATTCCTCCTATTGGTTGAAGATGGCCGGGATAGTAAAACAAAAAACAATTTATCAGCAACCATTTTTCCCCAACTAATTTTAACTGGGCTCAAAAAAATCTGTAAAAAAATTATTTGAATTCGTGTACAGTGAGGTTTATCAAGCCAACCTATAGGAGATACTATTATGGCTAAAAAAATGAGCATGCACGGAAATTCAGAACATGAAGGAAAAGCAATGGGCCATGGTCAACACGCCAATATGCCTACTGAAGTTAAAATGTCAGCTTATCCTAAAGCACACGAGTTTGGACCTACAGATTTAGATGATACAATGGGCACAGTTGATAAATCCAACCGTCAAGCTCATACACAGGCTCGCAAACACATGTCTAACCAACACTAAGGTTATTTATGGCTAAAAAAGCCAAGAACGCTAATTACGATTATAAGCAAAAAGCTCCTGAACATCGAATAGGATCAGGTTCTTATGCCAATTTGCCAGAGAAGCCCATTTTTGCGACTTTTTCTTCTAAATGCAGCTATCGTGATGGCCTTAAAAACAATCCCACAATGGGTGTCGATATGCTGTCTCATGTAGATGAAAATGGAGTCAAGTAAATGGCCATGCTTAGACCTCCTGGTAAAGCCAGAAAAATCGCTGAGCATGTAATGAAAGGTAAAGGGGTGAAAATACCCGCATCTGATCGTACGGAAAAAGTCAAAGTTAACGGCCCTTATTTACAGCATTAGTGGATAGATATGGATAAGCAAATTCGCAAGATTGAAAAGAAAGTCAAAGGCACAGAAAAGAATCTGAAATCGCTTGAGAAAGCTGATAAGAAGCGGGATAAAACCTGTGACTATGGTGCTAAGATGTTGAAGAAGAAAAAGAAGAAATGATCGAAATCCCTTCTAAAATTGTCGATATTCGAGATCATCCTGAATATGACCGTTACTTGAAATCGGTAAGAGCTAGTCAAGAAAAAAGAGCTCAGGAAACAGGACTTTCTTACGAAGAGTACACTGATAGATTAAACTTAGGGTTCGAGGATTAAATAATAAAAAATTCAGAGGATTTATGAAATTACGTTCAATATTTGGTCTAGGTCTAGTAGCATCAACTTCTCTTTTGGCAGATTTTCACGAACCTGTCGTAAATTTCACATATGCCCCCAATTCAGATTCTAAATTTTTCGCAAGCCTAAATCACCAATCTACTCTTAGCATTACAGAATCTACAGACTTAATGCTTTATGGATATTCAAATGTTGATAAAAATTCGAAATTTCATCACGAATTGGGAGTTGGATTTCGCAAACATTTCGAAAAGTTCGGAATTGGCTTGAATGTCGTTTCAAACCATTTCAACAAATTGGATAGGTTTAATCACCAATTCGTGCCAGGTATTGAATTTCTATTCGGAAATTTTCAAATCTGTTTTAACCGATATATTCCACTTCCACAGATGAGCAAAAGGAAACTCGATCCTATTGTCGAAATGTATGATGTCAGTGAAATTTCAGCGACATATCGCTTCCTCTCCAATTATGAAGTCGGTATTGCTCCCTATTTCGTACACCAAACTTCTGAAAAGGGAATTGTTGGCCATGTTGCGGGCTACTTCTTCAACAATTGGAAAGTTGCGGTCAACCCCTACTATCATTCAGATGAAAAAGGAGCTTCAATTTCTTTGGGATTCGATTTTGGTGGTCCCAAATCAAGCATGAATGCTCCGATTCAAAAGTCTCACAGGTTCTTCTATTCGGTCCCTGCTCTCCCTCCAAGTAAGGCCGAAACATCATTTAATAACTCCTCATCTAATGAAGAGCCTGTGGTTTCTCATACACCTACGGTTGACCACTTCGCTGAAGTCGTTAAAAAAGAAGACGGTCAAGTCTATCTAAGAGTTCGTTAATTGTTGACATAGGATTGTGTTAATTAAAAACCGACGCAATGTTACGTCATGTTGGGGCATCCTTTCCTATTAGGATAGCCCCTTTTCAAATAATTTATTTAATGGTATCCGTGGGTTATGGATATCAATAAAAAATTTGAAAGTCATTTCGTTAAGTCACGCGATCAGATCAAAAAAGACCCATCCGCGGTAGGCCAAGCTGTCTACGACATTCTTAGAAAGCCACAGCAGCCCATGCTTGTGGAAGACATTCTTGACCAATATCAGCACGCCTATGTTAGAAAAATGCAAGAAGTTGTCCAGGATCAGATAAACAAATATGACCCACCGTTTTACATCGTTGTCTTCTCTAAAAAAGAGCATTGGTGCGAACTTGTCATGAGAAATTGGTTTGTGGCTAGGCAAACCTGTCCATCACCTAAGTTCCTTCGACATGAGTTTCCAAATCACATGCACACTGTCTACTCTTATGATAAAAGAAATGACAGGATTGAAGTGTTATGGACACTTCCGACTAAACAAGATTCCGATACAGTGTTGAAGAATCCACATCTGTATGATCGGGAGTTGGTGAGGTACATAACTGATTTTGAAAAAAACAATTTACATCCGGCTTGCATAGCGGCTTGAATTGCTGCCACGCCAGCACGTTATAATCATCATCGCCGAGTCCGAAGCTGTCATTTTCAAAATAGCTCAAAATAGGGCCCTTTTTGACAAGATACACCAAATAATGTCCATTTTTGCTGGGAAGATCTTCTTCAACTAGTGTCCAGTTCATAAATTACTAGTGCCTGTTTTGTGTCCAAGCAAAAAGGCGATAATTGTTTGCATCATGCCTTTTATCCCAGCTATTTCCTGTTTAACGCCATTCATCTCGCCCTCCATATGATTTAACCTATTTCCAATGGCTTCTATTTTATCAAAAAGCCTTTCTTGTCTGAAAAACATCCAAGCAAATGCGGCTAATATTGGTAGCGTAACTTGTAAAAAGATATCCCAATCCATTTTTCACCTCGTAAATATCTTAACAATTCTCCTCATTCCTGCACATATATAAAAATTATTTGACAAATTTATCCCCCATGCCTATCAAGTAATTATTAGAGACTGTTTCGCTAGGGCGCGTAAGTCCCACAGTTTCAACTTATAGGCGTAATAGGTACTCGCCATACCAAAGGAAGCACATGTCAGAAGAAGAACAAGAGAGTGTAGAGCAAGAAGTTGCTCAGGCTGTCACTCCGGCCGAAGAAGCTGAAAGTGCGAAAGAAGCGCAGAAGGCAGAAGCCTTTGCGAAGAAGTCACAAAATGACCAAGAGCGCAATTGGAAAGAAACCCGACGCACCATACAAGAACTTGAGAGAAAAGCTAAAGAACAAGAAGAGCTGATCCAGAGATTGACGGCGCCGAAAGCAGAAGAAGATGAACTTGCCAAGCTTGGAGATGATGACATCATCACATACGGACAGCATAAAAAAGCTGTTAGAAAAGAAGCTAAGCAAATTGCGCGAGAAGCTATTCAGGAATATGTCGCGTCGACAGTCGATGAAAGAATTCAGCAGAAGTTCCCAGATTTCACTCAGGTAGTTACGCAAGAAAATATTGATTATTTGAACGAAAATGAACCAGAAATTGCAAAATCCTTAAAAGACATTGCTGATCCTTATGTTCAAAGCGTTACGGCCTATAAGATGATGAAAATGATCAAAGTAAACACTGTCCCCGAATTATCGGCTCAAGTGCAAAAAGAGAAAGAACAGGCGATTAGAAACTTGAAAAAGCCAGGTTCTTCACAGTCAATTCCTCAATCTAAAGCTATAGGTAGCGCGCATACCTTTGACCAAGCCGGTCCTCGAACAAAAGATGAAAAGGCTCGGTTTTATAAAGAAATGCAAGATGCTATTAAAGGATTCTGATCTGGTTCCTAACAATTAGGAACTAAAATGTCGATCACAACAACGAGCGTTCTGCCAGCTCCAGTGCAGCAGACCTTCTCCTTCAAGTTGCTGTCGGTTCCCGTCCCCTACATGATCCACAAAATACCTGCGGATCTCAAAGCGATGCCCCGTAATGGCGGTATAGCGCTTCGTATGAGACGTTATAACCCACTGGCAACTGCCCCTGTTCCCCTTGGAAATAGTGGAATTACACCACCTCCGCAACAATTGACTGCGGTCAATATTGATGCACAGATGGATTTTTACGGTTCTAGCCAAGTAACTGATTATCAAATGGTTGCATAATGTGCCGTAACAAGTTGAGCATTGGCATGACATACATATTGCTCAACGAGCAGGTAGACAGAATTGCCTGCTTTAAACCGTTTCTAATATACCGAGAAACCCTAAATGTGTTACCATCATGGTATTCAAACCAAGAGGTAATATGTACGGCAACTCGAAGGAAGCAGCAATGGGCTATGTAGCTGGGATAATTGATGGAGAGGGTGCGATATTTATTACGCACGATTACTTCATTCATAAAAATCCTGTGCATAGACTCGAAATAAGAATTGGAATGATACATAAAGAAGCATTGGATTTTTTAGTGAAAACTTTGAATGTTGGAAAGGTTGTTTTAGAAAAATCTTATGCAAACAAAAGACCTATGTATCGTTTAGTTTATCAAAACCGAGATGATATAAGAAATGTTCTCGATCAGATTTATCCTTATTTATTAGTTAAGAAACAACAAGCAGATATAGCTTACGAATTTTTAGATAAAGCATTGGGTCAAAGAGGCCGATGGTTATCCGAAGAAAAAAAAGAAATTCGAAAGAATTTATATATCCGCATGAGAGAGCTTAACGGAATTGCCGCACCTGCAACGACTGAACGAAATGGCAAGCGCGGACGTAGTAGAAGCGTCCGTCTTGAAGCAACAGTCTAAACTCACAGGAAACTGTGAGAGGATGGGTCGAAGCACCCGTCCCGCCAGAAATGGTCAGTAGGGAGAGAAACCCGAAAGTAATAGTCTGAACTCTGCAGAACCAAGACCCAGTTCTGAACGAAGCGGCTCAACGTCTCGGCGTTTCCCTTCGTCAAACTGAAGACCAGTTGATGAGCTCAATGCTCGCTTCAACTGCCTCTTTCATTAACTGCGTGGGTGGTGCTAACGGTGACAACCCAACTGAAATTTCACGTTCGGACGTGGATACAGTGGTTCGTACCCTCCGCGGAAACAACGCTTACAGCTTCTTAACAGGAGTTGAAGGTGAAGACCGCTTTGGTACCGCTCCAGTTCGTGATGCCTACTTCGGCCTTGGCCATACCGACCTCATTGGTCAGTTGGACAACGTTCAAGGTTTCATCCAAAAGTGGAACTATCCCAACCAACAATCCACGCTCGATGCCGAGTGGGGAACTGTGGCTAATATTCGCTTCTTGCTCTCCTCTATTGGAAGCATTTCCGCGAACGCCTCATTGCTAGGTGCTAACGTTTATAACATCTTCTGCGTAGGTAGAGAGGCTTATGCCGCTATTGAGCAAGATGGCTATAGCGCTCAATTCATCTATCGTCCGCCAATCTATGATTCACCATTAGCCCTCAACGCTTCTGTTGGATACAAGTTTGCAGAAGTTCCAAGAATCACCAACGACACGTGGGTATTTAACCTACGATGCACATTAACAGCTTAAGGAGATAACTATGTCATATTCATATGCATCTGCCTTAACAGGCGTCGTCACTCAAGCAGCTACAGCTGCTACATTAAACATCCCCATTCCAGGATTTGGCGATTTGCTCAAATTTGAGATTGTGGATTTAACTCAAACGGCAATTAACAACGCAGCTAATACAAATATGCTTTCAGCTTATTGGTATAAAGATATGAATGCTGGAACTGCTTATGTCGTTAACCGTGTTAGTGGTCAAAACACTACAACTTTAACGAGCGTATTAACCGGTGGATTTACACTAGTTGATCCGACAGCAAGCCCATTGCAAGCTGCTCAAACCGGTACTGCTATCACGGCAGCTACACCGGCTGTGGTTACACTCAATGGCCACGGGTATAGCATTGGGGATACTGTTCTTCTTACAAACACAACTGGAATGCTTCAGATTGCAGGAATGGCTTTCACTATTACTGCGGTCTCTACAAACACCTTTACTTTGGGTTATTTGAGCGCTGTTGGTTTTGCTGCTGCTGCGACTAACGTTGTAGCTCGTAAGTCGAACTTTTTGTCTCCTTTTGTACCACGTAGAATGCGTATCACAGCTGTCGCTACAGGAACATCATTGGGTGTTCAAGGCGCCGGAACGAGTTCAATTATCACACTTGCTGAAACTAACCTTTATAAAGTTGGTCAAGCAGTGAGAATTTATGTTCCAAGTACCTTTATTACAGCTGGAAGTAATCCATTTACTCAGCCTGGAATTATTGGAACAAATTCTACGATAGCGCAAATTGTAACAGCCACAATCACAGCGATTAATACAGCTGATGCTTCTGCTGTTACAAACACTATCACAGTCAACATCAACAGCACAGGAACAACTTTTGCATTCCCCACATCAGCAGTAGCTGCTACGGGCGTGCAACAACCGTTCGTTGAGCCTGTTGGTGAAGCTGCTAGCACAAACGTATCTGGTGTCAACGCAGCAAACTTGCTCGATGACAGAACCCAGAATACTGGAACTAACATCATGCAACTCGGACTCAACGTCTATGGCGTCGCAAACGATGTCATCCGTTGGTTCGCATGGCGTGGTGCTGTTAATAGCTAACATAACCTAGGGGGCTTCGGCCCCCTTTTTTTGAACTAAATGTAAAGTAATTTTTTGAGGAACAATGGCTAAAAAATCTGATCTAGATATCGCAAACTCGGTAACACCCGTTCTTGAGGCCCCTAATGTGGCAAAGCCTTCGAAAGAAATCGTTAAGGAAAAAATCCAAGAACTAATCAAACAAGAAACTCGCCTTGTAAAAGGTGTCTTTCAAAGTTTTGAAACACCAGGAGCAACAGTAACTGTCACCTATAGAAAGTATCCTGGTATTCCTGTTTTCAGAAAGGAAATGACCGATGGAATGACTTATGAGGTCCCTCTTTATATCGCTCGTTTTCTTAATGGAATTGATGTTTCCGCAGGCGCCTTGGGAGATCCCAGTAAGCGCAATCAAAATGTAGGGACCTGTGGATATGGAGTCCATGGCTTCAAAACTGCCGGAGATGAACTTGTTAGAAGCACTATGGGAGTGGGTCCTGCTGGAGAAGGAGGAATTCCTGTCCCTATTGTTGGAATCACCTCTCGGAAACGTCGCTATGGATTCCAGTCGATGGAGTTCGGCGGAGAAGAATAATGACAACGCCTGTTTGGCAGCCCGCTGCACGGATTATTTCATCTATTACAAATGCCAATCCTGGGGTAGTTACAACGACTACCCCTCATGGTTATTTTAATGGGCTCATTATTCTTTTCTTTTTTCCTAGCAAATTCGGAATGCAAGAACTTGTAGGTAACAACTATGTCATTACTATTTTAAGTCCTACGACATTTTCTATCAATCAAGATACTACTCTTTTTAATCCTTTTACTCTTGCTGTCACAACCCAACAACCTCAAGTCAGTCCCGTTGGTGAAGTGGCATCAACTCTCAAAAATGTTGAGAAAAATCTTTTAATCCCCGTTGGAGGACCATCCCCATGAGTACTCTTCCTAATACATTAGCCGATATTCGCACAAAAGTTAGACGAATAACTGGCAGACCATCTCCGACTCAAATATCCGATACAGATATAGATAAGTATATCAACACCTTCTACGTCTATGACATGCCTGAGCATCTTAAGATGGAGTCTTTGAGATATAACTATGAGTTCACGACTACTGCGAATATTCCTACCTATGACATGCCTACCGGGACCTATTTGACTGCTATGCCCCCTGTTTATATCGGCGGTTATGAATCCTATATGACTCAAAGTCGTCAGAACTTTTTCAGAAATAACCCTCAACTTAATTTCCTTCAACAGCGAGTTTATACCGGAAATGGTACGATTGGACCTTATAACGGTCAAAATTTGACTAATTTACCTATCATTCCTGGATTTAAACCCAATCCACCAGGAGCTTTTGTAGCATGGTCGGGAGCCAATGATATTCCAGCATCATTTCTTAATTGGAATGTATTAGTCTCCGCATTAGGAACACCCAATGCAACTTCTGGGATATCACCTTCAATTACGCTTATTGACGATGGATTAGGCAATCTTTTTGCCCCCACTGATGCTAGTATAAATCCTGCCAATAATAGAGGGACCATCAACTACATTACAGGGGCAATAACCATCACGAATTTCCCTTTCGCGATCCCCAATGGGAATGCAATCAATGTTCAGTACACACCATATGTAGCAAACCGTCCTCAATCTGTGGTTTTTTTCCAAGATCAGTTCGTTTTGTATCCTATTCCTGACCAAGCTTATACTGTTTCCTTTGAAGTCTATAAATATCCCACAGCATTTTCTAATACAGACTTTTTAGGGCTTACTAGTCCGCAGGTGAATGAATGGTGGCAAATGGTTGCTCTAGGAGCGTGCCTCAAGATTTTTGAGGACAATGCTGATTTAGAAAGTTATATGAAGTTCAGACCTTTAATGGAAGAATACATGAAACTTAGTCTTAGACGAACGATCGTCCAGCAAACTAGCGAAAGAGCTGCAACGATTTACACAGAGCAATCTAGCCCGTTTAATCAGTGGCCATTCGGGAATGCTTTTAGTGGGTTTTAAGTTGTTGTAGGAGAAGCAACATTTCCATTTTAGCATCTGAATATCCCTTTTCATACATCATGTAGTCGTTGGAATTGGAAATGCAGGGCTCCACAGTTTGCACATTCCTAATCGCTCGTATACAGTCTATTGTTTCTTCTGCTCTTTCTTCATCAATTTCATTTTCCAGAGTGACAAAAAAGCCCTTATATTTATTGCTCACTTTTCTCCTTTTGCGTCAATTCTAACACAATGGTAGGATGAGGGAAATATATAATCTTTATTTGAGGCCAATATGTCAGGTTATGTTACAGGTGTTCCGCTTCCCAATCAGTCCCTAGGACAAACTCAGCCAACAATTAATACAAACTTCACAGTTTTGAATGGTAACTTTGCTGTTGATCATGTTGATTTTACGAATGCTCCTCCAGGAGCTGGAGGGAATGGGGGAAGGCATAATACGGTTACTTTAGTTCAGCAGGCGGCCGATCCAATAGCTGTTACAACATCTCCCATTTTATATGGTAAAAGCACAACAGGAAACACCTTAAACAACGATATTTATTTTAGAAGAGCCTCTAACGATGCAAGCACTGTTGTTCAATTGACGACAACAAAGGTTAATCCTTTGGCCGCTGGGAATGGATCTTCTTTTCTACCAGGTGGATTAATGATCCAATGGGGAAACCAGTCATTTAATGGATCTCAAAATCCTACTGTCAATTTCCCAACACCTTTTCCTAATAATTGTTTTAATGTTCAGTTAACGATATTAAATACAAACGCAACGGTACCTGCAACTTGGAGATTAACATCTATTGCTCCTAATCAATTTGTTTCCAACGTTCAAGCAACAGGAGCCTCTACACTTTATTGGGTGGCGATAGGTAATTAATGACACTTCAGCCATTTCTAATAGCTGATACTCGTATAGGTATCGAAAGGGATTTGGAGCCATGGCTTCTTCCTAACGACGCCTATCCCGATCTTCAAGATGCATATATTTGGAGAGGCCGAGTTCACAAACGGAAGGGGTTTCAGTTTCTAGCACGATTGAGACGAATAATTGGAACCACTAATGGTGCGGGAGATCGTACAATTACACTTTTAAATATTCCTCTTGCTGCGGGAGTTTCTCAATTCGTTTGCGGAGCAGAAACCTATCAAGATAATGGTAGTGCGGGTGCTGCTCAAAACTTACTATCTACAGGAGTCGGTGTCGCTACTTTAAATCGAACAACCGGAGTCTTTGTTTTAACGGGAGGACCAGCAGCTACCGATGTATTTTATCTTCCAGGGTTGCCGGTTATGGGCCTGCGTTCTTTGGAAACAGCAACTGAAAATGAAGATAGCCTTATTGGATTTGACACTTCTTATTCTTATCTATTCACTGGAGGAGTTTTTCAAGATTTAACCTCTTACAAAACTTCAACAGCTCCTTTCATTTGGCATGGAGCTAATTACGATCTATTTTGGACAAATAATTATGTTCGCGCCATGTTCACCACCAATGGAGTCGGGAATGCCGCCGATCTGCATAACTTCTTAGATGGATCAACCATCACGGCTATAACGCAAGCAGCCTCCGCAGTCGTCACGGTTGCCAATGGAGCCAATTTTTCTCAGGCTCCAGGAGATATTGTATTTTTCAATGAAGTCGCGGGAATGACTCAGATCAATGGACTTTCGGCAACTGTAACAAACGTAGCTGGAAATAATGTCACTGTCAACATTAATAGCACAGCTTTTACAGCATATACCAATGGTGGAGTGTTGTTTAATCTCACTCGAAATATCGGAAATGGAGCTAACACAGGCGATAGTATTAAATGGCTCGATCAAGACAAATCCGGATGGGTCAATTTTCAGCCTTCGTTGAATGGAGCAGGAAATTCCACCAATTACCTTCAATCTGCTGAAATGATTTTTCCCTATAAAAATCGTCTGCTAGTCCTTAACACTTTGGAAGGAACTTTTACTGGAACAGCTCAAAATTATTATCAAAGAGCTCGATGGTCACAAAACGGAACAGTTTATTATTCCACCCCTATACCAACAAACTTTCAGGGAGTTATAGATGCCCAATCATGGAGAGACGATGTTGTGGGTAAGGGAGGATATATTGATGCCCCTACTCTTGAGCAAATAACCTCAGCACAATTTGTTAAAGACACGCTTATCGTATATTTCGAAAGGTCTACCTGGCAACTTCGCTATACAGGAAATGAACTTCTTCCTTTTATTTGGGAGAAAATTAATACAGAACTTGGTGCTGAATCGACGTTTAGTGTAGTCCCTTTTGACAAGACTACTATTGCGTTAGGAAATGTTGGGATTCATGCTTGTGATAGTGTCAATGTTGAAAGAATTGATGAAAAAATTCCCGATGAAATCTTCAACATTCAAAATAACAATCAAGGACCGATGAGAGTCGTCGGTGTTAGAGATTATTTTTATGAGTTTGTCTATTGGTCAGTCCCTTACTCCGGCATTGATACCGAAGATGGCATGGGAACTCCTGTTACATTTATCTTCCCAAATAAATTAATTGTTTATAACTACAAAGATAATAGCTTCAGCTTTTTCAATGATAGCTTTACTTGCTTCGGATATTATCAAGCTACAAATCCAATTATATGGGGATCGTTGTCAGTAAAATGGAATTCCTATGATGCTTTATGGTCAGACCCTGAAGCTGACAATCCTTTCACTTTGAATATCGCCGGAGGCAATCAGCAAGGTTTTGTTGAAATCTTAATGCAACAATCCACCAATGATCAGTCTCTTTTCATTTCAAATATTGCCGGATCAACCATCACTTGCCCCAATCATAATCTTCAGCCTGGGCAGTTTGTAAAGATTTTGACGGCAACAGGAATTAACTATGGCGTCGGTCCTATTTTTAAAGTCATTACCATCACTGATGCTAATAATTTTGTGATTAACTCAGCTTTGACAGGAGTTTTTACTGGAAGTGGAACTCTTGCTGTCGTGAATAATATGAGTATTTTGACGAAAAGATTTAACCCATTTATCGAGCAAGGGGTCCAAGTCAGATTAGTTCGTGCCGATCTTTATTTAGACAAAACGACGAATGGACAGATCTCTGTCAACCTCTACATCAATGAAGATAGTTCTACACCTATTAATCGAGCAGTAACATTCCCTCTCAGTACCGTTAACGCGCCCATTACTGCGATTACCGCCGCGAATCCTTGTGTTGTGACGCTAGGCAATGCAATTAACATCTCTGTCAATGATGTAGTTTTTATTACAGCTGTTAATGGTATGACCCAGATCAACCAATTTTCTGCCATTGTTACGGCTATCAATGGACTTAACATTACCCTCGGATTAGATTCTTCTACCTTTACCGCCTACACAAATGGTGGGACGCTATGGGATGTTAGCAAAAATAACTCCAACGTCGTCAATACATTTCCGGAGACAACGTACCAGACAAGTCCAGATAGAACCCTAGTTAATGCGAAACTCTGGAAACGCATCAATTTCCATGATGTTAGTCAGCTATTTCAATTTAAGTTCACCTATAGCGATAGCCAGATGGTCTGCGATCCAATTGTATCAGAAGATTTTGTACTTCATGGAATCATGCTTTATTTCTCACCCGCGGGAAGGCTACTTGATGTATGACATTTAAACCTTCAAACTCTCAAGGGCCTTTCGTTCCTATTAATCAGAACTTTTCTGAGGATGACAAACAACGGATCATTCAGATGACAAGTCGCGATCGGGATATGGCTAGATCTATTAATGATCGGGAAATCGCGATCTATTCTTCTCAAGAAACGCCGACGGGGCAGCAATGGGATAATCCTGCCAATGCCCAACAGAAAATAAGTGGATTTAGGAAGGTATTCACTTTTGGAGCCTTGGGAACTGGAACACAACTTTTAATCCCAATCGGAGTAACAGGAATTACTAGATACACTCTTATTTGTGGAACGGCATTAACTACTACAGTTTCTGGAAATGGTTTTATTAATGTCCCTCTTCCATATGTGAATTTTGCTGCAATAACTACCTGCATTCAATTAGATATCTTAACACCTAATATTGAAGTTTTCGTCGGATCCACGAGTTTTAATTTATCTAGTGGCATTGTAATTTTGGAATATCTAAAGAACTAATGCTGACGAAAGGACTTGAACCCTCAACCGTCCGCTTACAAGGCGGATGCTCTACCATTGAGCTACATCAGCTGATACCCTACTTATCTGCTAATGGCTTTTGGTTTTTCCAGTTATAGATTTTCTTCAACATATCATAATATTCAGCCTGAGTGCCACACAAATGGAGACTTTCCAAACGGTACTGAAGTTTTGAAAGAAAAGTTTTGAAATCAGTATCTTTGAGCATAAGAATTTGCATGAGAGAGTCACAGAATCGACCCACTGAGGTAATTTCTTGGCCTTTGAATTTTTTTGTTTTGATAAGATAAATCGTTTCCCTGTAGTTATCCAAGATTTTTACGACTCTTTTCATTTCTTCGTCCGAAGGAAATTTAAAATTCCCCAGTCTAAAATCTCTACAAGGATTTGCAGCTCTCCAGAGCATTAAACGCAGTCCATTGCGAAGTGAAATCTCTTGCTCTTCGATAAATTCTTCAAATCGAATGTAATCTTCATTTCCCGCGGAAATATAATGTTTCATGAAGTCTTCCAATTTCCACGGATTTTGATGGAGATTGAATAGCAAAATGTCCGAAGGCTTAGCATTTTCGTCTATGACGTAGGTGACTTCTAACCCTAGTTGTTTTGCGGCTTCTAAACGGTTCTGCCCGTCAATAATCCTCATGTGCTTATCGACAATGATAGGCACAAAAGATAGTTTATCAGACTGAGTTAAAGATCTTTCTACTCTTGCAACGTTATTTTCTTTAACATCTCTGTTATACTTTGTGTATTTGAAAATACTATAATCTTTTGTTGTTCTGAATTCTGGCATCTAACACTCCTAAAATGAATTTCACCCATACATGGGGAGCTCTAATTAACACCCTCTACATGGCACACTAAGTTCGACAATATTTTTTTTCAACCTATGTTATTTAAAATATTTCCTTTCCTGTTACAATGCAGAAAAAAGGTATCCTATGCCAGCAGGTTATAAAAAGCTTTCTACTCAAAGCGGGGGAGCCCGAGATTTTCTCCGACAACTCTTTAGTCAAATCCAAGGTCAATCAACTAATATCGGCCAAAACCCCCTATTCCAACAGGGGCAGTCTTACTTACAAAATCTCTTATCAGGGAGTCCTGAAGCGACACAAGCTTTTGAAGCACCTTATATGAGACAGTTTCAAGAGCAAATCCTCCCTATGATTGCGGAGAGGTTTTCTGGACTCGGCGCAGGTTCTCAAAGCTCTTCAGCCTTTAAACAAGCTTTAGGACAAGCAGGAGCTGGATTACAGGAACAATTAGCTTCGCTTAGGTCAGGATTGCAATTTCAGGGAGCAGGGCAGGCTTTAAATTATGCTCAGCAGCCAATATCTAATTTGCTTGGGTTTGGACAATTAGGGCTCGGGACTCAGACAAAAGCTTATGCCCAAAAACCACAGTCATTTATAAAACAGTTGCTACTTGGATTAAGCGGGGGAGTAGGGCAGGCAGGAGGAGCGATCGGATCAGCTTATGGCCTCAATAAATTAGGATTAACTTAATATGCCTCAAATTCAAATTTTAGATCCTGTCCCTAGCTTTGGTTCAGAATTAGGTAAGTCATTAGGAACTGGAATATCTCAAGGGATTAACCAAGGTATCAGTGCTAACTTACAAAACATGCTTTCTAGAAAAAAAGAAAGAGGCAACGTAAGGCGAGATATTAACGCTCTTACGAAAAGGTATGCCAAAGATACGTTTCTTCCCGACCAACTTCATGGATTCGAAAAACGAGCTTTGGAATTATTAGAAAGCGGTGAAGCTAGATCATCACAAGAAGCCACATTAGGTGCATTTGAGGAATTTGCTCAGCAAAAGATTCAAGAAGATTTAGGGAAAAAGCCCGAGAAGAGTTTTCTACAGAAGAATTTTGGTATTGAAAAGCCAGAAAAAGGCCCATTATCCGGAAAATATGGATTAGAAAATCTCAAAGAGGATTTAAAAGGTGCGGCATCAAAATTTGGATATCCTTTTGCTGCTCTAGCCAGTTTGGGTCCTCAAGCTCTTCAAGGGTTAGGTTATGCAGGAAGATATGGGATCTACAAAGCTCAGGGGCTAGACGACAAACAAATAGCTGCTCAAGAATCTGCATTGGCTCAAGCGACAAGAGAAGGAGAAGAGGCAACGGGCATTATCAATCCTATAGCTCCTGGAGGCACTTCACTTTTAGAAGGATATGAAAGATTTACTGGTGGAAGAGGAGCGGGGGTAACTCCAACTCAAAGAACCATTCAGGGTGGATTAGTTGGGGGAATTCCTGGTGCTGCCGCAAATGTTGTAAATGAATTAGGCCAAGAATTAGGGCTCCCAGCCCCAGCGCAGGCTGCTATAGATGCATTAACTTTTGTAGGAACACTGAAAGCGCAGCCACATATCAAATTGCCTTCATTTAAGGCCAACAAGAAGGTTCTTTCAAAAGCAGAAGAAGTCGCCGCTAAAACGGGACAAACTGCCGAAGAAGTGATTCAAAATGCTCAGCAAAAATCAGGTGCTAGCCTTGAAAAAGCTCTAGCTGGAGATGCTACAGAAATCAACAAACTTAATAGAGCCATCACAGTGGAAGCACCTGCTATTTCCAAAAAAGTAGAGCAGGTGAATAAGAATTTTTTCGATAAAAAAGCTGCCATAAAAGAACGTGAAGCTTTTGGAGCAAAACTCCCTGAAAGCCCATTTTACGAATACTTTGCCGCTGAAGCTAAAGAAGCTAAAAAACTGGCAAGCAAAAAATCAGAAACTGTAGCTAAAGAAGCTGAAAATGCTGCTCGCATTAAACCCTTAGAAGAAAAAGTTTCCTCACGTCTTCAAGATGAAAAAAACCAACTGCGCGAACTTCAAAAATCAAAAGGTGGATTGCAAGGGAACGCCCTAGATCGCGTCGAAGCTAGCATTGTTCTAAAAGAGCGTCAGATTGAAAAAACCTTAGAAGAACTCAAAGACTTGCGATATGAATTGAAATATGGTCGCAAACGTCCATCAGAAGCAGAAATTGATGCGGCTATTAAGAAAAGCGGTGAAGAGATTGCCAAGGAAGCGAAAAATCCAACACCTGCTGGACAAAAGAAGATAGCAGATCAGCTCAAGTTAGATAAAGAATATATTGATCGAGCTGAAAAACTTGCCGCTCGCGGCGAGCTTCCAGGGGAAATTCGTCCGGATACTTTTATCAAGATGAAGCAAAAATATCTTGATGGATATAATGCAATGATCCAGGAATTAAGAGCAGAAATTAAGAGCCTAAAAGGTGCACGTGATGCAGAGTCTCTACAGAAAATCGCAAATAATAGAAAAGCAATAGATGTACTTCAAGGGCGCACAAAACGCCTTAAGGCCGACATTATCAATCAGACAGATAAAATCAAGGCTATGAAGGCTATTGAAGGTCCTTCGGGGGCCTTCTACCGACAACAGTTGAAAGGATTGCAAAAAGATGTCGCTCAATTTCAACACGATTTTTTCCGTAATGTTGGCCAACCAGAAACAGTCCGTCAAGTTGAAACAAACTACATTGCACGAAATAAAATCGCAGAAATCCCTAAGACAAAAAAATCTGTCGATGAGGCCGTAAAAATAGGTGAAGAAGTTGGGAAAAATCCAACGCAAGAGAATTTAAAAGTGGCAGCTGAACTGACTGGTGAAAAACCTGAAGTCTTGAAGAAAGAAACTGAAAATTTTGGAGATATAATAAAAAAAAATGGAGAGAAAATAGAAGCAGGCAAAGCTAATGAAATAGATATACAGAAGACAGAAAAAAAGATAGATGGTTTTTTGAGATTTAAAATGAACTTGGGATCAGCAGGAATTCATTTCTTCGTAGGCGCCTTAACTGGTATTGTTGAGAATGAAATGGAAATAAAAATACCAAGGACTTATTTATATGGAGCAGCTTCTATTGCCTATGGAGGTTCGGACCTTATTAGAGGAACACAGAGGAGCACTGGAAGAAGCATAGGATTCGGAGCTGGTCATTTCTTTGTTAATTATATATATAACACAAAGGAAGCTGACAAACTCAAATCATTAAGACAAAAAGGCCCAAACGAATACTCGGAATATGTTCAAAGTTTGAAGAAAAGATACAGCGCAAAAAGAGTGAATGAAATTATAGATCAGTCAAAATAGGTTTTTATAAAAACTTATAAAACGCTGCCGCTACTACAAAAAATGCTATCCAAGCAGCATTGTAATACCAAGGGTCCTCTGCTGCGTATTCTTCATAAAGCTCATCTATCTTTCTTTTCGTCTCATCGTCCATTGTTATTTTTCTCCTTCAATATATCATAAAATCTTTGATTCATTTCATAAAATTTCTGGTCAACCTCTTTTCTACTTTGGTCGCCTTCTTTCCTCAAATCTACAAATCTTTGATTCATTTCATAAAATTTCTGGTCAATCTCTTTTCTACTTTGGTCGCCTTCTTTCCTCAAATCTACAAACATTTCATAAAGCCTATCCGTTCGAACAGCTTGTTGATCAATCTTGATTTCAATGTGTTTGATTTCTGAAAATAAAAAAAGGAAACAGATGATAAATACACCTATTATGGATATCCATTCCACTATAATTATCTTTGGAGTCTTGTAACTTTGCTGGGGAGTTTCAATTGGTATTGCCATATACTTTCCTTTGGTTAAATTCTACTTCTTGTTCTTTTGTTGTTTTAAACGCACCGGCAATCGCTTCCTGAACTTCCTCATATGTCGGCTCACGCTCTAGTTCGATCGTTAGCTTTTCGTGAAAATCCCAGAAGAGGTCATCGGTCACTCTTGTTCCTTGCCAACACGTTTCATTTTTTCAATTAAAATCGCTTCCGCTAGAGTTTTTCCAGTCGCCATAAGAAACATCCTTTCTTCAAGAGAGGTGATACGTTCATCTGAGCGGTCCATCCGCCTTTCTAAGGCAGAAAAAGAGTCTTTCATATCAGTTTTAAAGTTTCTAAGAAACGCATAAACAAATCCAATGACGCTTAATCCAGTAAGTATTTCAGCCCAAATCATAATTATCTCCTAATTTCCCTCTACTTTACCATAGCGTCCCTTAGCAGACAACTCATAATCTTTATTTAAGCCTTTTTATCGGTATAGCAGTGATAGCCTACCATTGATGTAAAAAAGAAATACGTGAGAAGCCCTGAAAAGGCAGCAGCCTCCCCTATAGAAAAGCCTCTAGAGGCAAGTATGATAGAGATATTTCTTGTATATGCCAAAAGTATTCTTGTTGCAATTGCAGTAACTATTGCCCATTCATTAACAAATGATTTAACTTCATGAGGCGCTCTATACCAAAAATTTATTTGATGTTGTGGAAAATTCAAAATTTCTAACATTAGTTCACCTTCACATTAATGACATTTGTTTTCTCTAACAGCATTTTATTTAACTTTAAATCAAAATAATCCCTAACTTTTAATAGTTGGTCATTATCAATACCAGAAGGACTGGATAAGAAGGCTTCATCAATTATTCTAATTTTGTTTTTAAGACGACAGATCCTTTCATCAACAATATCTGAATCTAATTCTCTGTATAATTTATCTTTACTAAGAAATGAAAAGCCGATGGCCCCAACCAAAAGAGTGACTCCTATCCCCATTATCACCATTCCACCAATAGACTCAGAGGCGCCTTCATCAAAATTTTGCCGAGCTTTTTTATCCCCCATATTCATTAATAGATAGCCTCCAATGATACATACTACACCGGTTCCTCCATACATGAGTCCATTTCTGATAGATGCGCTCTTCCAAAGTCCATTTCTTATCAATTCTTCCTTATGATCATGATCCAATAAAGGAAATTCCTCCTGATCCATTTCCTTTAAAAATGGGCATAGCGTTTTGCCTCTTAGAAGCGGTGTTTCACAAGCTAATACATAAGATCTCGTGTTTACAGTCGTCAGTGCCATATTAATCCTTCGTTCGTTTTTCGAAAGCAGACTCTATACTAACCCCTATTTCCCGTGCAATCCTTAACTTTAAAAATATTTCTTTACAACACCTGCGCCAAATGCTATGTGTAAAGTTAAATCTTTAACCACGGGGTAGGTCTTTATGCCATCAAAGCTAAGACCTGGCGCTGAGAGCCTTTACGGTTTCCCGCAGCCAAGTCAATCAAATCTTTTAGCACCATTAATCGCAAAACGAGATCCCACATCTGCTGATACCGGTTACCCAATTGGGCTGATATGGATCAATAAAGTTGGCAATACAGTTAACATCCTTTCATCTGTTGCAGGTGGATTAGCTAACTATGTTTCCGTCAATGCTGGCTCTGGAAGTGTAAACTCTATCAACAGTTTGGCCCCTAGCGGTGGTAATATTACAATTGCAGGAACCGCAAGCCAACTTAGCGTTGGAAATGCTGGAAGCACAGTAACTCTAAGCCTTCCCGCTACAATCACAACACCAGGAAGCCTAACTACAAGTGGAGCTTTGACAGCAGGCGGTGCATTTACAGCCTCTGCTGGAGCTACCATCACAGGTGGATTGACAACAGATACTCTAGTAGTCACAGGTAACTTCACTATTGGGGGAAGCCCTGGAGATATCGTTACTATCGGTAACACTGGCGGAGCAACAGCGGTAACGATTTCAGTCGGTACTGGAAATCTCGCCATTACTGGCGCTGCTACTTCTACAATGACAATGGGAACTGGATTAACCACAGGAACCATTCTGATAGGTGGAACTGCTCAAACAGGAACTATTACTCTTGGGTCATCTTCTGGAACGAATACAGTAGCTATTGGTGATGGAGCTGGAGCCACAACAGTCAATATCGCAAATGGTGTGACTGGTAATACAGTTGCAATTGCCAACGGAGTAAACACTTCAACTCAAACTGTCAATATCGCTTCAGGCGCTTGCGCAGCTAGTTCAACTGTTAACATTCAAGCAGGCATCGCAACATCTGGAACACAGACAGTTAATATCGCAACAGGTGCTTCTGCTAGCACAACTAACATCGGTAACATCACAGGAACTAGTGGAATCGTTGCTCTAGTAGGTACAGGAAATTTCTCTCTTGATGGTGCTGCAACTTCGACTTATGCAATTGGACCTTCTACTACTTCAGGCACTATTACAATCGGCGGAACAGCGCAAAGTACAGGTGTCATTACATTAGGGTCTTCTAGTGCAACATCCACTGTAAAAATAGCTTCTGGTGCGGGTGCTTCTACGGTAACGATTGCCGAAGGAACAGCAGCCGCTAATACTGTAAGCATCTTGAATGGTGCTACAGCTGCTACAGGAACTGTCAATATTTTAAGCGGCATTGGATCTGCTGGCGGTGGCGCATTACATATGGCTAATAACACCAGAGTAACAGCTATCGATTTAGGGAACATTGCTCCTGCTGCTACTCGAACTACCGTGATTTGCGGAGGAAACCAAGCCCAAAATGATACGGTAAGTATCCTCAACGGCAATGCAACAGCTAATACACAGACCTTTAATCTTCTATCTGGTGTTGGTTCAGGAACTCATACAAAAGCTGTCAACATCTGTAATACTACAATGTCTGCCGGTACAGCTACAGTCAACATCATGAGTGCAACTGCAACAGGTGGAACTCTTGCGGTTAATATTGTTGGAGATTCAGCAAGCACTACAGCAGTAACTACAAAATTGTGTACAGGACCTGCGGCTCATACTCTAACAATTGGTGATAGCACAGGAAATGGTGGCTTAATTGCAATCAACGCCGGCGCAGGAAATTTCCAATTAAATGCTGGAGCAGCTGGCGCGACAATGTCAATTGGATCAGCTACTCAAACGGGTGCGATTACATTAGGAGCTTCAACAGCTGGACAAACAGTCAATATTTCAAGTGCTGCAAGTATTGCAGGTACAAATGCTGTTAACATCCTCGCTGGAGCTACTCCAGCGGCTAACCAAACCTTGAGTATTATGACAGGTGTTGGAACTGCTGGAACCTATGCTGTTAATATTCTGACAGGAAATTCCACAGGAACAACACAATCCGTAAGTATCGGAACGGGTTCTGCTCGTACAGACTTTACAGTAGGTGGAACAGGAGCCAATGTAATTGCAATCGGAAATACTCAGACTGCCGGAAGCCTTTCTATCGGTGCTGCGATGACTAGCGGTACAATTTCTATTGGTGGAACCGGTCTACAAGTCGGGAATTTCGACTTAGCTCCAGGAACTGGAGCTCAAGCAGTAACTCTTGCTAATGGTGGAACAGGTGTAAAAACCGTATCTATCGCTACGGCAGCTGTTGCTAACGTTGTCACAATCGGAAGCACGACAGCTTCTGCTTCTACAACAATACAAGCTGGAAGTGGTACTACAGGATTGAAGTTCAGCGCAGGTGGAAACGTTCAAATGGTTCCTGCGATAGTAAGCGCAGCGGCTCTGACAGTAGTTAACAACGCCCGCGTAGGACAAGCCGTCTTCACAGGCCAAACCACTGCTAACGGCTCTACAGATGTTTATACAATTACTAATAGCGTCATAAGCGGAACCACACAAGCGATCCTTCTGACTTGCGACAATTTAGGAAGCAATGACGCACAAATGACAATCACTAGAATTAAACAATCTGCCGGATCAATTGCAGTATCTTTGAAAAACAATGGTGCTGCTGCTCTTAACGGTGATGTTCATTTAACATTCTGGATATTGAACTAAGGAATGAATTTGTATGACATACGGCATAAAGGTCCAGTTTAATCCCATAGGAGTTGTTGCAAATGGCAGTATTGGTGCCTCATATGCAGCATTTGGGCCTCCTATTCCAGGATTTGGAAGAATGATCAGATTGTCAAATGGGACAAATGCAGATATTTTAATTTCTGCTGATGGAACCACGGATCATCTTCGCATTGCAGCAAACAGTTTCGTCCTCTTCGACTTCACTGGTAATAAAGTAACCGATGAAGGATTTTTTGTTCCTACAAATACACAATTTTATATCAAATATGTTTCAGTTCCTAGTACAGGATCTGCATGGATTGAGGTGATCACCGCATCTGGGGGTGCTTAATGTCCCAAAGCGGTGCACTTACAATCAAGACTGGCGGCGGAGCTCTCATACAAACTCTAACAGGGAATTCTGGAGGAGCTGTATCTCCAGATCTAGTTAATTTCAACATTAACCTTCTTGGTAACAACACGAGTGGAATCAATGTCGTTGGAAACCCTGGAACTAGCACCTTAACAATCACAGCTTATCAAGCTACAACTTCTCAAGAAGGAACGATTCTTCTAGCAACAAACGCCCAAGCCATTGCTGGGGTTGATGCTGTCAATGCTGTGACTTCGGCAGCTCTTGCTGCAAAATTGGGAACTCAAACCGCACATAGTTTAGCGGTTTTTGAAGGCTCAACTTCCGCTTTGACAGCTCTGGGGGCGGCCACCAACGGCCAACTTCCTATCGGTTCAACGGGTGTTGATCCCGTTCTTGCTACCTTGACAGCTGGGACTGGCATTGCGATCACAAATGGCGCTGGTTCTATCACGATTGCATCTAGTAATATGCTTGCGTACACCAACGTCACTCACCTCATGTCCCCTTATACGGTGCTCTCTACCGATGATTATATTTCTGTGGATTGTTCAGGTGGAGTAGTGGTCCTGAATTTTCCAAATGCTCCAGCAGCAGCAACGACGTGGGTGGTTAAAGATCGTACAGGTAACGCCTTCACAAACAATATTTCGATTACTACTCCTGGTGGAACTGTAACATTTGATGGACTCACAACTTATAAAATCATCTCAAACTATGGAGCTATTAATCTTATAGCGAACTCCACACCTACTTATGAGGTCTACTAATGGCGTATAGAAATTATGCGAATAGTGTCGGGCTCATCGTAGATCCAAATGGTCTAGGTGATTTTACAACAATTGGGGCGGCTTTGACAGCTGCGTCATCTGGTCAAACCATCTTTATCCGCCCAGGAACCTATACAGAAAACCCTACTCTCAAAGCTGGTGTGAATTTAGTCGCCTTTGAAGCTGACGCCTTCACGCCCAACGTGATCATCCTTGGAAAATGCACGGCTACTTTTGCTGGTTCATGCTCTCTTGCTGGCATCCAACTTAAAACGAACGGTGACTATGCCCTAGTAATTTCTGGGGCTTCTGTAACAAACGTTACATTGGCGAATTGCTATATTGTCGCAAACAATAATGCCATAAATTTAACCTCCAGTGGAGGGGCTTCATTAATCTTATATTATTGTCAGGGACAAATTAGAACTAATGGAGCAAACTTCTTCAACACTTCTGCTCCTGGTATAACAATTTACGGTGGATCATACACTACTGATGGGAGCACAATAGGAACTAGCGCTATTACAGGTGGAGCATTAAATATTTATGCGAGTTGTTATTTTGCATCTCCTGTGACGACAAGTAATGGAGCGAATTTCACCGCCTTCAATTCTGCCGTAACTGGGCTGATAACGATTGGGGATACGAGTACAGACTCGGAACTCTATAATTCTCTTCTATTTAATGGGTCAAACTCTTGCGTTTCAATATCCGTGGGTTCAATTTGTGTTATATCCCAGTGCACGGTTCAGTCTTCAGCTGCCAATGTCATTACAGGGGCTGGCACAGTTAAATATGGCAGTCTAGTTTTCACGGGTTCATCTTCAAATATCAATACCACAACGCAGACTCCTATTCCTTTTCCAATACCCCAAGGTGGAACAGGGGATTCTTCATTTACCGCCTACTCTGTACTCTGTGGTGGCACAACCACAACAGGAGCTTTACAAAATGTCTCCGGATTAGGAACTGCTGGTCAAGTTCTGACTTCCAATGGAGCTTCCTCTCTTCCTACATGGCAGTCTGGCGCTTCCGTGGTGGCGATCACTTCCGTAACAAATGGAGCATCGCCCTACACTGTGCTTAGTACAGATGAATTTCTTGCATGTCAGACATCTGGAGGGGTTATTACTATTAAGTTACCTAATGCTCCAACGACAGGACGTGTGATAACCATCAAAGACTCTAATGGAGCAGCGGCAACTAGCAACATTAGTATTACTACTGTAGGAGGTGCTGTCACGATTGATGGACAAACTACTTATACAATGTCAACCAACTATCAATCTATTAGCGTCATTTTCGATGGCTCAAACTACGAGGTATTCTAATGAGTTATGATGGTCCATTTCCAATAATTGTTAAAGATGGCGGCACTGGAGCTGCGACACTGACGGGCGTACTTACTGGCAATGGGACTTCTGCTATGACCGCGACCGCAATCACCCAATACAATGTATTAACCGCGGGAGCATCCAATGTTCCTAATTCAGTGGCTCCTAGCGCAACAAGTGGAGTCCCACTCATAAGTCAAGGAGCTTCAAGTCAACCAGTTTTCGGAACTACTGTTGTAGCAGGGGGGGGAACAGGCCTCGTGAGTGCAACTGCGTACGCCGTTCTTTGTGGAGGAACCACTGCTACAGGGGCTTTCCAATCTATTGCAGGTGTAGGAACATCAGGCCAAGTATTAACTAGCAATGGCGCAGGAGCTTTACCAACTTTTCAAGCGTCAGGAACCTCTAGTGTTACCATTACGGGAGATTCGGGAGGAGGTTTAACGGGTAGTAGCTTCACTTTCACAGGTGGAACGACAGGTTTGTCCTTTGGCGGTTCTGGAACCACTGAAACTTTGTCAGGTACGTTGATTGTTGCAAACGGGGGAACAGGACGTGCAACTCTAACAAATCACGGGGTTTTAGTTGGAGCAACGACATCAGCCATCACACAACTCGCAGCAGGAAGCGCAGGACAAGTCCTTCAGTCTGGAGGAGCTTCTGCTGATCCTGCTTATAGTACTGCAACTTATCCTACGGTAGCGACCACGACTGGAACAATATTAAGAGCGGATGGGACTAATTGGGTTAAAACCACTGCGACATATCCGAATACAACGACAAGCCAGCAAATTCTTTATTCAACGGCGACAAGCGTCATTGGTGAGTTAACAACGGCAAATAGCGCTATAGCTGCTACAAATAGTTCTGGAACATTAGCGATGAGGGCGTTTAGTGTCGTAATTCAATTTTTCACAGCCACCGGAACTTACACTCCTACTTCAGGGATGATCTACTGTGACATACAATGTGTAGGTGGTGGGGGTGCTGGAGGAGGGGCAGCGACGACTAATGGTGCTCAAACCAGTTCAGGAGGAGGAGGCGGTGGCGGAGAATATACAAGAGCAACTTTCAGTGCAGCTACGATTGGGGCTTCAAAGTCTGTAACAATTGGTGCTGGCGGTACTGGAGCAAGCGGTACTACTGGTGGAACTGGAGGTACTACTTCAGTCGGGTCAACATTAATTTCCGCCATAGGGGGAACCGGAGGAGCTACAGGAGCAGCATCAGCCACATCCGTTACTTCGGCTGGGGGTGCTGGAGGAACTGGAGGAACAGGCGGAACAGTGGATATTCCTGGGCAAACTGGTCTTTATGGTTATGCCGCTTTTGGATCATGGTCTACTGGAGGGAATGGAGGAAGTTCAGTCTTTGGAGGGGGAGCAGCAGGGAACATTGCCTTTGTAGGAACAACATCTACAGGAACCGCAGCAACGGTATATGGATCAGGAGGTGCAGGATGTGGAAGCGGAATTTCACAATCTGCTGTAACCGGAGGTGCTGGATTCAAAGGTATAGTTATCGTCACAGAGTATATCATCGCATAGGATAAATTATGGCATATATTAATCATTCAACTCTAACTTATCCTGCAACGAACGCGTTCCCTAACGGAATCTGGGAAGATGTTCGGAATCCCACTTCAACTGATTTCAGAAATTACGCCATTGGTGTGATCTGGATCAATGTCATGAATCAAACAGCCTATATCATGGTCAGAAGAACCAGTACGCTTGGCACATGGGTTCAGATGGCAACAGCGGGAACGGGGATTTTGACGCTGACAGATAATAATGGAGTTCCTGTCGGTCCTAACGGGGCTAACAATGTCAATCTCATTGGGGCTGGAACTCTCACCGTTGCTGGCAACATGGGGACTAACACCCTTACCATCTCTCAAAACGGAACAGTTGCAACCTCTTACGTGACAGATTTATTAGGCCCAGCTATTCCTTTAGCGGGCGTTCTCAGAGTGATTGGAGGTATTGGAGTTCAGACGTCCGGCGTCGGAAACACCCTCACTATTAATGCACAGGCTTCAGTTCCTACTAGATTTACTGCTGATACCCAATTTGCTATACCTGCTGCAAATAATTTGAATGTATTCGGTGGAGTTGGCATTGCGACATCAGGCGATACAATGTCAACATTAACAATATCAACTAAAGGTTCCGTAGCTATTCAGTACACAACTGACGATACGCTTCATGCAACGCCAGCTGGTAACAATTTAAATATCTTCGGAACAGCGGTACAGGGAATTTCAACAAATAGTGCAGGTAGTACTGTTACCATAACGGCCACAAATGCTTCCGCTGTTCAAAAAGGTGTAGCCTCTTTTAATGGAACTCAATTCACAGTAGCTGCCGGGGCTGTATCTTCCAATCCTATCACCTTAGCAAACGGCAATAATATAACTATCACAGGATCTCCAGTAAATCTCGGAGGGACAGCGACAGTCAATGTAAGCGGAACGACGAATCATTCAATCCTTTTAGGAAATGCCACAGGAAGCATCAATTCTTTAGGCGTGGCTACAAATGGTCAACTTCCTATTGGATCAACAGGGGCAGATCCTGTTCTTTCAACTCTAACGGCCGGAGCTGGAATTAACATTACAAATGGAGCTGGTACAATTACAATAACGAATACATCTGCGGCTTCTCTAACTTTTACAGAAGATTCAGGCAGCACAACGCCAACAGCTGGTGGCGTGATTTTTATTAGAGGTGGGGCCGGAATTTCTACAATGGGAAATCCACTGACCAACACTATCACTATCACAAATAATGGAGGCGCGGGCGTTAACAAGGTCATAAATCAAACATTTACATCTGGTGGAACCTATACTCCTTCCAATAACATGCTATACTGCCAAATTCAAATTCTTGGTGGAGGAGGAGCTGGTGGTGGAGCTGTTAATGCTGGAGTGGCACAGTATTCTTCTGGAGGAGGAGGAGGAGCTGGGGAATATGCTGTGGGTATTTTCACAGCGGCAGCGATCGGGGCATCTCAGGCAGTAACTATAGGAGCAGGCGGAACTGGAGTTGCTGGTGGTAACGGTAATAGCGGCGGAAACTCAAGCGTTGGAGCTCTTATATCCTCAAATGGTGGGTCTGGTGGTATATCTGGTCCTCTGAGCACTGGAGGAGGATTAATTGCTGGAGGAGGAGCCGGTGGTACCGGCGGTTCAGGAGGAAACTACAGAACTCCTGGAGCACCTGGTATTAATGGTCTTTCAGCTGCTAATGTTTCAGTATCTTATGGAGGAACAGGAGCAAGCTCTCAGTTAGGTTCTGGTGGCCTAGAAAGGCCTGGTTTCAATTCTGGGAATAATGCTTTAGGATATGGAGCTGGAGGTAACGGCGCGAATCAAGGAGCTGGCGGCGCATTAGCCGGAGGAACTGGCACAGCCGGCATCGTCGTCATTACAGAGTATACCTCTTAATCCTTCTATGTTATTCAGATTATCATGACAGTCGCAATAGGAATAGCTCTCGGATTTATGATAGGATTTTTCGTTCACATATTCATCTGGATCTCTAAAAACGCGGAATAGTTCCTTTTATCTGAAAAGGTCCTTCTGAAGAAGGTCCTGTCACTTGTAGAATTTGATCATAATAGTCGAAGCAAGCTTCACACATTTCATAAAACATCTGTCTGGAAAGTTCTGTATCTAGTTCAGATAAAAACATGCGCGACATGATCTGCCAGTAACAAACTGCATCTTCAACCTTTTCAGAGACGTATTCAAGGCAATCTTCAACATCTTCGAAACATTGATCTATTTCATCGGATTTTGTGAAGTCTTTGTTCATAACCTCTACATAGCTTACAACCCATTTGTTGGCAAATTCATCTTCTGAAGCCTCAAAAACACGCGATCTTTAAAACCTGATTCTTGATACGGAATGAGGTCGGTTACATGACCATAAGCGAAAAGAAGCCCTTTCTGAAGCATTTGAAGATCGTGTCTATTGATAAGCTCTGGAAACTTTGCCTCAACTTTCTTGGCTAGTGCCTTATTCTCCTCAATTGCGGATTTCTGAGCACTATACGGTTTTGCTTTAGACTGATCGTCTCTAATCCACTTGCGTATCACAGCTCCATGACAGGCGTATTGCTTGAAGCGTTTAGGGTTGATGTCGGCGTACTCATCAAGTCGTTCCATCATCTCTTTAACCTTGTCTACGCCAAAGTCTAGAACTAGCTGGTCGTAGCGAGATGACTCTATCCTAACTCTTTTATGGACCTCAAAAGAAGAAGAAGAAGGGGGGGGGAGAGGCGAAGCCTCCTCTCTCTTCTTTTCATTATTTAGTACCTTATTATTTAGTAGTGTCGGAGTTTCCGTGTCCGAATTCACCGCGTCCGGATTTCCAGACACAGTAAAGATTTTTTGATTTTTTGTCTCATGAATAAGATAATCAACTCCTGCGAAAATCCCCTTTTTTTTATTTTCGATTCTTTCAATATACCCATGCTCAATTCCTTCATTTACAATGGCATACAAAGTATCTTTTCCTTCTTTTAGAACCTTGGACATTTGTCTAATATGGAATTTCCAATCATCAGGTTTGGATAGGCAATATGCTAAAAATCCTTTTAATTTTAGGGAGATGTTGGGGTCCTCAAGGAATGCCTTGTTGATCATTACATAAGGATTATTTTTATCTTTGGAGACGCGAAAGATTGTCATTATCGTTCCTTTTTAGGTTGGGAAAGGAGACCCCCAAGACTATCAACTAATCATTTGAAAAGATTTCCCTTTTCAGATAATTTCAGGATTAGTTAACATACCAGACATTCTGATGTATCTGATATTCTTGATGGGAGGCCTTGGTGGGCCTCCTTTCTTTTTATGACGACATCCTAAACAAAGATCTGAATAGTAGTCCACAAGTTCCTTGATCGAACGCACATACATTGCTATACTGCGCCGAAAAAAACGGATGGATGTTTATGCTTCTTATTTTTCTTGCAACGATATGGTTTTTCTTCTTCGCTTTCATTGCGATGTCGATGGTGAATTCGCATCGCGCGCAAAAAAGATTCGAGCAATATGCTCAAGTTCTGATTGAACTTCAGAAAAATCAAATGCATCCGACTGCGAAGAAACGCGGGCCTTATAAGAAAAGAAGAAGATTAGAGCATAAAAAAAACCCGCCAGAGTGATCTAGCGGGTCAGTTTAGAAAAGGAAAATATGTTCATGCATACGGTTTATTCGTATGAATCATGTTGTATCATTTAAATCTTTTGGTTTGCAAGCAGAAATTCTCCACTTCTGACATGCAGGTTTGCGATATTGATCAAGATTGATCCCTTTTAGCTCGGGAATTGCATCATAATCAACCCTTCCTTTTGAAGGAAACCGCGTCATTTGGATACCACCTCCGATCGTATTGTGATCACCTGCCATTGCAATCAGTTTCTTTCGGAGGATTTCTTCTCGTTCTTCGATATCTTTCAAGGATTTTCCAATCTGCATCCACTCATCGGCGATGAGATTCCACTCAAAATCTTCGCGGATTGCATAGTCTTTCTCCATCATCTTCGGCGGTTCAAGCGTCTGCATGCACTTATAGAAAGCTTCTTCTTTCTCGATAATCATAGAGGCCCTATCAGCTTCTATTGAAGTCTCGACTATGACGCCTTTTTCACCATCAAAGCTAAAGTAGATCGCCTTTAATGCACCTGATACGATGAGCTGATGTTGAACTTGAGATTTATAATGGTCAGGGATTTTCCCATTAACAGCTATCTCATGAATGTCCATATTGGTTGGACATTTGATTTCAACAATGATAGAACCGTCAAAGGTGATCCCGTCAAGACTTGCCATCTGCCAGTCTCTTTCAGGATGAACCATCACCTTCGGCATCACATGAAGTCCTGTCATTTTCTCGAATACAGATCGCGCAGCAGGCTCCAGTGCAGTTCCCCGTGCCATCGCCCTATTCTGTTCAGCGGGTTTGTTATAGATTTTCTTTTCCCATAACTGGTAGGGGGTATCCCATGGAGACTCCCCCATGATAGCAGGCGCATCACTTGCGCCGATTTTATTACGGCGAAACTCCAACCATTCAGGTGTATTTTGTTCCATTCTTCCCCTCATTTTTGATGTGGTTCTCAATTGCTTTCATGGCACCTTGATACTTAGACATCGGAAGATCAGAGATGACCTCGATTTCAGCCCAATCCATGAGCTTATTCTTCAGATCTAAGCGTTCTTGCAAGAGAGACTCCATCTCTTCAGCTTGCGCAGATGAAATCAACGGGTGAGTTTGTTCAACATGAGAAACTGGAGCTGCCGCAGGTGTAGTTGATTGGGACATCTCTTCAGATGTATATAGACCAGAGAGATCAGCTGGAAAAGCTTTTCTCAAAGCTAAAGACTCAGCACACTTAGCTAACATTACGTGAGGCATTCTTTCCCAAAATTGGGTAACTTTTCCCTCTTTTGTCTTTTGGACATACTCGGCGTAGAAAGCGGTCGCAGCCACTTCATGCCAGGTTCCATCCATAGTCATCTTCTTGACGTAGGTGGTGGCAGAAACAAGCTCTCCATCTTCGTCATAGATGTGAGTTGCCTCTTTTCCAGGGCAATAACGGCCTGTTCTTTCTGCGATCAAGCGAAATCCATCAATAGATGTTTGGCAAGTCATGACTTCTTTTTTTTCAGCACTTGACCATCTCTTAACCGGATAGATCTGCTTCATCATCGGATCTAATCCCGTCTTTTTGCAGACGTGGAGAAAGAGTTCAACTTCGTCATTAGAGCATCCCTTAAAAAAGACGCTTTTGATTAGATCTTTCTTTGAATCGAGATCGTTGTGATTCTCATCATGTTTTTGCAGTGTACTCATTGTAGCTCCTCTCTTCTTGTTCAATAGCATTAAAGTAGGCATCTTCGCCGTCATAGTCTTCCTCTTGTGGTAGATCTAATTGATAGGGGCCGTCTAGCCACCATTCGTCTTTCATACAAAGCCCTAAAGTATTTATTACTAGGTTGTCTGTTAAAAGTCGAAGTTTGGCAATTGGGGATAGATTTTCTCTTTTCAGAAAATCAAGGTTGGGGGTATCTTCTCGCATAGGCATCATATATACATCCATATTTATCGATTGCTTTCCCCTCGTTTGCGCGAGGGGTTTTTCATTTACGACCTGAGTATACGAAAAATGGCTATTTACTGTCAACTCCATAGTGAGATATACTGTACATTATGAAATTAAAAGAGTTTTTTTATGGACTCCAAGAGGACTACGACATCTCAGCTTACGAGTTTTGCCTTATGAAAAAGCTCACCTATAACACCATCAAGAGGTATTTAGAGGGAGAAAATCCCACCCTCGGAGTAGCGAAGAAAATCATCAAAGCTACAGGAGGAAAGGTTACCTTAAAAGACCTAGGTTTTAATTCGACCACAAAAGATTAATTTTTTAATCCCTAGAGGGGAAAAAGTTAATTTTGTAAATCATTAGACAAAAAAATCACGCCTGCTGTAAAAAAAAATACAGAGGTTGCATGATTCAACTCCAGCTCGATTGTGAGCCTACTTCTTGGTCAGCCCCGCTCAAGGGGAAAAATGGATTTTATGATAAAAAATCCAAACAGAAAGAATTCGCACGTTGGCAAATTCTAGGGCAATATCGCGATCAACCTCTTTCGGGTTTTGTTATTCTCGAATTTGTCTTTTTTATTCCTATTCCTAAATCTACTTCTAAAGTTAAACGCGATCAAATGCTCCGTCGTCTAATACTCCCCACTTCCCCCGACACCACCAACATGCAAAAGTTCTATGAAGATTGTCTTCAGGGCATCGTTATTGAAAACGATCGCTATGCAAATAAAATTTGCTCTGTTAGATATTTTTCAGAGAAGCCAGGAGTTTTGATACAAGTCAAAAGCTGGCACGATGAAAATGGAAAAGTAAAAGAAACACCACAAACAAATTGGATAAAAGTATGATGACACAAAATGCTCTGATAAAAGTCACAGATTACGATATGAAACTGGCGACATTCGCTATTCAGTTCTCAATCGAAGCTTCTTTAATGAGTCCCAAAGTTCAAGAACTTGCAAATGAATTACTCGCTTTCGCAACTAAATTCGGCCGCTGTTCACAAGAATGTCGTGAAGAAGGGTTTAAAGTGGAGTCTATCAATGCCGCTAGCTAA
>Ga0209039_10000515_pt1 | contig 37456 bp, 22 predicted proteins | sample BogFormECP12_OM1_FD_188238 | JGI IMG/M metagenome (GOLD analysis project Ga0209039, IMG submission 188238) | Bog forest soil microbial communities from Calvert Island, British Columbia, Canada - ECP12_OM1 (SPAdes) (version 2) | ecosystem: Environmental > Aquatic > Freshwater > Wetlands > Bog ...
AAAGCGCCGGGCGCCCTTGACCCCGCCTCCGGCGCGCGGAAGAAGACGTGTGCCCACAAGGGTCTTGACACGGCCGACGCCGTTATAGACGCGCTACCCCTTCGGGTTCGTTTTCCGCTCGCGATACCAGAAGCGGTCCGCCACAAAGAGCGGGAAACGATTGCCTTCCACCACACAAACCTGGTCGAAGTCGTAATCGCCTCCATTCTTCTTCGCGGTCTCGGAATGGAGAATGAAAGACCCCTTCAGACCAATATGAAGGGGGCTGCTGGTCAACCAGATCGAGGACGCGGGCTTCCGTTGCTTGGCAGCCGTTCTTCCTCAATTGTACGCCCAGCAATTCAACCGTTTCGCGAGCGGTGAGGTTGGTGAAGGGAAGCAGGCAGGTCTTCTTTCATCCGGACGCGATAACGCACCAGCAGTCCCTCCTGGCTGGTGAGCGACGCGATCGTCCTGCCTTACGGGATCGAATCCGAACCCCAGAAGATCTCCCCTTGGTCGAGGAAGAGATAGCCATCGTCGGCGAGGGTGAACCCCGGGGTCCGCGTTGGGTACAGGGGACAAAGTAGAAACGGCTGTTGATTCCCCGGATGGCAACGATCCAATGGAGGCCTGCAGTCTCAAAAGGCCGCCTGCAAAGCCTGAGCCCAGTGCTCCACTTCCTCGGGCTTAGTAAACAGCCAGCCATTCTCGGGCATTTTCTCAAGAATAGAATTCAAATGTGGACCCGGCGGCAGATTCGGGTTTAGCATCCGCTCTCGGTGATAACTAAACAGCGCATGCGCTAGAGCGTCTGCTATCTGTAGGCAACGAGCGTGTTTGCGGTCGCTCTGGATTATGCTTCCACTTTTGTACTTCTCACGTAGATAGGGATTCTTGGTAGCGAAGAGGTACAGCTCAGAAGTCTCGCTGGCGAACTTCCCGTCCCTGTCGAAAACGAGGTCGATGGGAAGCTCGTTTTCTTTCCTAGCCCACTCCGAGACCTCAATGATGCAATTTAGGCAGCACAAACGATACGGGTCCCTGATCCTGCCTTTTGCACTACCGAGGGCAGCCTCCGCGAATGCCTTAGTGTAAACTCCGGTATCGATGGGCAAAAGCAGATGGTTGCGTGCGATGGGTACTAACTTCTCTAGCGCCGCGTCCTTCTCCGCCGCGCCGAGGCCGCTCATGTGAAAGTCGTCCGTACCGGTACTTTGTCTCCACTCCTCCCCCGCCAAATCCCAGTCATGTTGCTCTGCGACAAACCCAGCCACAACAATAACGGCTTGGTCCACGTCCCCACCCTTAATCAAAGCAAGCAATCTGGCACGCCATGAGAGAACCTCCGTCGGAGATATGCAATTGGTCGTATCGGGCTCTTAAATATTCTTCTTGACAGCCATTCCTTGGTTATAGTATAATTGCTCGAGCTCGATTTGAACGGGGTTCGGGACTTGGGTTTTGGGGTTCGCTGAGAAAAGCGAAGAGGGACTCCGGGCTCGGGACTCGCAGAAGGAAACTACGCGGTGCGGACGGTCCGTCGAAACCGGAGCCCGTGTCGAAACTGACCAACGGCTGGAGCGGGAAAGCAGGAGTTGCGCATGAGAGATTCCAATAGCCGGGACTCGGGACTCGGGGTTTGTGGTTCGGGACTCGCGAAGAAAAACGGGACTCAACCGCCGCCGTTGGGCCCCCAAAAATGAAAAAATGGAAAAAATTGGTCAATCAAACCTGACAAATCTTTTAGAATCATCAACATGACCCCTAGAACAAACCTAGAACAGACCTAGTAAGTCCTTTAGAATCGAGTGGTCACAGAAAACAAACCTAGAACAAACCTAGTAAGTGCTCTAGAACGGAAGTCGCCCCAAAACAAACCTAGAACAAACCTGGGAATGGAGACTGGAAAGTGGAAAAGACGGGACGCGGGGTTAGGGACTCGGGAAGGAAAACCAGGTTTATTCCGGGAAAGTTTTGCTCAAAGTGACACTTCAGTCTCTGCATAATATTCATCTAATGAAAATGTGACCTGTCAGCATCAATAACCGCCGCACTCCCGCACGGTCTCGTACATGGCCAGCACATTTTCGATCGGCACCCGAGCCTGGACGTTGTGGATGGTGTTGAAAACGTATCCTCCTCCAGCGCCGAAAATCTTCAGACGCTCGCGAACTTCGGTGCGTACCTCGTCCGGCGATCCGAACGGTAACGTGCGCTGGGTGTCGACACCGCCGCCCCAGAACGCAATGCGACTACCGAATTCCTTCTTCAGTTCGGCAGGAACCATGCCGGCCGCCGAGCACTGCACCGGGTTCAGGATGTCAAAGCCTGCTTCGATGAAGTCCGGAATGAGAGCCCTGACGGAGCCACAGGAATGAATGAACGACCTCCAGGTCGTATTGTTGTGAATCCAACGATTCACCTGCTTGTGGAACGGCTGGTAGAGTTCGCGGTAGGAAGTCGGCGAAATAAAGGGGCCATTCTGCGTTCCAAAGTCTGTCCCAGTCACGAAGACGGCTGTGACCTTATCGCCCACCGCAAGATGGATCTTCTCGAGGTTAGCGAGGCCGATCTCGCACTGGCGCTCAAACACACGATAGACGTAATCCCGCCGCGTCTTGGTGCTGATGTACCATTCTTCGATATCGCGGATTCCCTTGGGGTTCTTGAGCCACATCCCCGGAACCAAGGCAATATCACCGAAAGCCGTTCCTCCGAAGTTGGCGAGGATGGCTTTGTCCGTCTCGGAGTAGAGTCTCTGGGCTTCGTTGCGCAGATACTCAAGATCCTCTTCGGAGATAGGGCCGAACTCCTCGAGGTTGTCTTCAACATTCAGGCGACTCTCGTCCAGCGGCGGCTGTCGGACGATGGCGTCAAAATAGAATCCGCCTTTGGGCATATGGCCGCTGGGTGAAGCGGAACGGTCACCCTCCGGATACAGCAGGATGTCGCCGTTCGAGTCAGGTTCGGTGTTGAAGCGCTCCGGGACCAGCACCGGTGTGCCCTCGAAAGTGACCCAGGGCTTCCAGCCTTCGTTCTTGAAGCCGAACATGGTGGCCGCTTTCCCCAAGCCGACGACATCCACTCCCAGCGCGTCCATGAGGTCGGGCTTAATTTCGCCCAGCATTTGGTAGGGTTCCGTTACCTTCACCGGGACGCCCGGTCCATCCAAGCCCAAGGCTTGGCGAAGGCGATAGACGGTGTCCACCTGCATGCCGGTTACGGCACTGCCCCCCAGGTCCAGGGGAACTCGATCCGCCTCCCGGCCCTGAAGGGCCAGATGGACACGTTCTCGTGAAGTGGTCATGGCTTTCTTCCCCTCAATCTTCGCCGAAACGGGCTTGAGCTCGTCACCAGGTTGAGTGGTATGCCCGTCTGACGGCCTCTACCAGGTTGCTCCCTCGATGGTCAGGCTCTACGTGGCCAGGCTCCGCGCCAACTCAACGGCGGCAGGGGCGTCCTTGCCATACCCGTCTGCGCCGATCGATTTCGCCCAGGCGTCGGTGACCGGGGCTCCACCCACCAGGATTTTTACGTTGTCACGCAAGCCGGCGGCAGTGAGCGCCTCAATGGCTCCCTTCATGTTCATCATGGTGGTCGTCAGCAGCGCCGACAAAGCCACAAAGTTCGCCTGTTCGCGCTGGACGGCTTCGACGATCTTGTCCGGCGCCACATCCACTCCCAGGTCCACGATGCGGAACCCGGCACTCTCCAGCATCATGGCCACGATATTCTTGCCGATGTCGTGGAGATCGCCTTTGACGGTCCCGCAAACCACCGTACCCGCTGACCGCACGGACTCGTCTCCCACGAGAAGAGGCCGCAGTATATCGGTGGCCCCCCTTGCGGCGCGAGCCGCGATCAGTACTTCCGGGATGAAGAACTCGCAGTCGCGCATGCGCCGGCCCACTTCATCCATCGCCGGTATGATCGCCTTGGGAAAAAACTCCGACGGCTTGGCCCCATCGTCCAGCATTTTCCGGGTCAGTTCCTTGGCGAGAGGCGCCGCTCCATCAATAATCGCTTGCTGTAGCTCTGCGAACTTGTCCATACCCTGCTCCTCACTCTAAGACTTCAGCTCTGTAGGGCGAGCGTCCTGCGGGCTTCCTAATACGGCGAGCCAATTACAAGACGACTCCTCCAGGAACCCGTCCGGAAACCCCGAAGAACGGGAAGCCGATAGGATTCGGAGTTCGGGGTTCGCAGAAGAAAATGACGAGCCAATGGCGGCTCTCTGCGAATCCCAAACGCCGAATCCCGAAACCCGACTTGCACTCTGAAGGTTTCCGGATGGATCTCTAAACATCCAGGCCATACGATTCCGGCAGGAACTTGGCGGCGAGAGCCGTGCCAAGCACCTCCTGGAGGAGTTCCTCCTCCCTATCCGGCAGCGCTTCCGCATCCCGCTGGAGCTTGCCCAACCACTTCACCTCGCGGGCCGGGATTCTGAGTTGACCCGCATCATGAGCACTCTTGATTTCGGCCAGCGCCGCGAGAATCGCGCGGCGGGTTTGCCTGTAGCATGTGTGCTCCTCGACAATCTGTTTCGAAATCCGGAGCACGACGTCGGGCCGCAGAACCCAGGCTTGCGGATCGCGAACCGCGTCCGATTCTACCAGCCAGTCACGGAGACGCCGGACGCCATCCTCCCCATCGCGGGCAGCGGTATTCAGCAGGCGGCAATCGTAGGCCAGTTGCTCCAGCGACACCGTCGGAGCAAACGTGCTCAGCAGCCGGACATTCTGCACCGACTCGTTCGACCAGCAGTCACACACCGCCTGCGCTATGTTTCCCACATGGCTGAGGTGGGCGCAGGCCGCCGTCCGCCCTTCCATCGAGATCGGAACGCCCGCGATGGCTTTCATATACGGACCCTCGTAGGCGCAGTCCTTGCTTGGTCCAACGGCTCCCATTTCGTAGGCAACGAGGCTGCGTGGTACGGCGGCCACCCGGACCAGCGCCGCAAAAACCCTCGGCACCAGACTTTGCTCAGCCAAGACCATGGCCGTGTTGGCAAAGCCACAAGCCGTGTCACCCGCCGGTGTTACGCTGCTGTCCCGGCAGGCCGCCACCATCACTTGCCAGAGGAACTGCATGTCGCGGGCCGCCAGAACGCCAAGGGCGAAGACCAGAACGCGAAGGTCAACGTTGAGCAAAGCTTCGTCCGAGACTTCCTTCCCGCCCGTCGACTCGATCGAGAGCAGATCAGCCCCTGCCTTTCCGGCACCGTCGAAGAACTTCAGCATCCCGTCCCAGTACTCGCCTTTTCTCATCAGAGGAGGGCGGCGCATCTCGCGAGTGTCATTGGGGGTTAGCCGAAGGGCCGTTTTGAGGCCCCGGCTATCGTGGAATCTGCTCAACGTCTCCGCCAGCACACTGGTGATCTCAAGTCCCCATTCCGGCTTGGTGGTCATCTCCGGCAGGGTCTCGAATTCAACCAGGAGTCCGGGTACTTCCAGTTCCACGGCGCGCTGGCAAACACCCTCAATCATTTCTGCGTACTGCTTCCGAATCTCCTGCCAGTTCTGTTCATTGATCTCAATCGGCGGGAGGGTGAAGTTGACTTCGGGTATGACCTGCCCTTTGCCGATTTCGAGACCCCGTCCACAGTCGAGGGGACGCGGTGCCCTGCCGAAAAGGAAGTCATCCAGACCCGCAACGGCGAGCCTCGGCGTCGCCGATAAGGCGAAACCGACGGCTGTCGCGGACTCTGGCACATTTCTTCGCACTTCAGCTTCCAACCCGGTTTGTTCCAGTCGTCCTTGCCCGTCCTCTAGCATCGGCGGCTCTCGGCGTCTGAGTTGTCGTTATTCAGATGGCCTCAATTCACACCAAGGTGACGACGTACCAGCGGCTTGGAGCTTCCAGCGGCGCCGTGGATCGGGCTTTGCCTTGGGGCCCCACAAACTCGGCTTCGACATAATAGTCAAGCAGCGGACTCGGGCCTGATGCCGCACGAAGCTCAGCCACGAAGGTGCGGCGTCCGGCCAAGTCCATGGGTCCCGCATGCCAAGTTTCAGAGCCGCCCGTGCGGGTGAAGAGCGTGGCGCGCGACGTTTCTTGACCTCCGGGAGCAACAGCAAAGACCCGCACTGCTTCTCCCGTGGCAAGCAGCGAGGGGCGCGTGGGAACGAATACCCGCGGCGTCGCATTGGGGTCCGGTTTGCGAAGTTCCTGAAACAGGCTTTCAACCTCGGAAGGTAGATCGCCGAGATGTTCCTTAATGGAGGCGCGCAGTCGAAACAAGGCCAGGCGCTCGTACTTGTTGTGCATCGAGGCGAGTGCTCCCAGCTCATTTCGCTCACTGACAGCGCCCTGGTATCCCAACAGGGCCTGGCGGACCAGCGGAGCCAGCTTAAGCCATAAAGGGACGCCCTCGGTCATCACCGTTTGCCGCGCTCCTTCGGTCTTCCCTTGTTTCTTCAGGCCCTGAGCTTGCTGGAGGACGTAGTTGAGGTGAACGGCCAGCGACCACGATTCCGAGTAAGGTGGCAGAAATTCGAGGTAGCGCGCGAAGTAGTCGATCCGCTCGTGTTCGGCGGCACTCGATGCGTTGTCAGCCAAGCCACGCACATCCCGCGCCACTGCGCTCTGCGAAGCCTTAACCTCCTCCGGCGGCTCGTAGCTGCTTGCACCGTGACGCTTGTGCTTCGTCTTGGGTAGCTCGTTCCAGAACTGGAACGCCTCATCGTAGTCGCCCGTAAATTCGTGGATCTCGTGGTGGCCTTTCTCGATCTTGCCCGTGAAAGAACAGAGAATCAGCCGGTCCCGATCGGTACGCTCGAGTGTCTCGGCCAGTTTGTCGGCCCGAGGGCCGCGCGCCTGGACGGCAGCGAATCGTCGAAAGTAGTCGCCGGGCTTAAGCGATCCGTCCCACGAGCGTCTTGCCTGGAAGCCGGCGTCGGCATCCATCATGCGGTGGCGCCAGTGTATGCCCAGCAGTCCCTGGCATCCGAACTTCTCGGCGCGGTCGAGGTCTTCGGCGCCGCGGTGCACATGAAACTGCGGCAGCCACATCGCCGGGTCGTCTTCCAGCCAGGGGATCGGCCACCTCTCCCGCCCTCCCAGCTTTCCGAACTCCTCACTCACGGGATCCCATCCGAGATTGTCGTTCAAGGAGGTGAAGATAACGTCCTCCGGTAGATGCGTGTGGAAGTATGCGAAGTGCCTCACCACACCTCCCCAGCCGGAAATGACCAGGCGTTTCTCAGGTGCATGCTTCTTGAGGAAATCGTGGGCTTGTTGGAAGGGGGTAACCGAAAGCGGCACGTTCTCTTTCTGGCTGGCCCAGTTCATCTGCTCGTCTTCCCACAGCCACACGTAGTCCACCGTTGGGTAGGTCTCCAGGAGCTGCGCCAAGCGTGCCTCGAGAATGTCGCGAGCCGCCACTGACTCCGGATCGATGCGCGGCCCAGGCAATTTAGGCTTTGGCGACACGTAATGGGCTTCCGGCGGGCAAGCCCTGAAGATCTCGTCGGGGATCTGGTAGGGTTCAAAACCGACCCCGGTTCGTATCCCCAGCTTCTGGGCATAGCGGAACGATTCACTCCAGAGCTGCTGGGCCAATTCCTGGTCCTCCCAACAACTGGTGGCTTTCGTCGTTGCCTCGGACCCAAAGACCTCACCGGCAAAAAAGTCGGGGGAGCCCATGCCGAAGCGCGACGTGCGCTCCGGTATGTAGCCCCAACGGTTCGTGGCACTCGTGTCAGTGAAGGCCAGGTGGCCGACGCCCGCGTACTCAAACGAAAGAAATGATTCGGTCCACTGTTCGGCGCCGGAGTAAACATGAATGCCCAGCGTGTTGAAGCGCATGCGCAACATGGCCTCGAGATAGGCCCGATGTTCCTCTCGATTAAACACCGTAATGCAGTTCAGGAAGTCCGGCCACGGCAGCAACCCGCGCGTGTTAAACCGAGGCTGGGCCTGCCAGGGCTGGTTCGGTGAAGGTAGGTTCAGTGCGGTCGCCGGATCGAGCGGGTAGACCTCTCCCTCCAACCCGAAGAACGCTCCCTGTCGCTCCAGAAAGTCGAATACTGCATAGAGAACCGCCTGTGGAGTGGCTCCGGTCAAGCGCACACGAAGCGGTTGGCCCTCCGCCGCCTCTCGAACGATCTCAGATGCTTCCGGATGTTTGAAATCCTCCTTCTTTACCGTCAGGAGGAACACTGAATCTGAGGGGCCAGGCTGAGCGTCCGACGTGAGCGCCTGGATCGGTTCGCGGGCAAGGCCGAGATTTCGCAAGCCACGTGCTAGTTCACGGGAGGCCAAGCTCTCTTGGAAGCCAGCCTGCACCTCGCGAATGATCCACACCGTGTCCGTTGATCCGAACCTGGCCTGCATCTTCAGACCATTGGAATCGGATGCCCTCCCGCCTGGCAGTGTGTCCGAGCGGCCTTCCGGTGAAAGAGCCTCTCGCGCCATCCACGGCCCCGCCCCCAAACCAAGAGCCGAGTCACGAAGAAACTCCCGCCGTCCAATACGTTGAAAGTTTTTCATCATCACGTCCCCAATTTGAGACTGCCTGAGAATCTCACTTCTTTGTCAACTGGCTGCGCTCTGTCAAACGGAGAATGTCGTGTTCAGATTCTGATGTGCTCAAGGAGCTGGCAATGGCGAACTCACGGTTCGCGGTGCTGCTGTCTCCAGCCTGCTTGGCGATCTCGCCGAGCAGGTAGTGTGCCTGCCGGTTCTTTGCGTCAATATTAACCGACTGGCGCGCATGGTTCACTGCTTCGTCCACGTGACCTTGCTTCCATTCAGCCCGAGCTAATTCATAAAGCGTGTCAGCGTCCCCGGGGTTTAACCCATGTGCCTCGGAAAGAACGCGAATGGCCTCGACATAGTTGGATTGTTTGCTCAGCAGAGCACCCAGAGCAAACCGGGCCGCGAAGCTTTGCGGGGCCCCGCGCAGTTCGGCCCGCAGATGATCTTCGGCTGGCGCGAATTTCCCCAGCCTGGCTTCGACCGCCCCTAGAAGAAAGTTGATTTGTGGCCAATGAGGGTCGGCCGCGTAGACCCGCTCAAACTCCTCTAAGGCTTGCGGAAACTGGTTGAGGCCGGCGTAGGTTTCACCCATCAAAAAGTGAACACGTGGTGAGTCCGGTTCATTTTTCAGGAGGCTCTTGATCGTGTTTTCTGCTTCACTCATTTTCCCCAATCGCACGTCACAGGCAGCCAATGCATAAAGGACGCCAGGATCTCCATTGGGTTGCAAGGGCGCCAAGTAGCGAATTGCCTCCTCGTAGCGGTCCAACTGAACATAGCTGATCCCGAGCAGTTCACGGGCCTGAGAATTGGTGGGATTCACAGAGAGGAATTTCTGTAGAGGATCTAAAGCGTCGCCATAATCGTTTTTCCGGAAGTACCCGATTCCAAGGTTCAAGTTGACGCCGTGAAGCGAGGGATTAATGCTCAGGGCCGTTTTATACTCATGAATGGCCGAATCAAGTTTACCCTCATGAGCCAATACGATGCCCAAGTCAGCGTGCCCCTCGGCAGAATTCGGCTCAAGGTGGAGATATTGGAGATAGAGCTGTTCAGCGCCACGCAGATCTCCTTTTTGCTGAAGCCGGCGAGCTTCTGTGAAAAGGCGCTGTGGATCGTCAGCGGCTGAACCGAACGCGAAGCAACCGGTGGCACAGAGAAGAATCAGCAGCCTTCTCGCAGCTACCCTGATTCTTCCTCTCTCCCCTTCGCAACGTGTCGTGGTTGGCATTCTGGTCAGAGTATCCCTAGGTGGAGTATAAGTTGCAAGTTCTATCCTCCGGCGGGGAAGGCTGTATGCGATTGATAGGCCGGACGGTGGAAGCAGCTTGATTCCGCCAAACACTGCTTCCACCGGTCGGCACGATACATGCTCAGGATAACGGTGTGAACCTGACCTTTCATTCCGGCCGTTCGGGAGATACTCATTCGTTCCCCGATAGAATCTTCCCGTTCTTGAACTGAGTCGAAGCCCTGCAGAATAGGCAAGAGCTAGAACACGAGCTTCAACGCCAGTTGCATGATTCGAGGTTCCCACGCTCCATTCACCTGGCCAAATCCTCCGGTGCCATAGGTGGTGGCAACCGAGTTGAAGTTCGCCCTATTCAAGATGTTGAACATCTCTGCCCTGAACTGGATCTTCCAGCTTTCGTGAATATCGAAGTTCTTGAAAAACCCCATATCCCACTTGTTCAGACCAGGGCCCGTCACCGTGTTGACTCCGGCATTCCCATAAAACCCGAAAGGAGGTGCAGTAAAGGCATTCGTGTTAAACCATTGGGCAACCGTCTTCGGCCCGGCAGCGGTTTGGCCGGACACAACGTCAGCGCGACTGGCCAAACCCTGGGTCGGGGTGGACAAGCCGATGGTGAGCGGAAAACCGGATTCGAATGTGATCAGGCCGGTTGCCTCCCAGCCCTTCAAGACGACGCCCGCTATTCCATTCATACTGCGGAAAATGGGCGGTTCATAGACATAGTTAAGTACCAGGACATTGGCTCGGTTAAACGAAGTTAGTCCATAGTCCGCCCGTTCATTGTAGGCGTTCTGCGGATAGCTGCTGATCCCCAAAGTTTTCGACCACGTGTAGGCCACACCATAGGACAGTCCGTTCGTCATTCGGCGGTTAAGGCTGACCTGGAGTGAGTTGTAAGTCGAGTGCCCCACCGGAACAGTACCCGAGATCGATGACCACCCCTGGTACGGGCGGACGTAGTCCGTAGAGACGCGCTGCGTACAGGGGAACGGCGTCGTGGAGGTGCAGGCGATGCGGGGATCAAAGGCATATCCCATGGCGGGCAAGGGCTGGTTGATATTGTTCCCATACTCCAGGTGAGTACCACGGCTACCAACGTAGGCGATCGAGGCTACGGTATTCGAGGGAAGCTCGCGCTGAACACCAAAACTCCAGCTTTGCACCGTCGGTATGTCGTAAACGGGGTCAAGGTACCCTATAGACAGCGGTGTGAGGGGGGCCGCAGCGCCGGACGAAGGATTATTGAAGGGAGGGTCGAAGAATGTGGGGATGCTCGAAAATGGGGGATTTCCAACCAGTCCGTACGCATCGTTTCCCTCGATGCGATGGTAACCGATTCCATATCCGCCGCGAACAGCCCACTTCCCGCTTCCCGTAGGATCGTAGGCGAAGCCCAAGCGCGGCGCGGGCGTCATATAGTGATTCTGAACTAGTCCTAAGGGTACCCCGTTCTTCCCCGCAACTATGATCCCGTTGAGCAGGTTTCCTGAATTGGCCACAATTTGGCCCCCCTGCGTGACGGTCGGCGCCTGGCTTGGATCGTACTTGCCCGGCGAGAACGTGCTTAGGTTCTGGCCGTAGACGTGGGGGATAAAAAACCAACGCAAACCGAGGTTTAACGTCAACCTGCGCGTTGTTTTCCAATCGTCTTGTACGTAGAACTCGGTCTGATGAAAGTTGTAATACGGTTCTCGAAAGGTGTTGAGCTCCGAATAGTTGACCGGCAGCCCGAGGAGGGCGTCGGCGATGGCGTTTCCAGTGAAGGAACCGTCGAAGGTGTATTGACCCTGAAGTGAGGGCGATGTCTGAGATTGAACGGGAGTGATGGAGAACATGGTGGTGACTCCCACTTTGAGACTGTGGGCGCCGGCCACCTTGCTTAAGTCATCCGATGCCTGGCTGAGGTTGTGATGCGCCCACCACGGGCCCCACAAACTGCTGATTCCACCGTAGCCTTGGCTGAAATTCATATCGGGGACCACGTTGTAGCCCGGGTTGTCGGGGTTGACGGCATTATACCCGGACGGCAGTTGGTAGGCTCCGTGGATGGTCATCGCCGGTGGTGATGATGAACCGTAGTTGCTGTTGTAGTTGTACGCGATTTCGTTCAACAGGGTTGGACTAAGTATGGTGGTGAGTTTTACCGTTAAGGCGCGCGAGGGGACATTGAACTGGGAATGAATGGTGGGGAAGGCATCTCCGGACCACGCGACGGTGGGATCGTTCTCTAACCAACTATCGTGGACATAGCGCACGAAGGCCTTCACCTTGTCGGAGATGTTCTGGTCTACCCGGATGATCTGCTCTCCCCAGTTTTGGCCCGAGCGGGCTCCGGTCACGTAATTGTAGAATCCGGATGTGGTTGGGGATGGAAAGTCCTGGCTCAGGAGCAAACTGACGTTGTTGTTGATACAGGCTGAGCTGATCTGGGTTCCCACGACGCAAGGGGCGCCGCCTGGGGTGGTGAGGGGTTTCCCGGTCGCGGGGTTGGTCGGGTTCGTCAGCGTACCCACCGCGCTGAAGTCACCGGTCCGCATCTGCGTGGTCGGCGTCGCGGCGACGATCGTTGACGCGGTCCTCTCTCGCAGCCACTCCTGGTCCCAAAAGAAGAATGTCTTGGTTTTGTTGGTGTTGTAATGGCCCGGGACGTAAAACGGGCCGCCGATAGTGTATCCGAAATCGTTGTAACGGAAAGGCGGAATGGAGGCGCCGGCCGAGTTAAGAAAGAAATTGTTGGCGTCGAAGACGTCGTTTCGAACATAGTCGTAAGCGTCACCATGGAACTCTTTCGTTCCCGATTTGGTTACGGCGAGAAGCACGGCACCACCCGCAGTTCCGTATTGGGCGCTGTAGTTGCTCGTCAGCACCTTGAATTCGGACAGTGCGTCAGGGGGCGGAGCCGTCATCGGGGAAACCTGATTCCCCATATCCGTGTTCTGCCCTCCATCAAGCTGGTAGCCGGTCATACTCTGGTCGAAGCCATTCACGTTGTACCCTTTGGTATTGTAGAAGCTCTTGCCCAACTCATCGCCAGCCACCTTAATTGCTCCCGGGACCGTTTGTTGAAGTTCCATAAAATTGCGGTCGAGAATGGGGAGCTGCGAGATCTGCTGGCTTGACACAGTCTGGCTCATCTCGCCGGTTTGGGTCTGCACTTGTGCAGCGACGGCTGTCACCTCAACCGTCGACTTGGTTTTCCCCAGTTTCAGTGAAAAGTTAACTTCCAGACGATCGGTAACGTTCAAGAGGAGATTGGAACTGACGGCGGTCTGGAAGCCGCTAGCTGTGACGGATACCTGATAGGTCCCGACCGGAAGGGCCTCCGCCACGTAAAGCCCGGTCGATCCAGTGGAAATCGTCCGTGCGACTACGCCGGTGCCGACATTAGTAATCGTGACGGCGGCGCCCGAAATCACAGCGCCAGATTCATCGCTGACCGCTCCGGTGATAGTCCCTGATGTCTGCGCTTGCGCCAGCCTTGAGCTGCCAATCGCCATCAGCGCGACAACGGATATGGCGAGGAACCTCGCTCCAAAAACCCTTCTGCCATTGACGCGAAAATTCCTCTCCCGCAAGCAGGCTCCAAACACCTGATGCGCAAGCAAAACAACGGTGGCCATGTTGAGTACCTCCTTTTGAGTTCCCATCCCCCGACGCGGTCCCAATAAGACTTCCAGCGCAAATTGCGTTAACGCTAACGCACTACCGCATATCATGACCAATTTGTGATTGTCAAGAAGAATCTTTGCGCGCTTTTGGATCATTGGACGCGTCGTAACGGCCGCGCGACATAAAAGTGAGAAGCGAACCATTGGAGGTAGCGCGGGCGTCCCGCCTCCCGCCTTGGCGGGACGGGCATCCTGCCCGCGCAGGCCGACCCGTCACAGCTTACATTTGCCTTCCCTCTAAGGTGCTTGGCCCTCCTTGCACGGGAGCGGGACGCTCCCACCACAGCGGGCGAGACGCCCCGCTACAACCCGATGTCTTGGCGGTCAGAGTGTTTGAAACTCGACCTCACGAATCTCGCGGAACAGAGGCAAATTGGAGCGTAAGACAATCGCTGGATTCAGATAGTGGGAGGGTGGGATTGGACGCCCGCTGACCAGATGATCCACCGCCAACCGCACGGCGGTCTGCCCTTGAACGTACGGCCGCTGATGGATTGAGGCCACGATTGTGCCCTTCTCGAAGTACGGGACCATCTCCCGGAAAAGGTCGGTTGTGATCAGTTTGACTCGGCCGGCCAGCCCCAGGGCGCCGAGCGCACGGCAGACGGGCAGGCAGTTCGCGGTGCTGACGTAGACTCCAGCCAGTCGTCTGAGCTTACGAAGCATGTCCACGCACTTCACAAAGGTCTCGTCCTCATCTTCATGGCCCTCGAGTACCTGCGCGACCCTGGCACCCGCGCACGTCTGCGGGAGGGCTTCCGAGAATCCCTGAACCTTCTTTCGGTGATCCTCGGTTCGCAGCATACCCGTGACAATGGCCACTTGTGACTTCGGCGCCAGTAGCCTGCCCAGCAGTTCGCCAGCCAGCCTGCCGTTAAGTTCGGGGTCTACAGAAACCACTGTCGACCGATGACTGGCGGGTGCGTCGGTGGCAACGCAAATCACGCGGATTCCCTTCTCTTCACCTTCATCGATGAGAGGGCTGAGCCGTCGGGGATCGCCGGGAGTGAGGATCAGCGCTTTGATGTCGGCGGCAAGGAGTTCCTTGACCTTCTCGACCTCACTCGCGCCCAGTTGGTCGACAGGACGATATACGAAGTCAAGCCCCAGGTGTTCGTAGCGATGTCCCTCGGCCACGATGCCATGGCGAATCTGGTCGTAGAAGAAATGTATCTCGCGGGGAATGCAGACACCGATGCGGATATTCCCACTCCCCACGGAAAGCGCTCGAGCGGCGAGGTTCGGCCTATAGCCGAGCTGCCGGGCCACCTCGAGGACTCGTTTGCGCGTGCTCTCGCTGATCCGCGCGCGACCGTGTAAAGCACGGTCAACGGTTCCGATGGATACGTTGGCCAGCTTAGCGACTTCGCTTATTCCGATTTTCCGCATACGAGCACGGTCCTGTCCCGGAGATGAAGTATAGATAGGCGGAGTGAATTATGTCAAAAAGCGATGCAGGTCCTGACATGAACCACGCCTCCGCAGCACCGCTGACGCCGAAGAAAGACCTTGCACTGCGTGTTCGTTAACGCTATAGTCGCCCTACCAGGCGCGAGAGATGTGGCGCATCCCGATCGAGGGGTCGAGGATGTACCGATGCGATCTGCAACTGGCAGGGCGGGTGCTATGAGACGCCGACTTAGATCGGATTGTCTTCGGCAAGCGGAGGAACCGGCCGGACGAGTCGCCCGGCGTTCACATCAGCCTTGGGTGGTGAATGACGAGCATCGAAGGCGGAATTCTCGAAAATTTCATCTACGTCCGAGGTCATACGCAAGACGATGAGTACTATTGCCGAGCAATCGATTGCCGGCTTCCCCTGCACCGTCACGAGGGAGGACTATCGCGGTTGGAGATCGGTCCGCCTGGCCAACGGGATCATGGAATTGTTTGTCGTGCCGGAGATCGGGGGTCGGGTCATCCAATTGCGAATCGGCGATTCGGACCTTCTTTACGTCAACCGTCGCCACGCGGGCCGCGTGTTCTCGCCGGAGGAGAACAATCTCGATTTGGGCTGGAAGAACTACGGAGGCAGTAAGGTTTGGCCGGCTCCCCAGGGGTGGTCGGGCAACGCTGAATGGCCCGGCCCCCCCGATCCGGTCCTTGATGGCGGACCCTACTCATGCCAGGTTCTTAACGAACAACAAGCGACCGCGGCGGTGCGCCTGGAGAGCCAGCCGGACGAGTACACCGGCCTCACGCTTTCAAGGACGATTAGAATCTTCCAGGACTCATCCACCATCGAAATCCGGCATACGATGCGGAACACATCGAGCCGGCCGGTCCGCTGGGCAGTCTGGCAGGTGACCCAGCAGCCCGCACACCGGGACCTCTCGGTTTTCGTGCCCAGTCACGCTTACCGCCAGACGTATGGTGACCGGGTGTACGAGGGGATAAGCTTCGATCCGCAGGAGCAGCTTTGCAGGCTGCGCTACGTGGACCAAGTAGCGAAGTTCACGATGATACCGGAGCAGGGGTGGCTGTCTACCCTCGACACACGCCGGGCAGTCGCGCTCGCGGAGACTTTTCCGCTATTCCCGGCATCGCCTTATCCTGACGACGCTGCCGTTGAGTTCTGGGTAAACGGCCACGGCTCGTTTACCATTCAGGGCGAGAGAATCGATGTAGAACAGGACCCCAATGGATGCGACCCCTACATTGAAACCGAAGTGCTGAGCCCGCTGGTTCAGCTCCAACCGAGGGAAGAGTACGCTTTTCAGACTTCGTGGCACTGCACTTCAATCGACGTGGACACCATCAGTTCAGTTAATCGTTTCGCAGGCATAGGGAACCGCTTAATGGCGAGGCGCCACGGAAAGGAAGTGCGGATAACGGGATCATTTGGCTTCTTCCAGGTCGGGCTCCTGGAACTAGTCTGCGTCTTCCACAGTGGGAAGGTGGGAGGTGTGCAGACTCTTGGTTCCTGTGGTCCATTGGCGGCGTGCCAACTCGATTGCTCGCTCCCACTGGAAGAAGGACTGAACCGGATCAGGTTGAGGCTGAGAGGAAGAAGCGGGAGCGTGCTGGGTATCGTGGATGATGCCGTCGTGTCGTGATGGTGTCTTCATTTTGGATTTTGGATTTCGGATTTCGGATTGAAGAACGGGCTAGGGTCGCTCTTCTCTTCAATCCAAAATCCAAAATCCAAAATCCAAAATAGAAAGAGTCCTATGACCCCATTTTGCAGGGACTGTCTCACCGGCAAGACCATTCTGATTACCGGTGGACTGGGCGCGATTGGCAAAGTCGTGGTCGCCCATTTGCTCGCCCACGCGGCGCAGGTTGCCGTTAATGACTTTTTGCCGGAGGAAGACGCGCAAAGACAGATAGCAGAAGCGGGTTGGCCCTTGGAACGCTGCCACTACGTGCGTGCCGACGTGACGAAGCCCGAACAGGTAAAATCTCTCATTGCCAGAACTGTGGACCGCTTTGGCCGGCTGGATGTAGCTTTGTGCCACGCCGGAATCGTCGTTTCTGGTCCCGTCCTGGAGTACACCGAGAAGGAATGGGATGAGGTAATGGCCGTCAACCTCAAGGGTGCTTTCCTGGTAGCACAAGCGGCGGCCCAGACCATGGTACGGCAAGAAACGAAAGGGAAAATTGTCTTCACATCTTCCTGGGTCCAGGACGTGCCGTGGCCCGAAATCACTCTTTACACGGTTTCCAAGAGCGGGATGAGCATGCTCATGCGTGGCATGGCGCGCGAATTGGCGCCGAAGGGGATACGGGTCAATGCCGTGGCCCCGGGGATCGTGGCCGCGGGTATGGCCAAGCGACAGTGGGATACCGAACCCGAGTATCGGCGCCGGGCCGAGAGGGCCATTCCTCTGGGATTCATGCAACCGCCGGAGTCGGTTGCGGGAGCGTTTGTTTTTCTTTGTTCCGAAGCGTCGGACTACATGACTGGGGCCACGCTGCTGGTGGACGGAGGCTGCAGCCTCTACCCCATGGACTGAAATATGAAGATCACTGCCGTGAAGACCGTCGTTGTGAATGCCGAGATGCGCAACTGGGTTTTCGTCAAGGTGGAGACCAGCGAAGCTGGATTGTTCGGTTGGGGAGAAGCTTCTCTCGAGTGGAAGACACGGGCCGTGGTGGGTGTGGTGGAAGACTTGGCCCCGATGGTGATGGGCGAGGACCCGACTCGAATCGAGCACCTGTATCAAAAACTCTATCGGCAATCGTTTTGGCGGCTGGGCGTGATTGGCATGAGCGGGATCAGCGCCATCGAGCAGGGATGCTGGGATATCCTCGGTAAGTCTTTGGGCGTCCCGGTCTACAGGCTGTTGGGGGGAGCCGTGCGCGACCGGGTGCGAATGTATACGCACCTGGGTGGCGGCGGCATGAAAGCCGTGTATGAGACCTTCGACCCTGGGCCGCTCATTGATCTGGCTCAGCAAGTGGTGGCGCGGGGCTATACGGCCCTGAAGGTGGTTTTCGTGCCCTATTCTGAGCCCTTGATGGGAGTTCCTTACGTCAAGCGACTCCGCGGGCTGATGGAAAAGTTGCGCCTCGCCGTCGGCGACAGCGTAGATATCATGATTGACTTCCACGGCCGCGCCTACCCTGCGATGGCGATTCAATACATCAACGCTCTGGCTGAGTTCGACCCCTTCTTCTGTGAAGAACCGGTGCCGCCCGAAAACGTGGCGGCAATGCGCGAAGTCCGGCAGGCTGTGCATGTGCCCATCGCCACCGGCGAACGCCTGGTGACCAGGCATCAGTTTCGGGAAATTTTCGAGCAACAGGCTTGCCACGTGATTCAGCCCGACCTGTGCCACTGCGGCGGATTGATGGAAGGCAAGAAAATCGCCGCCATGGCGGAGGCGTATTACATGGGCGTGGCTCCTCATAACCCGCTAGGACCGGTGGCCAACGCCGCAGCCCTCCACTTTGACTTGTCCACTCCGAACTTCCTGATTCAGGAGGACATGCTCAGTGACGTGCCGTGGCGCTGGGAAGTGGTGCGACACTCGCTCGAGACTCGCGACGGCTATTGGCTGAAATCCGAAAAGCCGGGCCTCGGGGTTGAGGTCGACGAGCAGGAAGCGGCCAAGCATCCATTCCAGCAAGAGGTGATGCACTCCACGACGATCCGGGCGGAGGATGGCGCTATTCTCGACTGGTAGGAACAAGATGGAAATCTATCCTGGGGCACACCTGATCGAATGTGAAATGGGCGGCCGGCCCCTGTATCTGCCGCTGCTCATTGGGGAGAGAGAGGCGCTACTGCTCGATTGCGGTACAAGATTCCACGCCGCCGAGGATGTGCCCCAGTATCTCGCGACGATAGGCCTGCAAGGGGAAGCTCTTACCTTGCTGGTGATCACCCACCCCGACACGGATCACTCAGGCGGCGCCGGCGAAATGGTGAGGAGATATCCCCACCTCCGGATTGCCTGTGGCGCCGCCGATCGGCCGTTGATCGAATCACCCGCGCGCCTCTTTTCAATTCGCTACGATCACTATCGTCGGGATCACGGTATCTTCTACGATGAGCAGACCGCCGCTGCCATCCGGGATTCGTGTTCCGGCAGGGTGACGGTTTTTCTCGGCCTGACGGGCGGTGAGACACTGAGCCTGGGTTCAGACCGCCTTCTCGACGTCTTACACCTGCCCGGCCATAGCCATGGGCACTTAGGCGTCTACGATCGCAAGCATCGGGTGCTTTTCTATGGCGACGCGATCCAGGGAAGAGGGTACCGGTCGCTGAAGGGTGGATGGGCTTTGTGCCCAACCTACCTCTACGTGGAGGCCTACCTGCAAACGATCAGCCGCATTGAGCATCTTGGTGCGGAACGCGTGGTGGGATGTCACTGGCCGATCTGGCAAGGCGAACAGGAGATACACGAGTTCTGCGCCTCTTCCAGGAACTTCGTAGAAGCGGCTGATCGTCTTATTCACGACTACCTGGCGCAGCACCCTTCCGGAGCCACTCTGCGCGAACTGTGCGAATCTCTGGGAGGTAAGCTGGGCGAATGGCCGGCCAGCGGGCACAGGGAGCTCAGCTTCGCATTCCTGGGTCACCTCGAGCGCGGCATCTCGCAAGGAATTCTGTCGGTAGAGAGATCCGTGCATCCTGTCGTCTATCGTCGTGTTTGACATCGCAGCGCAGCGTGAGTGTTTACGGATCAAAATGAACTTGTCCAGCCGTCAGGGGCCGTTCGGGGTAGCGCGTACCAGACCCACCGCCAATGGTAGCAGTGCCTATGCGCTGTTGATTGCGGTCACGGCCGCCGTCGGAGGCCTGCTCTTCGGTTACGACACCAGCGTCATTTCCGGGGCTATCCTCTTTGTGCGCCAACTATTTCAGCTCAGTTCCACCGGGACCGAACTGGCGGTGAGCATTGTCTTGGGCGGGGCGGCGCTCGGAGCCGCGGTTGCCGGGTACTTCGCGGACCGGTTCGGGCGGAAGCCGGTGCTGATTGTCGATGCGATCATCTTCGGAGTGTTTGCGGTGGTCACAGGCTTGGCCAATGGACTGGCGGTGTTCCTCGTCGCGCGCTTTTTGGTGGGTGTGGCCGTGGGTGTCGCGTCGATGATTACACCGCTTTACATCGCCGAGGTGGCGCCGGCGCGGATCCGCGGCGCGTTTGTTACCCTCAACCAGCTTGCGATCGTTACCGGCATCGTGGTGGCCTACTACGTAGACTACGTCTTTTCGGGAACGGGCAACTGGCGGGCCATGTTTGGCAGCGCCGTCGTACCCTCGTTGATCCTACTGGTTGCCTTGGCCTTTCTTCCCGAGAGTCCGCGCTGGCTGGCGGCCCACGGGCGGCTTGACGAGGCGCTGGGAATCCTCTCTCGGGTTGAAACGCCCGAAGAGGCCCAACATGACTTGCAGGAGCTCCGGGAGGTCACACAAACAGACAATCTGAGGTTTCGGGACCTTTTCGCCCCCCGGTTTCGCAGGCCTCTCTTGGTGGGGGTTCTCCTGGCGATCTTCCAGCAGATCACCGGGGTGAACACCATCATCTATTACACCCCGACCATCCTGCAAATGGCAGGATTTCACAGCGCTTCCAGTGCGATACTCGCCACGGTGCTGGTGGGCGGCGTGAATCTCGCTTTCACGATCTTGTCACTCTTCTTGCTGGACCGCGTTGGACGCCGGCCGCTGCTATTGCTGGGCATCGCCGGGATGGGCCTGAGCTTAATCCACCTGGGCTATCTATTTGGCGCCAGTCACGTTCCGCGTAACGCCATCCTGATTGACGTTATCGCTTATCTCGCCTCGTTTGCCATCGGACTGGGTCCGATATTCTGGTTGCTGATCTCCGAAATCTACCCTACTACGGTGCGCGGACAGGCAATGTCGCTGGCTTCCGTGGTGATCTGGATTTCCGACTTGGTCGTGACCATGACGTTCCTGACGTTGGTCGAAGTCCTGGGAGCAAGAGGTTCGTTCTGGCTCTACGCAGTGGCGTGCGGCGCCGCCCTGCTTTTCTCGGCGCGCATGGTGCCCGAGACCAAGGGGCGCACTCTCGAAGAGATTGAAGAGTCGTGGACCGGATAAGATCCATCGGTTCTTCCGCACTTCGGCGTAACCCCGGAGCGCGTGCCCAGTCTAATTAGTCTAAGGATTATGCTCTGGAACGACCTCCGCTACGGTCTCCGGCTGATGCGGCGCAACCCCGGCTTCACGGTTGTGGCGGTGCTCTCCCTGGCGCTCGGCATCGGTGCCAATACCGCCATCTTCAGCTTGTTCTACACCGTCATGCTGCACCAACTGCCGGTTGCACACCCCGAACAGCTCGTCGAGTTCCTGTATAAGGACCCCGGCCGGCCGCGGGACGACGGCTACCGGAGATGGGACGAATATGAGAACATCCGCGATCATAACCACGTCTTCTCTGCTCTCACCGGCATGACGTTCGACAATCTGGCTCGTGTGAGCACCGAAGGATCCGAACCGGAGACCCTGATCGTCGAGAACGTCCTGGGAAATTATTTCGAGGTGCTCGGACTGAAGCCCGCCATCGGGCGTCTGACTACTCCGCAAGATGTGCCGGCGAGCGGCGATGCCGGCGTGGTGGTGGTGAGCTGGCACTACTGGAACCGCTGGTTCCATCGCGACGCGGCAATTCTGGGCAGGCGGATCTACGTGAACGGCAACCCCGAGACCATCGTCGGTGTAGCGCCGCGTGCGTACACGGGGCCGCGGGTGGGGGATCGGACCGATGTCTGGGAGCCGTATCAGAAGGACGCTGTCCGGATGCTGGCACGGTTGAAACCGGGCGTCACACTCCGGCAGGCCGAGGCCGAAATGAACGTGTTGTATCAATCCTGGGTGGACCAGAACGACGCCACCCAGAAAAACACGAAGCTCCGGCAAAGAAAGGTGGAAGTAGAACCGGCTGGCGCCGGGCTCGCGCGGGTGCGCGATCTCTACGGCAAGTCGTTGGTGCTGCTGATGGGCGTGGTGGGCCTGCTCCTGCTACTGGCCTGCGTCAACATGGCGAGCATGCTGCTGGCACGTTTGGCGGGACGGCAGAGGGAAATGGCGGTGCGCGTGGCACTGGGCGCCAGCCGCGGCCGCCTGGTGAGCCAGATGCTGATCGAATCGGTGCTGCTTTCGGGAGCCGGCACGCTGGTGGGCTTGATGCTGGCGTATTTCGGAACCGGCGTCCTGGTGCGCATCATGGCGAGCGCCCAACCACACCAGCACGTCGAGATTCAGGTGAAGCCCGACCTGAATCTGCTGCTCTTCACGGCCGGAATCGCGGTGCTCACCGGCCTGCTTTTCGGACTTGCGCCGGCATGGTACGCCCTCCGCTCTGCGCCGGCGTCGGCGATGCGGCAGACTGGAGCGGCCGGCGATACATGGTTCTGGCGCTGGTTCGGAAGAGGCCTGGTGGCTGCCCAGGTGGCGCTATCGATTTTTCTGGTGACCGGAGCCGTCGTCTTTCTGGGTCACCTATCGAAGTTGCGGAATTTCGACCTGGGCTTTCGCAGCGACCACGTGCTGCTGGTGACCATCGATCCATCCGGCAGCGGTTACCAACGCGAACAATTAGCCGCGCCGTACCAGCGCCTGCTGGCGCGGCTCCAAGCGATTCCCGGGGTCCGCTCGGCCTCGATCAGCGGCTGCACTCCCATCCAAGGTTGCGGGTCGGGAGCCCGCTATTTGATCGCAGAGGGGCATGTGGAGGCGCCCGTGGAGCGCCAGCGGCCGGCGATCTCGTTTGTGACGCCCGGGTATTTCGAGACCCTCGGCATCCCGCTCCTGGCCGGGCGCGATTTCAGCCTGCGGGATGTGGGGCGGCCGCGCGTAACGATCGTCAGTGCCGCGGTGGCCCGGCACTTTTTCGCGGGTGTGAATCCAATCGGCAGGCACATCACGATTGTCCACGACCCGTTCCCTTTCCCATTCGGCGACGATCGACCTTACGAAATCATCGGTCTGGCCGGCGACGTCAAACCGTTCGAGCTTCACGACCCTCCTTACCCCAGCATCTACTTCAACATGTTTCAGGAGAACCACCTTTTCGATCAGTTCGAGCTCCGCACCAGCGCCGACCCCGCGGCAATGGCCGGCACGGTGCGGCGGGTAGTCGGGGAGGTCCTGAAGACGGCGCCCGTGACGAGGGTCAAGACGCTGTCCGAGCAGGTGGATTCGGATATTGTTCCCGAGCGTCTCATCGCTGCCTTGTCGGAATTTTTCGGGGTCCTGGGAGCGGCGCTCGCCGGGATCGGACTTTACGGACTGCTGGCTTATAGCGTGGCGCGCCGGACCAACGAGATCGGTATCCGCATGGCGTTGGGCGCGACAACCGGCGACGTAAGCCGCCTCGTGTTGGGAGATGCGATTGGAATGCTGTGCGCCGGGTTCGTGGTTGGAGCGTGCATGGTGTTGTGGGGCAGGCCCCTGGCAGCCAGCCTGGTCCAGGATCTGAAACCGGAGAGCAGCGGTCCACTGGCCTTGGCTGGCGGCGCCATTGCGGCCGTCTCGCTGCTGGCCTCGTATGTGCCGGCGCGGCGCGCAGCTCGCGTGGACCCAATGGTCGCGCTGCGCCATGAGTAGCAGAGCGAGAATGCGGAGTTTCAATCCGATGGCAGAGAACGCGTGAAGAATTGAACACAGCGCGGCCTGTGGCCGCAACCAAGAAGAAGACCTCAACCCAGAGGTCACTGAGACTTCACGGAGGGAACAGGGAAAAAAGCCCCGAAGCGCGCTGTTCTTGGTCTTCTCCGTGGCCTCTGTGAGCCCTCTGCTAACTCTGTGTTGGAGCTCTTTTTCTTCGCGCGCTGAGAAGAGCCTCGCGACCAGTGCTACAGAGAAGAATGGGAAGCATTGGGAAACCAGAGACATCTTTCCTATCCTCCGCTGTCTCTTGTCTGTGTCTCCGTTGACACCTGACGGCTGATGGCTGATCTTAACGCGACCGCCGTCAACAGCATCACGATGGGATCGATGGGGAGTGAGTAGCGGGGCAAAGCGAGGGTGAGGTAATACGCGCAGGGATACACGATGGGGAAGACCGCTATGGGAAACGCGTACACGCTACGCGCTCGGCAAAGGGCGACGATCCCCAATAAGGCGCCGACGGCAACGAAGAGATTGAAAAGCAGCACAGCGCGAAACTGCGGAGAACGGTCATGAACGAAGTCCGTCACGGGGTGCGGAGTGCCTCCGGCCCAGATAGCGACGAACCGATAGGCGATCAAGTGAGCCTCACGGCGCGGATGAGTCTGCATGTATCGAAGCGCCGCCTGCAGCTTCTCGTGCGCGTACGCGATTTCGCCCAACTCGGTATACCGGTCACGCTCAGCCTCGTCGTGGATGGGGTGGTTCTCGCCCAGCCAGATCTCTCGTGCCCGGGGGTTGTTGCCGACATAGAGCTGCAAGCCCAGGATGGAGCGCAAGGGAACGAAGCGATGAAACACCTCGTAGTTGCGGACGGTCCAGGGAACGCAACAGAGGATGGCCACGGCTCCAGCGAGCGCCGGCCCGCGGAGCGCCGACCTGGCGGGCCAGGGGAGTCCGTCTCCATCCCTGCCAGGAGCCCGTCCGGAAACCCCGGAGAGCGGGAAGTCGGCGGGTTTCGGAGTTCGGGGTTCGGGGTTAGCAGAAGAAAACGCCGAACCGGCGGCAGATCTGCGAATCCCAAACCCCGAATCCCGAACCCCGACCTGGCTCTCAGGGTTTACGAATGGGCTTTTAGTGCGATACGCCAGCCAACCCAAGAGGAGCGGCAGCAGGGAAGCGAACGTGGCTTCGGTCATCAAAGCAACGCCCCACAGCAGGCCGTAAGCGCACCAGTCGCGTATCCGCTGCGATCCGGCGAGCGCCAGCGTGGCCCACAAGAGGGTTGCCCCCAGCAGCGCGGCGAGGCACGCTTCCCACATGCTCTCTGCCGGAATCAGAATGGCGTTGGGGAAAACCGCCCAGAGCCACGCTGCCGTTGCGGCTACTCCCAGTCCTCCCACTCGCTTGCCGGCGAAGAAAATCGGCACACAGGCAACCGTACAGAAAAGAATGTTCAGGCCAACGGCCGCCAGCCAGGCATGGAAGGTGTAGACGCCGAACAGTCGGAAGACCCCCGCGAGCAGCAGCGGATAGACCGGCGTCATCCACGCCGTGGGGCCGGTGTCCACTCGAAACGGCGAACTGAATCCATTTCCCGCCGCCAGCGAAGACGCAATGTTGCCCGATTCAAACAGAAAGGGAATAACGGCGAGGGCTTGTGTGGGCCGTTGACTCTGGTAATGCCAGGCGAAACCCAGTCGCAGGCCCAGCGCGACGGCCAGGATAAGCGGGAGAGATACGGCCGCGGTCTGGAACTTCCTTTTCACGATTCGACTCGAGTCTTATCCCGGCTTGTCATTCTGAATGACCCTCAGCTCTCAGCTCTCAGCCATCAGCTCTCAGGAAGAAGTCGAAAGTCGAAAGTCGAAGGTCGAAAGTGGAGACGCCTTTGAGACTCTTTGGAAACGGGCACCGGGCTTGCTTCTTCCGCTCTCGACTTTCGACTTCTTCCTGACGGCTGATAGCTGACGGCTTAACGGAAGAGTCGCAAATGGTGCAACCTATTCTTTGACAAAGATGTCGTATAATAGCAAACGCTTGGGAGGCCGACAACGGAGCTCCTTGATAGCGGTCACTGAGCATCCAGGTGATACGGCGCTGCCCGTGTCACAGTCTCCTGACGGGAGGTAGCATGAGAAACCAGGTCCTGTCAAAGCACGTATTGGTGGTGGGTGCCATGGTCGCGTCGGGAGTGCTGCTGGCGCTGGCAGGCGCGCGCCCGGTGGAAGGAGTTCAGCCGCAAGACACCTACATCCTGAAGGGCTCACCGATGGGTGGGGTGAAGTTTGAGCACAAGCTTCACCAGGCGCGGGCGGAGGGAAAGTGCGCGACGTGTCATCACGCGTCCAAGCCGGAAAGACCGCTCAAGGCCGCGCAAGAGGCCTGTATGGATTGCCACACCAAGCCGCCGCAGGCGGGCATGACGGTCGGGCTCCCGGACGCATTCCACAAACCCGGAGCCACCGCGGGCACCTGCATCGATTGCCACAAGCTGCAGGACGCTCAGGGCAAGAAAGCGCCGACGAAGTGCATGGACTGCCACAAGAAGGAAAACGTTTAGCGCTGAGTTTCGCAAATACGGTGACGATGCAAGCGGGGTTCGGTGTTCGCAGAGAGACCTGTATTCGCGGTTCGGTTTAAGGGCTCGCAGACAAATCTCCGAACCCCAATCTTTATCTGCGAATCCCGAACCCCGAATCCCGAACCCCGCTTGCCGGAATGAGGGGACCCGAGGGAGCCTGGGTGTTTGCGCTACGGTCGAGGGAGGAATGATGACGGGCTCGAAGCTGTTCGTTGGTTCGCTCGCTTTGCTGTTGGGTTTCGCGATGGCAACGGGGGCAAGCGGACAAAAGACCAAACCTGGTATCAAGAGGAGCACATTCGGAAAAATGAGCGACGGACAAACGATCGATCTCTATACGTTGACCAACAAGAACGGCGTGCAAGTGGGGATTATCAACTACGGCGGCCGGGTGGTGTCGATCCGGGTCCCCGATCGGCAGGGGCAGATGGCCGACGTGGTCCTCGGCTTCGACAATGGCGACGGCTACCTCGGCGCGAACCCCTACTTCGGGGCCATTGTCGGCCGCTATGCCAACCGCATCGCCAAGGGCAGATTTACGCTCGACGGCGTCGACTACAAGCTGGCCCAGAACGACGGACCCAACAGCCTGCACGGCGGCGTGAAGGGCTTCGATAAGGTGCTTTGGAAAACCGCTGAGCTCGCCAAACAGAACTCCGCGCTCGAACTGACGTATCTCAGCAAGGATGGCGAGGAAGGGTACCCGGGCAATTTGTCGGTGAAGGTGACCTATACGCTGAGCGACGACAACGAACTCTGGATTGATTACCGCGCCACCACCGATAAGGATACGGTGCTGAACCTCAGCAACCATTCGTACTTCAATTTGGCTGGCGAGGGCAACGGCGAAATTCTTCAGCATCAAATGATGATCGCCGCCAGCCGGTTCACGCCGGTTGACGCGACCCTGATCCCCACCGGCGAGCTGCGCAACGTCGAAGGGACGCCGTTCGATTTCCGTCAGCCGACGGCGGTCGGCGCGCGCATTGACAACGACGACGAGCAATTGAAGCTGGGACGCGGCTACGATCACAACTTCGTGCTGGACCGCAAGGGATCGGGCTTGACGCTGGCGGCACGGGTAGTGGAACCGAAGTCAGGCCGGGTGCTTGAGGTCAAAACCAACCAGCCGGGAATACAGTTCTACACCGGTAACTTCCTGGACGGGACGATTCACGGGAAGGGAGGCAAAGTCTACGGTCACCGGTTCGCGTTCTGTCTGGAAACGCAACACTTCCCGGACTCGCCTAACCACTCCGGCTTTCCGTCCACCGAGCTGAAGCCCGGCGAGACCTACCACCAGATCACGGTTTTCCAGTTTTCCACCACCCCCTAGTGGCATGCGGGAGGCGGAAAGCAGAAGGCAGGCTCCGCATCGCCTCGACAGTATGTAGCCTATGTGACCGAGGCGGTCGAGTCGGCCCGGCGAACTGAGGGCGGACGCCGGGAAGGGGACGTCCGCCTCACCACCGCTGGCGCAAGGTCATTTACTTCGTCTTCTTGGGGGGTACCACGGCGTCCTTGAACGCCTTCGCCAGGCGGAACTTCACCACCGTCTTGGCCGGAATCTTGATCGCCTGGCCGGTTTGCGGGTTTCGTCCCATGCGAGCCTTGCGATTGGCCTTCACCGCTTTGCCAAGCCCTGGAATTACAAACTGACCGCCTCCCTTAGTCTCCTTCGTGGCAAGGGTGACAAGTTCCTCCAGCACCGCGGCAGCTTCCTTCTTCTGGAGTGCCGTCTTCTCGGCCAAATGCGCGACCACCTGTGATTTCGTCAACATGCTTCTGCTCCTCTCTCCCGTAAGATTGTAAGAACGACATCGTAGTTAGGTGACTCTACGCAAGACCAGCGTTGAAGTCAAGCTCTTTCATTGCGGCACTGTCGAAAAAAAGCGAGATAACATGCGCCTTCCGTGAATCATGGTCCCGCTCCTACTCCAGGATGACGGCCAGCACCTTCTTTGCCTTTAGCGTGTCGTTGAAGGCGGGAATCGTTTTCTGCATCAGCTCGCGGTATTGCGACCGCCCGCTTTCCAGTCGTTGGTGGAGCATCTCGAACACTTCGGTCTGCTGGCGCGTGGGCGCGAAGTCCGGATTACCGGCGATATCACCCGCGCCGTCGCCGACCTCGCCCGCCAGCCAGAGAAGCTTCATGTAAAGTTTCATATCGTCGGGATAAGTCTTGGAATCGCCCGCGGCCAGATACTTCTGCAGGAGTTCGTCCTCCACCGCTGCGAGTTTGGTGTCCAGATCCTTGGCGTCCTTGAGAATCTGCTCCGCGTCGGCGCGGCCCTTGAGGTAATCCGGCATGTCCTCAATCTGCTTGCGTACGTGCTCGATTCGATTCACCATCTCGACCACCTCATCGATGTCCGCGTCGATCTTCCGCCACAGAGCGACGCCCTGCTCGAGTTCGGCCTCGCTTCCGGCTGAGTGAGGGTCCCTGATCACGGTGAGCGGTTGAGTGAACGACTGGCCATCCACAGTCAGCTTCACGGTGTAGGCGCCGGGCGTGGCCAGGGCTCCCTGGCGTGGATGTTCGGATCCCCAGTGGTAGATGGGTCTGGTCTTCTTGCCCACGAAGCGCGTGTCGATCCAGACCTGCGGATAAGCGGGCGGCGTGGTGCGCAGCTCCATCTCTTTCACCGGCGGATAGCGCAGGTCCCAGTTGACGCGGTTGATCCCAACCTGCTTGGCCCCCTTCAAGGTCCGCACCACTTCGCCCTTGCTGTCCAGGATGGTGACGTCGACGTCGCCCTTGGGCGCCGCTTTCAAGGAGTAGTTGATCGAAGCGCCGTAGGCCGGGCTGCGGCCGACCGATTGATCGTCCGGAACGCCGCGCGTCTCGCTCACGCGATGGAAGCGATACGCCGGCCGTGTCTTGAACAAAGTGACGGCGGAATCGAGCACCTCGGGCTTGAGTTGCTGCAGCGGGCCGATATCGTCCAGGATGTAAAAGCCGCGGCCTTGCGTGGAGAGGACCAGATCGTTGAACTGCCTCTGAACCACGATCCAGGAAACAGGCGCCGGCGGCAGATTCATCCGCAACGGCATCCAGTGGGCGCCGTCGTTGAACGAAACGTAGAGCCCGTTTTCGGTGCCGGCGTAGAGCAACCCCTGGCGCACCGGGTCTTCCGCCACCACGTGCACATAGCTGAAGACGCTCTTGGGAATGTCGGAGCTGATCTTCTTCCAGGTCTTGCCGTAGTCGGCCGTTTTATAGATGAACGGATCACGATTGTCCATCTGGTGATAGTCCACGCTGATGTAAGCCGTTCCGGCGTCGAAACGCGAGGGCTCGATATTGCTCACCGTGCCGTAAGGCGGCAGGTCGGGAATATTCGCGGTGACGTTCTCCCAGTGCGCACCGCCATCGCGCGTCACGTGGACGAGGCCGTCGTTCGATCCCGCCCAGATCAGACCAGCTTCGAGCGGTGACTCGGCGATGGCGAACAGTGTGCCCCAGTATTCCACGCCCAGATTGTCGGGCGTGAGTCCGCCGGAGATGCCCATGTGGGAGTGATCGTTCAATGTCAGGTCGGGACTGATCACCGTCCAGCTCTGGCCGGCGTCGGTGGTGCGGTGCACGAACTGGCTCCCCACGTAAACGGTGTTGTGGTCGTGTGGCGATATGGCGAGAGGCTGGGTCCAGTTCCAGCGGTACTTCAGCACCCCGGCGGGCGAATCCAGACTCTTCTCCGGCCACGGGCTTACCGACCGCGTCTGGCCGGTGCGCAGGTCAAAGCGTTCCACCGTGCCCCCATAACAGTCGCCCCACACGATGTTCGTGTCCACCGGGTCGGGGTATGAAAAGCCCGACTCGCAGCCGGCCGTGGTGCTCCAGAGGCTGGAGGGAATCTCGCCCGTGTGCGCGTTGCTGGGCCCGCGCACCGATTCGTCGTCCTGCATGTTGCCGTACACGTTGTACGGAACCTGGTTGTCGACCGCAACGTGATACATCTGGCCGATGGGCAGGATCACGCGGTGCCAGCCCTTGCCGTGGTTGGTGGTAATGAGCACCCCCCCGTCGTCACCGATCATCATGCGGTCGGCGTTGGTGGGGTCCGCCCACATGTCGTGATTGTCGCCGCCCCAGTGCATGTTGTTTACGGTATCGCCGCCGTCCAGCGTGCCCCACAACTCGTTCGACGGGAAATAAACTTCGTTGGAGTTGTCGGGCGCGATCATCAAGCGCGTGTAGTAGTGTGGACGCTCGTTGAGCAGCCGGCTGTAGCTTGCTACGCGCCACTCCTCGCCGCCGTCGTCGGACCTCCACAGCGAGCCGCGTCCGTTGCCGCCGGTCTCGAAGAGAGCATACATGCGATTAGGATTGCGCTGCGCGATGCCCACCGCGATCTTCCCCAGCGGCGGGTCCGGCAGCCCGTGACCCTTCAGTTGGATCCAAGTCGCGCCCTCGTCCCTCGACATCCAAAGTCCGCTGCCTGGTCCGCCGCTATTCTGGCCCCAGGTCTTGATCTCCATCTGCCACATGCCGGCCAGGAGGATGCGCGGATTCGCAGGGTCCATAGCCACGTCGGAGGCGCCGGTGTTCTCGTTGACAAAGAGGACGCGCTGCCACGTCTTGCCGCCGTCGGTGGTGCGATAAACGCCGCGCTCCGGTTGCGGTCCGTAGCAGGTGCCCACCGCGGCAGCGAGAACTACGTCGGGATTGTGCGGATCGATTACGATGCGCGCGATGCGGCCTGTCTTCTCCAGGCCTACATGTGTCCACGTCTTGCCGGCGTCGGTGGACTTGTAGATGCCGTCGCCAATCGAGACGTTGCTGCGGATGAAGGGCTCACCGGTGCCGGCCCACACAATGTTGTGGTCCGAGGGCGCAATGGCGACGGAGCCGATGGAGGCCGCCGATTCCTTGTCGAAGACCGGCTTCCAGTGGGTGCCGCCGTCCTCTGACTTCCAGAGGCCGCCCGAGGCCGCGCCGGCGTAGTAGACGTTCAGATTGCCGGGCTCGCCCGCCACCGCGCTGACTCGATTCCCGCCCGGGCCGATAAACCGAAATTTCAGTTGCTCGAAGATCTTGGGGTCCACATCAGGGCTCTGGGCAAAGGCACGCCCTGCCGCTACCAAGACCAACAGCGTAGCGGCGACTTTCCGTCGCCACTTTGTCTTCAGCTCCCGACTCGCGTTCATGGCGTTCATGCCGCAACCCCCTTTTCCAAGAGGGCAACTTATATCACATCCCGGGCCGAGACGAATCCAGGTGATCTTGGCCGGTTACCGCGTTTTGAGGCTGACAGCCAGCGTGCACCTGCGCTTGTGCACGTCGGCTCCAGTCGCTATCATGACCTTGCCTCCTCGTTTGGATTCAGCCCCAGACCCAGTTTACTGGATCCGAGGAGGCATCGCTGTTCTACAACATCATTCTGAGCGAAGCGAAAAAGCTCTCTTTCCATTTTGAGAAGGAAGAGGGGTTCTTCGCTTCGCTCGGAATGACAAGGTGGGGAGGGGCCGCATTTCGATTTTCGAACTTCGAATTTCGATTTTCGAACTTCGGATACGTGGTACACTTTCGAGCCGCACTCTTTGTGCTTTCGGAGGACCCCATGCGAAAGTTGATGCTGATTGTCACCTTCCCGGCCTTGGCTGCATCCGCACCTGCTCAGGATTTGAGCGGCTGGTTGGCGAGCCTGCCGCAACCCAAAGACTACGTCCAGAAGCGCTCCTCGAGCTACGACCGCACGGGCGGAAACGAGGACTATCGCCGAGTGGCGCCCGGCGAGTCGCTGACTTTGCTCGACACGGCAGGGCCGGGCGTGGTGACGCACGTGTGGGTCACCATCGCCAGCTCGGAACGCTTTCATCTCAAGAAGCTGGTGCTGCGAATTTACTGGGACGACGAGGCGGCGCCCAGTGTCGAGGCGCCCATCGGCGACTTCTTCGGGCTCGGCCTGGGAGACTATTTCCTCTATCAATCGATTCCTTTGGCCGTGGGAGCCGATAACGCGCTGAACTCGTTTTTCCCCATGCCCTTTCAAAAGCACGCCCGGATTACGGTGACTAACCAAGGGCGCGTTAGGGTGGACGCCTTCTACTTCAACATCGATTACCGCTCCCTGTCGCAGCCTTTGCCGGAGGGCACGCTCTATTTCCACGCGCAGTATCGCCAGTGTACTCCGTGCGCCGCCATCCAGAGCGACGGCAAGAATCTTACCGGCGAGAACAACTACGTCTGGATGGAGGCGACAGGCCGCGGCCACTTCGCCGGAGTCACTATGTCCGTACTCGAAAACGCCGACGGCTGGTGGGGCGAGGGCGACGACATGTTCTTCGTCGACGGCGAAAAGCTGCCCTCCATCAATGGCACCGGGACGGAGGACTATTTCCTCGGCGCCTGGGACTTCGGCGGCAAGCCCTTTGCGTATGGACTCTTCGGCGCGCCGCAGGTGGGCCCGGAGCGCCAGGGCTCGCGCTGGTCCGTCTATCGCTTCCATCTCGACTCGCCCGTCACCTTCACCAAGTCGCTGCGCGCCACCATCGAGCACGGGACCGCCGACGACCGCGCCGACAACTACTATTCGGTAGCCTACTGGTATCAGACCGAGCCCCACGGAACGTTTCCACCCCTGCCGCCCGTGGAGGATCGCCTGCCGCGGCTGCACGCGGCAGGCAGGTAGTCATCGCGGGTCACGACCGGGCAGCGTCGATGGGCCGAAGCAAAGCCAGTCAAAGCGAGCCACGCCCTCATGGCATCGGAATGATGTGGGGGTCGAAGACACCGCTCGGGGTTGCCACGCTGTACTTGATAATATCGGGCCTGTTGTAGTGGAGAGGGGCAGTGGTATCCTTGCCGGGGGAGTTGGAGAAGACGTAGCCCCGGTGCCCATCGTCGACCGAATGGTTTGGTTCGATTTTCACCACCCACCAGTCAACCTTACCACTCGGGATCCAGTGGATCCGTTGGTTGTCGCGAACAACTGCCACGGGTGGATCCACGGTGGGGGGGGTGCGGCCTTCGCCCAGGATGATGCTAATGGTAACCGGTTGCAACACGTGCCCTTTCGCGCTTCCGCCCTTGGCGCTGGTTTTCTTTGCTGCTGGCATGAACTCCTCCTTTTGGACTGGCACCTTCAGATTTCACCCGATTCGGCGACCCTGAATGAGCTTTTTGAATCGCCCGTTGTTGCGTAAATTGAAGAAGGCGGGATGGTCCCGCACCTGATTGCGCGGGTAGCCGCTGGCCACCGCCTTCTCCAGCCAATGAAGTGCGGCATCCTTTTCACCGAACTGCTGGTGAACGAGCGCCGCGGCGAAAAGCGAGTCCGGGTCCCTTGCGTCCGGCTTCAGGGCCCGGTCAAGACAATCGAGAGCTTTCTTCTTGTCGCCCACCATGGCGTAGTACTGCGCCAGGTAGCCGAGCGCATCCGGCTGGTTGGGGTTAACCTCAAGCGCCTCTTCAGCGAGGGCGATGGCGTGTTGATAGGTGTCGGAAGCCTTCGGCCGCTCTCCGGGGGCCCAGTAGTAACCATCGCCCAGATTGCCCCACACATCGTAAGTTGTGGGTTCAAGGACCGAAGCTTCCTTGAAGACTCGCGCCGCCTCGGTGAACTGTCCCATAAAAAAGTAGGCGGTACCCAGGTTAGAGTAGGCAGACCCCGTGGGCTGAAGGTCCACCGAACGCTGAAACATGGACGCCGCCTGCGAGTAAAGCCCCTGCTCAAAATAGGCCCAACCCAAGTTGCAGTAAAGGCGGGGGTCGTCCGGCGCGAACTCCAGCGCCTGGCGGAACGCAGCTTCAGCCTTGTCGTACTCAAGATGCTTGATATAGAACATGCCGAGCCAGTTGTGAGCGGTTGCGTCGTGGGGCTGCAAGTTGACGGCCCGGAGATAGGTTTCTTCGGCCCTCCTGGAATCGTGGAGTCGCTCGTAGGTGAAACCGAGGCCCAAGTAAGCGTCATCGTTCGTCGGATCGAGATCGACAGCATGCCTGTATTGCTGCGCCGCGTCCTCATACTGGCCCTTCTCCCGGTAAAGGCGTCCCAGGCAGGTGTGGCCCTCGGCCAGGGTGTCCTGGACGGTCGTTGCCTTCTGACAGGCCTCGATAGCCCTGGCAACCAGTTCGGGCTTTTTCGTCAGTTGATACTCCCGCAAGTAGGATTCTCCCAGACCGGCGTAGGCCGGAGCATACTCGGGATCGATGCCCACCGCGTGCCGGAAGGCCGCTGCCGCCGAGTCGGCGTCGGACGGGGTCTTGGCGTTCTGGAGTAGACCGCGAGCCTGCACATAGGGCTCGTAGGCGGCGTGCACGCTCGGCGCCGGAACCTGCACTCCCCCGGCCGCCTGAGTCTTGGCCACCAGCTTGAGCTTGGCGATCACACTGCGGGCTACTCGATCCTGCAAATCGAACAGGTCCCTCCGGTCGCCGTTGATCACCGCGCCGGCGAGTACTTCGTCGGTTGCCATGCCGGCCAACACGTAGCTGACGCGGACCCGGTCTCCCGCGACGCTCACGCTGCCCTGCAAGGTAAGATTGGCGCCGACCTGGCGGGCGACGGCCGGCGAATCGACCGCGATATCCTGGAAGCCGCCGTTGACGGTGCCTGAGGGTACAACCGGGGGGATGACGTGGAGGGTGCGGCTCAGTTGCGTGAGGTCAGCCCCCAGGGTCCCGCGAATGCCACGAGCGATGCTTTCGCCGTCCGGACTCTGGTCCGCACTCGAGAATAGAAGGAGGGCCAGCTTAGGCTCTTGCGGAATGTTGGAGACTGGTGGGTTCGGTCGGGGCCACAGGATCAGGGCCATGATCAGCACCACCGCGGCGGCAGCCATCGCCACCGCTCTGCCAAGCCAGTGGTTCCGGGCCACGCCGGAAAGCGACCGTAGGTCGGTCAAAAGCTCTCCCGCCGAGGCGTAACGGTCGCCAGCGTCCTTGGCCAACATCTTCAAGACGATCCGCTCCGCTTCAAGCGGGATCAAGGGGTTCAGGGTCGAGGGGCGCGCGGGATCCTCATGCAAGACGCGATCGCACGTAGCCACGAAGCTCCGCGCCCGGAAGGGATGCTGATGCGTCAGAGCTTCGTAAAATACCACCCCTAGCGAAAACACGTCAGCGCGTCCGTCGGGTTCCTTTCCGAGCAGGACCTCGGGAGCCATGTAGCCTGGGGTGCCGTTGAAACCCGAGGCGAAGCCTGGCTGGGTTTCAGTCTTGGTGTCGGCGCCGGGATCAGGAAGAAGCTTCGCGACGCCGAAGTCGAGCATCTTGACCTTGCCGTCGGCGGTACGCATGATGTCTTCGGGCTTGATGTCGCAGTGGAGGACGCCTTTCTCGTGCGCCGCTACCAGCCCTTCCGCACACTGAATGGTCAGGTCAGCGAACTCTTCCATCGGCAGCGGCCCGCGCAGGCGCTCGCGCAACGACACGCCCTCCACATACTCCATCGCCAGGAAAAGCTCGTTCCCTTCCTCGAACACGTCGTAGATCTTGGCGATGTGCGGGTCATTCAACGGAGAGGCGTGCTGAGCTTCCAGCAGCAGGCGTTGGCGGTAGCGAGCGTCCGCGCGCCAGCGTGGAGTCACACATTTGAGAGCCACCGCGCGCTTCAGCTTGGTGTCCTCGGCCCGGTAGACCACGCCCATCCCGCCGCCACTCAACTTCTCCACAATCCGGTAATGAGAGATAGTCTCCGGAGGAGTACTGAGAGCAATGATTAGGCCCCTGGCACTGGCGAAGCGCTTGGCCGGATCGACTTCCAAACAGCGCAGGATGGCCTGTTCCCACTGCGGATCGAGGTCAGGCACATGGGCGCGCGGCGACGCAGGCAACTGCATCACGCGCTGGTAGGCTCCACCAAGAAGCGCGATGTCTGAGAACGGACGCTTGCCGGCAACCATCTCGTACATCACCAGACCGAGAGCGTAGATGTCCGAAGCGGGCGTGGCCTCGCAGCCTCGCAGTTGTTCCGGCGCTATGTAGGCGAGGGTTCCGATCATGTGGCCGCTGGCTGTAACAGCGGATGCAGGACCTTCACCGACGGCCTGATCGGCGGCCGCGGTACCTTTGGCCAAGCCGAAATCCGTAACCACAGCTCGCTCTTTCCCATCGCCGGATTTCGACGGCACCAACATCACGTTGCCGGGCTTGAAGTCGCGATGGACCACTCCCACATCGTGGGCCGCGGCCAAAGCCTCGGCCATTTGCTGAACCAGCGGAAGCGCTTCGGCCGGCGTCATGCGGCCCACGCGACGAAGGCGGGCGGCGAGCGTCTCGCCCTCCAGCAGCTCCATGGTGAGAAAGGTGACCACACCGGCCGTGGGGTCGGTCTCGGGTGGGGGTCGATGGCGTTCCAGGTCGAACATCCGGCAGACATTCGGGTGGGTCACGCGCCGGGCCAATTGGATTTCCTGCTTGAAGCGCGCCATGGTGAGAGGCTGGGAGGCGATCTCGGGCCGGATGGTCTTCAAGGCGACGCGCTCGCCCAGATCGAGGTCCCTGGCCTCGTAGACCTCGCCCATTCCACCCAGCCCAAGGAAGCGGATCACTCGAAAGCGGCCCGAGAGCACTTGGCCGAGCGTGAGTGCGCCGACGCGAATCGCAACGTTCTCAGTTGGCGCGCCATCTGCAAGAATAGGCTTCTCGAGAAAGTCTCCGGCGCGCCGATCACCTGAGAGCAGCGACTCAACTTCGCCGCGCAATGCCGGGTCGTCGGGGCAGGCTCGATTGAGGAAGGAGGCACGCTCACCCGGGTCGAGTTCCTGCGCCGCCTCGAATAGTCTCTTGGCCTGCTCCCAACGTTCGGGAGTCATCGAGGAAGCACTCTGCGACTCCGCCAGCCGCACGGCCGCAGCCCCATGGGCCTGCTCGGGATGCTTGTCGTCGATCATGTGCCGCCCTTACCTTGGTGTCACATTACCGGTTCATTTCGCAAAAAAGCCATGCTCTTGTGCTCCCGTCGCTCTTCACGGTTCGAATGAAAATGCCGAGCACTCCGGCTACCTCCTCCTCGCTGAGGCCGATAGCCCGCCGCTCAGCAATGTGGCCCGCCGCAGGTCATGTTGGGAAAGCCGCTCGAGAGCTTGTTCTTCCGCGCCAGCAACTGCCCGATGGCGCGGGAGAGAAAGCAACGGCAAGCCCAACGAGATCGTCCGCTGAGCGCCGCCGCACTTCCTTGGTAGCCTGGCCCGAGCGTAACCTGCCAGAATGTGCCGCAGTTCGTCGTAAACGAGAGGGGCCAACGCCGCCGCACCCTCGGGGCGGCCGTTCCTAGCCTTCGCGAGTAGCTGAGTGCTTTCGCCGGACGGAAGGCCCATGCTCCACCTCTCCCTCAGCCGTGCCTTCAGCGCTGGGTGCCATTTTACCTTCATACTATCGCTCCAATCAAGGCGATTGTCTGTCTGTCTGTCTGGGGTGCACGACATAGAAGTTGGAATTGAAGAGTTTCTTTTTTTGTGGTATCAATCCTAACGTATATAGACGTTAGGATAAGGAGGCCTATGACTGA
>Ga0209039_10000516_pt1 | contig 37443 bp, 25 predicted proteins | sample BogFormECP12_OM1_FD_188238 | JGI IMG/M metagenome (GOLD analysis project Ga0209039, IMG submission 188238) | Bog forest soil microbial communities from Calvert Island, British Columbia, Canada - ECP12_OM1 (SPAdes) (version 2) | ecosystem: Environmental > Aquatic > Freshwater > Wetlands > Bog ...
GAATTCCTTAGCGCCGCGCAGACGCACGCTGACGTTGGCGTCGCAGCGCAGCGAGCCTTCTTCCATGTTGCAGTCACTCACTCCGGTGTAGAGAAGGATCTGGCGAAGCGTGGTGAGGTAAGCGTAAGCCTCGTCGGGAGAGCGCATGTCCGGCTCGGAAACGATTTCGCTGAGGGGCGTGCCGCAACGATTGAGGTCCACGTAGGTCTTGTCCGCGGATTGCGCCAGGCCGTCATGCAGGGATTTGCCGGCATCTTCCTCAAGATGAAGGCGCGTGATGCCGATGCGTTTCGTCTTGCCGTCGTGCTCGATTTCAAGCCAGCCGCCGGTGGCAAGGGGAAGTTCATATTGCGAGATTTGGTAGCCCTTGGGCAGGTCGGGGTAAAAGTAGTTCTTGCGGGCGAAGCGGGAATGTTCGTGGACCGTGCAATTCAGCGCCAGGGCCGCGCGCATGCCCATTTCGACGGCGCGCTTGTTGAGCACGGGCAGCGTGCCCGGGAGCCCGAGACACACGGGGCACACGTTGGAGTTGGGTGGATCGCCGAAACGCGTCGAGCAACTGCAGAAAATTTTGGTTTTGGTAAGAAGCTGGGCGTGGACTTCCAAACCGATAACGACCTCGTATTTCGCGAGGAGTTCGGGGGACATGGCCGATTCTGTGGCGAACTTGGTCATCGTGAAGCAAAAAGTATAGCAGAGGGGCGCGGTGGGATGCGCCCCTGAGGTTAGTTGTGGCCCGCGAACCGGTAGCGCAGCCCAAAACGGTAATCGCGACCCAACGCAGGATAGCCGAGCGCATCCTGATACTGCTTGTTGAAAATGTTTGTGGCGCGGGCCGTGAAGGCCAGGCCGTGGGTGAGGTTGTAGTTGCCAGCCAGATCAAATCGAGCGTATCCAGGATTGCGCGTATAGCCGAGCCCCAGGAAATCGCTGTCCGTGCGTTGTCCCGTGAAGTAGCCGACAAACGATACGGTGAAGCGGCGGGACGTGCCAGTAAATGTGACGGAACCGGAATTGAGTGGTCGCCGAGCCAATCGATTGCCGGGAATAAGACTTGGATCGGAGGCATTCGGAGACTTGAGAATCAGGCTGTCGTCATAGGTGTAATTCCCGGTAACGAAGAGCCACTTTTTGGCGCGGGCTTCCACGCCCATAGTCGTTCCGCGGGCCCGAGCGAGATCAGTATTGAAGTAATATCCAAAATTAGGCGGAGCGCCGGGAAGGCTGATGCCACACGTGTTGCCGGTCGAAGGTGGAGGCAAAGCCGAGCAATATGCGAAACTAACGATGTTGTAGAAACGATTCGAGAAGTATTCAGCGTTTACTTTTACGCGATCATTCGCGAGCTTCTGCTCGATACCGGTGCTCCAGTTTTTGCTGGCTTCGGGCTTGAGCGAGGGATTTCCAATGTCGCCGAATTGATCACTATAGAGTTGATCGAAACGTGGCTCCTTGATGCCCTCGCCGTAGAAGATACGATATCGCGTGCCCCCAAAAAACCCATGGCCGTAGCGCAAGGCGAGAGAAGCGCCCACGCGAGGCACAACACGCGTCCCGAAATTCTGATTGTCTTCCGCGCGCACACCAAGATTCACGGAGACGCGGGAAAAGGGTGAATACCGGAAATCCAGGAAACCAGCCTGATTGTTGCGTCGGACGTGGCCCGGCTGAACCGAGGAAACGTACCCATTCTCCACTTCGTATTGATAGCCCAAGCTTGCACCGAAATTTCGAAGCACATAGCTGGTTTGTGCGAGAACGCCCGCGTTGTTGTATTTCACCAGATCATCGTAAGGGTAATTACAGAACTCAGTGGTAGCCACGGCCTTCGGATTTGTTTGCGGGCAAAAAGCATTGGGATCGGTGGCATAAAAGCTCTGGATAGTATTGAAGCTGTGCTGGCGCGTGTAGGACTCCGTGCCCATGATCTGATGGCGCCAGTGGGAGCCAGTGGAGAAATCCCACCGCGCGTTTGCGGAGAACAGCTCCTGGTCATAGTCCTGGTAGAGGCTGGGAGGAGTGAAAGCGGTTGAACCGGGAATTCCCGCATCGCTGGTGTTATTGCGTAGAGAGAGGTGGAGCTGATTGGCCTCCGAGAACGAGTATCCGAAATTCCCAGAGAAAGTGCGGTTCACGAAAGCGTTGTTGGGGCCCTGGCCATCCGTTGTGAAGTAGGAAGCAGCACCAGCGTAATCAAATTTGCCAAGGAGACCACTGAAATCAGCGCCGCCCCGCCCCGAGGAGAAGCCACCGCCTTCAGCAAACAAGCTGGCTGCGGGGACGCGCGTGGTACCGCGATGGGAAAAGAGTTGGACGACACCGGAGACGGCGTCACTCCCGTAGATGGCGCTTTCCGCGCCGCGAACAATTTCCACTTTGTCGATGTTGTCAGTGGTCAGTAGTGAAAAATCGACAGCACCACCTGGAGGATTGATAGGCGTGCCGTCGACCAATACCTTGGTGAAATTGGAGTTCCCGCCATTCAGGAACAACGAAGAGGTTCCGCCATTGGGGCCGGTGCGCGCGAGAGCGACACCCGGAGAAAACTGCAGAAGATCGGGGATTGAAACGGTCTGTCGCTGGGTGATGACTTCGCGGGTGATGACGTCAGTAGGCGCGGTGGATTGCGCCTGAAGAACGGGCTCAGTTTCCGCGGTAACAACGACGCTGGACGACAGGCGCTCCAGTTCAAGGCGCAGATCGACGGTGCGCGATTCACCGGGAGCGAGATCCCAGGTGAGATCACGAGGGGCGAACGGGTCACGGGAGAAATGGACGACGTAGCGGCCCGGTGGAAGAGAAAGCTGATAGGCACCATCGGTCGAGGAAGTGGCGGAGAAGGGCGGCGCGCCTGCAGAGTTATCCAGTTGAGCGGTGATCTGAACACCGCTGATACCGGCGCCGGAAGGATCAGTGAGTGAACCGCTGACATGAGCATCGGAGACTTGTGATTGCGGAAACGCGGGAATTGCCGGAATGAAAAGTAGTGCGGTGAGAACACTTGCGAACAGGATTGGTTCTTTCATGGGTTCCTCCGCTCCCTCACGCGCGGGAGTGTAAAGGTTGACCGGCGCAAAGGAGCTTGCGCTGGCTGCGGACTTCGCCGGTCTCCTGGCTTGGCGGGGAATAGCGCTCGATGGAGAAAGTTCTGAATCACGACAACTCAGAGTTCGCATCTGGCGCGCTCGCGGCCTTCCCGCAGCGAGATGGGCTGCAGTGGCCGGCGAGCGAAATACCCGCCTTACAGTCGCGCGGCGGCGACGGCGTTGCACCGTCTTCCCGAGCACGAAGTCCGCGGTGATTGTGGAGGGGCAGAGCCCGCTGCGGGTTACGAGTTTCGGCTGCACGAAGGCGCCGGGTTGGGGTTGACGCGGAACGATCTTACGTATTTGAAAAAAGTGTGACGCGCGGCCGGCCGGAAGCGGTCATCTCCACGGAAAGCGGCGCTTGAAAAACCTGTTCGAGCAATTCGCGCTGGAAAACAGTGGCAGGCGGGCCCACCCGCAGGCACTTGCCTTTCTGCAGCAGCACAACCTGGTCGGCATATTCACCGGCGAGATTCAATTCGTGCGTGACGACGACAACGGTGTAGCGGTTTTCCGCAGCCAATCGGCGGAGGTTGTGAAGCAAGTCCACCTGCGCGCCAATGTCCAGATGGAGCGTGGGCTCATCCAGGAGCAGGAGAAGCGGTTGCTGAGCGAGCGCGCGAGCGAGAATCACGCGCTGCTTTTCGCCGCCGGAAATCTTGTCCATCCAGCGGTCGCTGAGTTGGTTGGCGCCCACCTGGGTAAGCGCATTCGTGGCGATGGTTACGTCGTCCTGGGTCTCGAAGCGCAGGCCCGAGCCATAGGGGTGGCGTCCCTGCAGCACAAATTCCCAAACGCGCGATGGAAACAGCAGGCGGCTCTCCTGTTGCACCAGAGCGATGCGCTGGGCGCGCGTCCGGGGTGGAAGCGAATGCGTGACAAAGCCATTGAGGAAGATGCGCCCGGAAAGAGGTTCGAGCGCTCCCGAAATCAGCTTGAGCAGTGTGGATTTACCGCAGGCGTTGGGGCCGAGGATGGCGACGATTTCGCCAGGCTTGGCGTGGAAGCTGAGGGCCTCGAGGGTGAAAAACGGCGCTTGGGAGGGGTTGGAGGAGTAGGCATAGCTGACCTGCTCGACGCTAAGGCGCACGTCTGAGGCGGCACGGGGCTGTTCCGAGGAAGACAAGGGTGCACGAAGGGCGCTGCTCATGTCAGTCTCCTGCGAAGCAAATAGATGAAGAGCGGCGCACCGGCCATGGCCGTCATGGCACCGACGGGAAGATCCGAAGGAGCGACGATGGTGCGTGCGAGCGTATCGGCGATGACGACGGCGATGGCTCCGCCCAGCGCGGAGGCGGGAAGAAGCATACGGTGGTCCGCGCCAAAAATCAGGCGCATAACATGGGGCACAAGGAGGCCAACGTAACCGATGGTGCCGCTGACGGAAACGGCGAGGCCCGTGAGTATGGATGCCGCCAGATACACGACAAGGCGGACGCGTGGAACGTCCACGCCGAGATGCATGGCTTCCTTTTCACCGGCGAGAAGAAGGTTGAGATCGGAGGCGGTGGTGTAGATGGCGCCTGCGGCCACCAGGAAACCAAAGGAAAGAAGATAGAGCAGGCTGCGGGGCTGCGGCGTGGAGAGGTCGCCCATAAGCCAGAAGACAGCGCCGCGAAGGTTACTGCCGGCAAGAGTGTTCATGAGAAACATGATGATGGCATTGAGAAAGGACGCGGTAATTATCCCGCCAAGAAGAAGAGTGCTGCTGTCGATATGGCCATCACGGCGGCCAAGAAAATAGACGGCGGCAATGGTCAGGGACGCGCCGAGGAACGCGCCGAATGGGGTGATGAGGCCGGCGACTTCCGGGGACAAGGCGAGATGGTTTTCAACGATAAGGCCGATGATGGCGCCAACGGCCGCTCCCGAAGAGACGCCGAGAACATAAGGATCAGCCAGCGGATTGCGCAGGAGCGCTTGGAAACTTGTGCCCGCGACGGAAAGTGAAGCTCCTACAAAAATGCCCAGGAGAATGCGCGGCAGCCGGATATCAAGAACGATCATGCCGTAGTCGGTGGAGATTGCGCTGCTCTGGCCGAGGAGCACGCGGATGAGGTCGCGTCCCAGACCGTAGAGAGAGACCTGGACGGCGCCCATCTTCAGGGCGATGACCACGACGACAAACAATATGACCGCGAGGATGCCACAGCGGAACAGGAGACGCCCCAGAGTTAGTGGACGCATGAAGACTCCGTGGAACGAGAGCAGTTACTGGGCGAATAAGAAGAGAGTGCCGGCCGGAGAGACACAGATGGCGCCGCGTTTGCCGAAGGCGGAACCTTTTCCGGAGCTGGCGGATCCTGGAAGACTTCGGGATGCAATTGCCGCGCGAGTTCTTCGATGGCGGAAACGATACGAGGCGCAGGGCGATTCACGGCATCACTGATCACCGCAAAATGGCGCTTGCGCACGGCATCCAGAAGGCGCCATCCGGGGCGCGTAGCCAGCGCATCAAAATCGCGCGCGGCGGATTCCGAATGCGATGCAGCAAATACCAGATAATCTGGCTGCAGGTGAACCACCTCTTCCAGGCTCATCTGCGGCCAATCCTGGGTGGCCTCGACGATGGATATGCCGCCCGCTTTCCGGAGAGCATCGGCGATGAATGTATCCTTGCCGGCGGAGATGAGCGGTTCGGTCCAGACGATGAAGAGCACGCGGCGCGGCGATACGGCGGCAAGCTTGCTTTGCAACGCGGCGAGCCGGCCCTGAAGCTCTTCGCTGAGGGATTTGCCCGCGTCTGACGCACCAAGGACATCGGCCAACTTTTGAGTGGAGGAAATAATCTCGGCAACAGTGTGCGGATCGGTGGCGGAGTAACTGGCGATGCCGAGCGTATCGAGGGCTCTAACGGTATCGAGGCGATTGATGCTCTTCGTGACCAGGACCAGGTCCGGGCGCAGCGCGGCAATTTCTTCTAAGTTGGGATTGATGATGCCGCCGACTTTAGGTTTTTTCTGAGCGTCGGCAGGGTAGTCGCAAAAGTCCGTGTCGCCTACGAGGCGATCCTGCAGGCCGAGGGCATAAATCGTTTCCGTGATACTCGGCGCAAGCGAAATGATGCGCGCGGGCGAAATGGGGATGCGCACGCTTCGCCCCATCTCATCCACCACTTCGCGGGTGGCAGGTTGCGAAGCCAGCCGGGGAGAATTGGCTTGCGCGGAGACGCCAAGCGTGGCGACGAAAAAAAAGGCCAGCAAGCGCGCCACTGGACGTGTCATGAAGATGAAAATAGAGCGGTGCACGAATCTCCCCTGACGAGAGTTCCGCGAGAACGAACAATAAAAAAGCCCCACGAGAATTGGGGCTGAAGCGCCGGCGTTCTCTCTCGCGAAGAACACGCAACCAATTCAGCTTGGGAGGGTAGCCTGGCTAACGGCATTGCTGCCGATTACAGTGGCGGGACCGCGGCCGATTTGCACGGCACTTCCCCACTTCCCGAGCCTGCAAGTTGTAAATTCAGTGTACGGTGCGATTGCAGGAGTGTCAATGGAAGTGAAGGAATTTTCTTATGGGGGAATTAACGATTTTTCCAGTTGGGTTTGCGTTTTTCCACCAGGGCGCGCAAACCTTCCTGGGAGTCTTCCAGGCGGTAGAGTTCATTCAGGAAAATGTCCATCGACTGTTTCAGGCCGTCTCGAAGAGAGAGGCCCATGCCGCTGAGAATGGCGCGTTTGGCCATCGTGAGCACGGGGCCCGAGTGGCTGGTGACGCGCGCGATCAGATCGTTCACCGTGGATTCGAGCTTTGACTCCGGGACGAGCTGATTGATCAGGCCCAACTCCAGGGCGCGCTCTGCCGTGACAGCTTCGCCGAGGAGCACGAGTTCGAGAGCAATCTTGGGGCCGACGAGAAACGGGAGAATCGTGGAGGCCAGCGGGGGAAAAACGCCAATGGTAATCTCCGGCTGGGCGAAACGCGCTTTGGGCGTGGCAATGACAAGGTCGCCGAACGCCGCCAACTCCGCACCGCCGCCAATGGCGGGGCCGTTCACCACACAAAGAACGGGCTTGGACGTTTCGAGAATCCCCGCAAATACGGAATGGAAGGCGTCAAGCATCTGGAAGACGCGCTCGGAAGTGTACTCGCCTATATCGATCCCGCCGCAGAAAACCTTGCAGGCGGAATCGAGAACGATGAGCTTGACCTCTTCTTTTTCGGCAACAAACGCAATGCCATCCACCAGCTCGCGAAGCATATTCTCGTTCAGGAGGTTGTGCTCCGGGCGATTAAGGGTCATGCGGGCCACACCGGGAGTGATGCGAAGCTGGATGTGCTCAAATTCTTTAGGGTCGCGGCGTCTGGGTTCTGTGCGAACTTCGACGCTAGGACGGCGTTCCACGATGGGTTTCTCCTTCCGAGGCGCCCCGGATGCGGGCCGAATTTCATGCTAGCACGCGGCGCAGAGGAGAGTTGCGCGTGTTCAGTGGGGAGTGCGCAATGAGTCTGCTGGCATTCCGGCCAGTGGACATGGAATGGTGCGTATCAATTCATTGATCCGCAATTCTCCCACAGTCAGACCGCTGCCAAACGAGGCGGAAAAGCTTTGCCCGCCCGTCCGCCCGTGTGCTCTATATACTCAAGAGAAGACTGAGTCTCCGAGGGAGAGAAACGAATGGTGCGCAGTAAAGCTGTAGCGCTAGCCTCATTTTTGTTGGCCTGCTACGCAGTGGCGTTTGTTGCCGGGCTGATGACGCGGCCCGAGATCAGCACTTGGTACGCCGCATTGGCAAAACCTGCTTGGCAACCTCCGAACTGGTTGTTTGGCCCGGTGTGGACGCTGCTGTACGGAATGATGGCCGTGGCGGGGTGGCGGGTGTGGTGCGCGGCGAAATCCAAGTGGCGCACGCTGGGCTTGTGGGCGTTCGGAGCACAACTGGCCGTGAATTTTGTGTGGTCACCTGTCTTTTTTAATTTGCATCGCACCGGGTGGGCCGTTGTCATTATTTTTGCTTTGTGGTTCTTGATCTTATTTTTTGCCGGGGTGACCTGGAAGTTCGCGCGCGTTGCTACTTTCTTGTTCCTTCCCTATTTTTTGTGGGTGAGCTTTGCGGCGGCGCTGAATTACACTGTGTGGAGGATGAATCCCCCCATGTTCAGAAACATCAACGAACTGCCCACGGCATTTGCGCTTCGACTTACTGACCCGCAGGATGCCGAAGGATTCCCCGGCAAGAGCGCCTGGGAGAAAAGTCCCCGCGTGCGATTTGAGCACGATTGGCAAGGCCAAAACGCCGACCCCGGAAGAGCGACCGAAGTTCAGTTGCTCTGGACGCCGGATACGCTGTTTGTGCGGTTTCAGGCGAACTATCGAAACATTACGGTTTTCCCCGATGCGCGGGAAGATGGCTGGCGCGACGAGCTGTGGAATCGCGACGTCGCGGAAGCGTTCCTGCAGCCGGATTCGCGCGACCCGTGGAAGTACAAGGAATTTGAAGTCAGCCCGAACGGCTTTTGGATCGATCTGGAGATCGCCAATCGCGGCCACATGGAACTGCATAGCAAACTGCGGCGCCGCGTCGTGCAGGATACCCAGGCGAAAACATGGACCGCCGAATTGGCTATCCCCATGCCCAGCTTGACGCCGCACTTTGATGCCAGGGAGAGCTGGCACGCGAATTTCTTTCGGGTGGAGGGGGAAGCCGAGCCGAGATTCTATTCAGCGTGGAGCCCAACCTATTCGCGAGAACCGAACTTCCACGTTCCGGGGGCATTTGGCAAGTTAGTGTTCCGCGAATAGGAAAATTCCACTCTCTAATCGTGCACGGCATTTCTGATAAACTCGCATGGATTCCCATGCGGACAAAACTCCTGTGTTTGCGCCATCAATTCCCCCAATGCCTGGGGGCCTGCTTACTTCTCATTTTCATCGTGGTATTGAGTGGCCTTCCTGCCGCCGCGCAAGAGGCCAGTAATCCCAATGCACCGGCCGTGAACAAGGTGGAACCGCCAAGCTGGTGGGTTGGGCTGACGCCTGATGTGATGCTGTTGCTTTCGGGCAAGCACCTGGAAGTGACGCACGCCCGCTGCAATCTTCCGGAAGTCGTCGTGAGCCGGACACAATCGGCCGCTAACGGCGATTACCTGTTTGTGTGGCTGAAATTCGGCGCGGCATTGAAATCCGGGACAGCCGTGTGCCGCCTTGTTACTCCCAAGGGTGAAACCACGTTTGAGCTGCCGCTCGCGGCGCGAAGGCAAATTCTCGGCAGGAACCAGGGACTCTCTCTGGACGACGTCCTGTACCTGATCATGCCGGACCGCTTTGCCAACGGAGATCCGACCAATGACGAGCCGGCGGAGTTTCCGGGCTCTCTTGACCGGTCGAAGGCGCGCGCGTATCACGGCGGCGATCTGCGCGGGATTCGCGAACACTTGGGGTACCTGAAGGATCTTGGAGTGACGACGGTGTGGCTGACACCCATCGTGAAGAACGGAGCGGCCCAAAGTTATCACGGTTATGGTGCCGTTGATCTCTACAGTGTCGATCCGCATCTCGGAACGATGCAGGACTATCAGGAACTCGTACAGGCCGCGCACAAAGAGCATATGAAAGTTTTCTTCGATGTTGTGCCAAACCATGTGGGCCCATTGCATCCTTGGGTGAGCGATGCGCCCACACCGGATTGGTTCCACGGAACACCGAAGCAGCATTTGAGTTCGTTTTCGCCCATCAATGAAAGCTTCTACGGTGTGCACGAAAAAAAGGAACCGCCCACGGACTTACTTGAGTCGCTGGAGGATCCACATGCGCCGCCTGAGTTTCAGAAGAATCTGACAGAGGGCTGGTTCTGGGGCGCCTTGCCCGACATGAACACCGAAAATCCTCTGGTCGTGCAATATTTCCTGCAGAACAGCATCTGGTGGGCAGAGAGTTCCGGGCTGGACGGCTACCGCGTTGATACCGTCCCTTATGTTTCGCGCAAATTCTGGTCGGAGTGGCATCAGGGATTGCGGCGGATTTACCCGCGACTTTCCACGATTGGCGAAGTATTCCACCGCGATCCTGCCGTCACATCCTTCTTCGCGGGAGGGCGCCGCGGCTGGGACGGTATCGATACGGGATTGACCACGGTGTTCGATTTTCCGATGTGCTTTACACTCCGCGACGTACTGTTGCACGGCGCTCCCGCAGGACGCCTCGCCAATGTTCTGCGCCAGGATTCCCTGTATCCCCACCCGGAGTATCTGGTGCCCTTTTTCGCGAACCATGATCTGACTCGCCTGGCCGGAGAAAGCGGCGCTACGCCCACGAAGCTGCGGCTGGCTTTCGGCTTGACGCTCACGCTGCGGGGCATTCCGGAGCTCTACTACGGTGATGAAATCGGCATGCCGGGAGGCGGCGATCCCGACAATCGCCGCGATTTCCCCGGCGGGTGGATTGGCGATGCGCAGAACGCCTTCCTGCGCGAGGGACGAACGCGCGAACAGCAAGAACTCTGGCAATACGTGCAGAACCTGCTGCGCGTGCGACGAGAGCATGCGGCCCTGCGCGGCGGAAAGCTCTGGCATCTTGCGTCGGATGATTCGGCTTACGTTTTCCTGCGGGAAACCGAGGAAGACAAAGTCGTAGTAGCCTTCCACAACGGGTCCGCCAGCCGGGAACTGAAGATTTCCCTGCGGGATACGCCCGTTCAGGACGCTTCGGATATTTCGCTGCTGTTGGGTGATGGCCAGGCAGAGCTTGCTGGGCGGGAACTTCGGCTGCAACTCCCCGCGCAGAGCCTTTCGATATTTGAGCTGCACTGACTTGTGCCGGGGATATTTCCTGCTGGGTGCGAAATGGCCGCAGATTTACAATGTGGAACCAATCCCCCTCCCCCGAATGCAGTTGCTCGCGTATAGTTATCTAACTGGAAGGACCTCTCTCGGCCTCTCGGCCTTCCAGAGCTCGTTGAAGATGAAACAAAGACTTCGGGAGAAACCAATGAAAAAGCTCTTTGTGCTGCTCGCACTGCTGGGGACGACTCTTATGGCAACGGAAGAAACGATCTACGATTTCACGCTGAATTCGATTGACGGCCAGCCTACACCGCTTTCCAGCTTCAAGGGGAAGATTGTGTTACTGGTGAATGTGGCCAGCCGCTGCGGCTATACGCCGCAGTACACCGCTCTGGAATCCATCTATGAAAAGTACAAGGGCCGCGGCTTCGTGATTGTGGGGATCCCGGCGAATAATTTCGGCGCCCAGGAACCTGGCTCTAATCAGGAAATTAAGACCTTCTGCACGGCGAAATACCACGTGACGTTTCCGATGATGGCCAAGGTTTCGGTGAAAGGCAACGACATCACTCCACTCTACCAGTTTCTTACCGACAAGAATGCACATCCCAATACTGGGGGCGAGATCGGCTGGAACTTCACGAAATTCCTCGTGGGTCCTGACGGAAAAGTGGTTGCGCGCTTTGACTCCGCCGTGGAGCCTGATTCAGCGCAAGTCACTTCGGCAATTGAAAAGGCCCTTGCGGATAACAAGCAGTAAGACACGCCACTGGCCGCGCGGCGTTAAATCACTGCGCGTTCCATTCGACATGCGATGATGACGTTGGGAAGTGCCTGGATTAACCGGTGACGATGCTTTCCAGGGCCGCCTTGTTCTTGATGATCAGGGTCGAGCCCATCACCTGCAGCAGTTGTTTCCTACGAAAATCCGCAAGCAGTCGGGTAACCGTCTCGCGGGAAGAGCCGATCATTTGCGCGATCTCTTCGTGCGTCAGGGTCAGCTTCAGCCGGATCTGCCCTTTTTCTTCCGGATAATTCGCCGCCCATTCCAACAGGAAGCGCGCCAGCTTTTCTCCGGCGGAATGCGAAAGGCCGATGGTGCGCATCTCGGCGATGGCCGCGTGGTAGGTTTCGCCCAACTGTTGCGCGACACGCAGAGCGGCTTCGCCGTTGTCTTTCAGAAAACCCAGGAAATCATTCCGTGCAATGAAATTCGCCTGTGCCGGTTCTACCACATCTGCTGTGAGCTCGTAACATGTGCCCGTGACGGTCGCCGGTAGCCCCAGGACTTCTCCGGGTTCCGAGATCCGCAGGATTAGCGTTTTCCCGTCCGCGGAAGAGGTCGAAAGTTTGACGCGGCCGCTGCAGAGAATAAACACGCCTCTGGCGGGCTGGCCTTCCACAAAAAGCGTTGCTCCCTTAGGATAGGAAGCGGAAGAAGTAATTGCAGACAAAGCTTTTACAGTCTGCTCCGGCAAGTTACAGAACAGCCGTTCTTCCCGGTGAGGGCAAGAGAGGCAGTTCTCGATAATTTCCAAGCCATAGGGCGTGCGCATATTTGTGCCGTCTTGGAGTATACCCCCATCCAGCTTGGTTACAAACTGAAAGCGATTGGGATTCCGCCGCCAGCCAGTAAGCATGAAATCACTCGCCTCTGTGACCTTATACCGTGGGGCGGGAGGGACTCCCGTGATACACATCACATTAAGGCGTGATAACCATCACCGATTTCGCCCGCAGTTCTGTGCCATTTGTAACGTGGGGGATTCTGATGCGGGACCGCTGGAACGTCTTGCAGATCCTCAAGGCAGAGCTCGCCTTCCTGGAAAAGGGTGGCTACCGCAGAGGTCCGCGTTTTCCCTTTCGCCCCAACTTCATCTTTGAAGATTCTCCCACCTGTATCAACTTCAGTGACCGTGGCCAGCAACGCCCCTGCACGGAGTGCCCTCTGATCCATTTTGTGCCGGAGAATTACCACATCAACAAGTTTCCCTGCCGGCACATCCCGCTGACTTCGCGAGGAGAGACCGTCCATTCCTTTTATGAGTGGGGCACCGAGGAGGAGTTGGAGAATGCGGTGAGGGAATGGTTACTGGAGACGATTAAGGAATTGGAAGGCGCCAAGAAAGCAAAAGTGCAAGCTGCCTGAGTGTCACCGCACTTTCTCGTTGATCTCAAGAAACAACCCAGGGGTAATCCTGCTAACTGAGCGTCACGCCCGCGGCGCCATGTGCCGCTTTAAGTGTGTAAATCTCGGGTTTCAGGCTTGTACGGATTTGATATTCCCGCGCAACGGCCGCGACAAAGGGCTCCACGGCGCCGTGCTCAACCAGATTGATCGTACAACCGCCAAATCCCCCGCCCGTCATCCGCGCTCCCAGCACACCCTTTTGCGAGCCGGCGATTTCAACCATCAGATCGAGTTCGCGGCAGCTCACTTCATAGTCGTCGCGCAAACTGGTATGCGAATCGGCCATCAGTTTGGCAATCGCAGGGAAGTCGCCCTTCTCAAACGCGGCGGCGGCGTGCAAGACGCGTTCATTTTCCGTGACCACATGGCGGCAGCGTTGCTGGATTTTGCCGGGCAGAAGATGGTGATGTTGCTCCAATTGCGCGGTACTCACGTCCCGCAGTGCGATGATTCCGGGCAATGCTTTTTTCAGCAGGCGAACACCTTCTTCACATTCCGCGCGCCGGTTGTTGTACTCATTCGCGGCCAGGTTATGTTTGACCATGGTATTGCAGACCACCAGCGCTGCCCCCACGGGAAGTGGAATGGCCCGGGCCCGCAGCGAACGACAGTCCAGCAGCAGCGCGTGCTCCGCCTTGCCGTGGCAACTGATGAACTGGTCCATGATGCCGCAACGCGCGCCCACAAATTCATTTTCCGCGCGTTGGCAAAGCAGGGCTATTTTTGTGCGCTCCAACCGGATCCCCGAAGCCTCAAGGAGCGCCATCGCGGTTGCAACTTCGATGGCGGCGGACGAACTGAGTCCCGATCCGAGGGGTACGTCGCCTGCAATATAAAGGTCGCAGCCACGCAAGCGGTGGCCGGCCTGTTCCAGCGACCAGGCCACACCGACGGGATAACTTGCCGAGACTTTTTTCTCCCACGCAGCAATGTTATCGAGATCGGCCTCAACCTGTTCCGCGTAATTCTCCGCGTAGATGACAAGTTTGCGATCGCCACGGGGCGCAGCGCCAACCCAGCAGAATAGGTCGATGGCTGCGGGCAACACGTAGCCGTCGTTGTAGTCGGTATGTTCGCCAATCAAGTTGACGCGGCCAGGCGCGCTGTAAATTTCGGCGTTTTTACCGAAATGGGCTTTGAATCTCTTGGCAATATCACCAGGTGCGTGCATAGACGGGGTTGGCATGTAAATTCAAGCTGAAAGAATATCCATTTGTATTTTACTGTTTCTGCTGACAGATTCCGAAGCGAAAAATGCCTTCCATCGCGGACAAAGGACAGTTGAGTGGCAAGAATCCAGTGACGGAATGGCTATAAGCCTAGAAAGCAGCACCAACTAGACCCGCGAAGTCTACTTATCAGTGAGTGGACTTTTGGCCGTAGTAAGCCGTACTTCCATGCTTCCGGAAAAAATGCTTTTCGTGGAGCACCTTGTCGATGGGCCGCGCTTGGTGATTTGCAGTCAGTGTCTGAAGAGCCAGGGCCGCGATCTCTTCCACGATGACGGCGTTATGTGCCGCCTCTGCCGGTGTTGCACCCCAGCAGAAGGGAGCGTGGCCCGCCACTAGGACACCAGGGGTATGCAGTGGATCGTGCTTTCCGATGCACCGCACAATCGCCAGTCCTGTGTTCAGCTCATAATCCTTGCGAATCTCCGCGGGTTTCATGGTCTTCGTCACCGGGATTGGGCCATGAAAGTAGTCGGCATGCGTGGTGCCGAAGCAGGGAATCTCTCGCCGCGCCTGAGCCCAGGAGGTGGCCGCGCGAGAATGCGTGTGCGCCACGCCCCCAATCGTGGGAAAGGCCTTGTACAACACCAGATGGGTCGGCAAATCGGAGGACGGGCGCAGAGTTCCCTCAACAGTTTTGCCATCCAGATCTACCACTACCAGATCTTCTGGCTTCATCATTTCGTAGGGGACGCCGCTCGGTTTGATGATCACCAAACCTTGCTCGCGGGAAATCCCGCTGGCATTTCCAAAGGTGTAGAGCACCAAGCCCCGGCGAACCAGTTCAAGATTGGCTTCCAGCACTTCTTCGCGAAGTTTCTTCAGGTTCATGCGTTTCCTCGAACTGCTGCAGCAATGTGCCGCAACGTGGGTAGGATACGCCCCGCGGCAACCGGCTCGCTCTCGTTTTTCCCGAATCCAAAATACATTTCGCGATAGAGTCCATACAGCTCTTCATACACCTTGGCCGCTTTGGCGTCCGGCTCAACCACACGGTACTTGGGACAGAGAGCATCTTGCGCCTTTTCAATGGTGGGAAATGCGCCCGCAGCCAGCGCCGCGAAAATTGCCGATCCAAGGCTGGTCACTTCGGACTGTGGGATCAGCACAGGCTTGTTGAGCACGTTGGCATAGATGCGGTTCAGCACTTCGTTCTTTTGCGGAATGCCGCCAGCATTGATGACACGCCGTATGGGCACGCCGTGCTGTTCCATGCGTTCGAGGATCACGCGGGTGTGAAATGCCGTGCCCTCGATCGCGGCAAAGAGTTCGTCTTGCGCTGAATGTGTCAGGTTCCAACCGAAGGTCACGCCGCCGAGCTCCGGATTCACGAGAACCGTGCGGTCACCGTTGTCCCAGGTCAGGCGGAGCAGACCAGTCTGCCCAGGCCGGAAGTTTTCGAGCCCCTGCGAAAGCTCCGAGACGCTTTTGCCGGCGCGCCGGGCAATGGCATCGAAGATATCGCCCGTGGCGGAAAGCCCCGCTTCGACGCCGGTTTTCTGAGGATGCACCGAACCCGGCACGACGCCGCAGACTCCGGGGATGAGCCGGGAATCGTCGCTCATGGCGATGATGCAAGTGGAAGTGCCGACTACGTTGACGACGTCACCGGTGCGCGCACCAGCGCCGATTGCGTCCCAGTGTGCGTCAAATGCGCCGACCGGGATGGGGATTCCTGCCTTTAATCCGAGTTTCCTGGACCATTCCGCGCTGAGCCCCCCGGCAAGCTTATCGCTGGTTTCGTAGCGTCCGTTGAGTCTTGCGCGCACGCCCCTGAGCAACGGGTCCACGGCTACGAGAAATTCTTCCGGAGGCAACCCTCCCAGCGAGGCATTCCACATCCACTTATGGCCCATGGCGCAGATCGAGCGCGGGGCAGCGGCCACATCGGAAATTCCGCAAAGGACGGCGGCAACCATATCGCAATGCTCGAAGGCGCTGGCGAATTTACCGCGCTTATCAGGATTGTGGCGCAACCAGTGAAGCAGCTTGGAAAAGCCCCACTCCGAAGAGTAGGTTCCACCGCACCAGTTGATGGCTTCAAGGCCGGTGCGGTGAGCGGTTTCCGTGATGAGCGCAGCCTCACGCCAGCCGCGGTGGTCGCACCATAGGTAGTATTCGTTGAGGGGCTTCAGCTTTTCGCCAACCGGAATGACGCTGGAGCCGGTTGTATCGATGGCCAGCGCAGCCACCTGATTGCCCGGGACTTTCGCCGCCGCCAAAGCGCGTTGCACCGCCTCGGCCAGTGCTCGCATGTGGTTCTCATGGCTCTGCGTCGCGCGATCGGGATCGTCCTTCGTGCGGTGCAGAGGATACTCCGCGGTGCCCGAGCCGAGGCGCCCCTTTGTCGTATCCACCAGCGTGACACGCACGCTGAGCGTGCCAAAATCCACTCCCGCCACGATTGCCATGTTTGTCGTTCTCTCTTCGCTTCGGCCGCGGTCTTACGCCTTGTGGGCGTACATTTCCCAGCCGAGATACCGCGAGGCGGCTTCGTGCACCATCGGCGCAACACTGGAAAAGTTCGCAGCGACGTGGTGCTCGAAGCCCTGCTCGCAGATGTAGTGCAACAGCTTTTGCAATCCGGGAATCTCCACCACACCCGCGCCGCCAAAAGTCTCCAGTGGATCGTCTGTAAAACGCCCGCTTCCGGAATAGCCGCGGATTTTGCCGTTCACATCGTCGGTCGAAAAACGCGCGAAGCTCATGGCGCCCGCTTTTACCCGGCCAACGCAGGTTCCAAACGTGTTTTCCTTGCCGACCGTGCCGGCGATGATTTCCTGAAAATCCATCTTTACGTCTTTGAAGAAGTGTTTCGGCAGGTTGCTACAGTGGAAACAGACGGCCTTGTTCGGGTCGCCGCCGTAATTGTTGTTCCAATCGAGCAAGGCGCTCGGCGTTTCGGAAGCAAGTTGCAAAGCGTGCATTCCCAGCACGCCGCAAACATCCACTTCGCAGGCGCTGGAGAGCGACGAATCGCTCATCATGCTCATCAGCGTGCAAGGCACGATTCCCAGGTTTTCCTCGAGCGAAGTCCAGCACTGCACCGCGCTGATCTGTACATCTACCGCCTTCATCCACTGATCGACGACCGCACCGAGCTTCGCCATTTTCAGCAGGGCCGCCTGGGGAATGTCTTTCGTCGTCACGTAACGCTGGATGGCCTGAAGTTTCTGGACGGCCGCATCATCGGTATCCTTCATCCGGCCGATGCGTCCAAGCACCTCCGAAAGATCAAGCGTTTCGACGGAGATTCCGCTGGCTTCGAGCAGCTTTTCGCTATAACGCACGGTGTTGAACGCCGCCGGACGCGCGCCGATGGCGCCAATGCGCAGATTGCGCAGTCCCTTCACCACGCGACATACGCCTGCGAACCATTCCAGGTCTTTCGCAAATTCCGCGGATTCCGGCGTTTCGGTGTGCAAAGCCGTCAACGAATACAGAATGCCGTACTGTCGCAGGTTGTTGCACGCGGACATCTTGCCGCAGAAACTGTCGCGCCGGTGCGTGATCGCCATCTTGCCCGGCGTGTCGGGCGTCGCCTGCACGAGCACCGGAACGCCTAAACGTGCCAGCCGCAGCGTATCCGCGATAGCGCGCTCATCACCAAAGTTCGGCAGGGTCACGATCACGCCGTCGATCTGTTCTTCCTTGGAGCGAAACAGCGCCGCGCAGCGTTTTGCCTCCTCGTGCGTCTCCACTGCACCGTACTTGCTCTGCTCCGTGCCCAGCGCCACAACATCGATCCCGGCTTTCTGCAACGCCTGAATCATTTCTTCCCGGCCGGACTTGGCCAGGTGATCGGGGAAGAATCCGCGATTCCCCACGATCAATCCCATGGTCATCTTTTTCTTATTGGACATAGTGCGCTCCGTGAGTTTCGATTTCCGCTATCCACGCCCTTTTCCAGGCGTGAAGTAAATGCAGTATCCGGCGCCGAGCAGCGCCAGAATCGCACCCCACCAGATGCTGGCGTGCAAATTAAACAGCACGACGGGATTCTTCGGGATGTGAAAGAGCTCGTAGATTCCCGACCCGAAAATGAGCAATCCATTCACGAGCAGGGAAATACCGATGAAAAACCAGATGGAAATGGATCCGCCGCTTTTCATAACGCCTCACCAGAAAATGATATTCAGGACCACGAAGATGGTCCCAACTACGACGGCCCAGAACCACGGCCGGTGGAACATAGAGACGTAAGTCTCCGACGGAATGTCGGTGGCGCCGTAAACCAGTCCCTTCAATTCTGCCTCCGGTTTCGGCGTGGTAACGAGACTGACGGCGACGGTCACGAACGCGCAAATGAGACAAGACCACAGCGCGCGGTACATGTTTTCGGCCATGTCGCGGGCATACGGAGAAAGCGCGACATAGCGAAGCGCCGTGGGATCCATCTTCACCCAGGCCCACATGCCAACCGAGGAACCCGTGCCCGCCAGCAGGCCCCAGAAACCACCCGCAGGCGAGGCGCGTTTCCAGAGCATGCCGAGAATCACGGTGGCGAAGAGCGGGGCGATGAAGAAGCTGAACAGCGCCTGGACGTAGTCCATGATGCTCTTGAAGTGAATCACCAGATAGGCGGTGCCGATGGAAATGATCACGCCGCCCAAGGTGGACCAACGGCCCATGTTGACGTAGTGCCGGTCGGAAGAATCTTTCTTGATGAGGGCGCGGTATATGTCGTACGTCCAGACGGTGGTGAAGGCGCTGACGTTTCCGGCCATGCCGGACATGAAACCCGCAATGAGGGCGGTGATTCCGAGTCCCAGCAAGCCGGGTCCGCAGTATCGCGCCAGCATCAGGGGAAGAACTTCGTTATAGCTGTGCCCGCCCGTCGCAACCGCCTGGGCTTCCGGCATGAGCTTCATCGGGAGAAGTGCGAGTCCCAATAGACCGGGAAGAATGACGATGAACGGCACGAACATTTTGAAGGCGGCGCCGATAATTGGCGCCATTTTCGCGGCACGCAAATCCTTGGCCGCCAGGACGCGCTGGACCACAAGAAAGTCGGTAGTCCAATAGCCCGTGGAGATGACGGCGGCGAGGCCGAAGACGATGCCCGTCCAATGGATGCCCATCGGATTGTCTTTGAAATGACCCATCGTGCTCCACATGTGCGTGTATTCCGCGGATGCGTTGACGGCGATGCGCGCTTTCAGGCCGCTCCACCCGCCGGCCTCGATCAAGCCGAGGATCGGGATCAACAGGGCGCCGGCCCAGATCAGGATGAACTGAAGCACTTCGTTGAAGATGGCCGAGCGCAAACCGCCGAGAGTGACGTAAATCGCAACGGTAAGCGAAGAAACCCAGATGCTGACGTTGATATTCCATCCCAGGATGATCTTCAACACCAGGGCCATCGAATACATGTTGATACCGCTCATCAGCACGGTCATGAACGCAAAGCAGACCGAAGAGAGCGCGCGGCTGGATTCTCCAAAGCGCAGCTTCAGGTAGCCGGGAACTGAATGCGTTTTCGAGATGTAGTAGAACGGCATCATCACCAGCGCCAGGAACAGCATGGCCGGGATCGCGCCAATCCAATACCAGTGCGTGGCCAGGATGCCGTATTGATAGGACGCGCCCGCCCACCCCATCAATTCGAGCGAGCCCAGGTTGGCGGAGAGGAAGCTCAAGCCCGCGATCCACGCGGTCATCTCTCTTCCAGCCATGAAGAAGTCTTCTCCGGTGTTGGCCCGTTCTTTCAGGTAAAAGCCGATCGCCAGCACCAAAACGAAGTAAAAGACAATGATCACCAGATCAACGGTGGATAGATGCACCAATCGCTGCGTGTTAAGAAATGCAAAGGCGAGTGTCATGGGGCCTAACGTGCCTCCTGTCCGGGAGCAAAAAGATATTTCCCCTGGAGTTTGATTTCTGCGGACGAACTTCCTACAAGAATGGAAAATGCACCGGGTTCGGCGCTCCAATCATGTTTTTTCACATCGTAGAAGGAGAAAGCACGGCGATCGAGAGCCACTTTCACCTCTTTTGCCTCGCCGGGCCGAAGATTGACCTTCGCAAAACCCTTCAATTCTTTCTGCGGCCGCGGAACGCTCGCATGCGAATCGCCCACATAGACCTGGGCGACTTCCGCACCTTCCCGCGAACCGGTATTCTTCACCGTGAAGGAAACTTCCACGATATTTTCGCTGCCCTTCGCTGTCGGCGAAATTTTCAAATCGCTGTAGAGGAAGGTGGTATAAGAAAGCCCGTAGCCGAAGGGGAATAACGGCTTGATGCCAGCGTGTTCGTAGCCGCGATAGCCCACGAACACACCCTCGGTGTACTCCACGTGCTTATCCTTTTTCTGAGGGTAATAGCTGTGATACGCCGGATTATCTTCCCAGCGCCGCTCAAATGTAGCGGGAAGTTTGCCGGAAGGCGTGTACTCACCAAACAGAATCTGCGCCAGGGCGGTGCCGCCCTCTTGCCCCGGATACCAGGCCTGCAACAGAGCAGGAACGCTGTCCAGCCAGCGAGTCATCTCCACTGCGCCGCCGGAAGTCACAACCACGATCGTGTTCTTGTTCAGGGCCGCGATGCGCTGAATGAAAGTGTCCTGGCCCGCGGGCATACGGAAGGTGCGGTCGGCCCCTTCGCTCTCTGTGTTCGGGTCAAATCCAACGCAAAGGACCACGGCATCGGCGTTCTTCGCTATGTTTTTCGTTTCTTCACCGATGTTTTGGGTGGCCACGTCAATGTCAAACCTCGCTGTTGCCCCGCCCACATTCTCGAAATACTCCAGCCGAATTTTGACCGGTTTGCCGCCTTCCAGGTGGCGAATCGCGGGATTCAGCTTCTCCCCGTGGCGCTGCCAGTCATTAATGACCAAATCGTCGTCCAGATAAAGGCGGACGCCATCATCGGTGGAAGTAAAGAAAATGAAGTCATCGTCCGAACCGGGGATGAAGTAGCCGGTCCAGCGCGCGGAAAAATGATCCACCGGCTGGCCTTCCGCGTAACTTCCGTCGCCCCAATGAAAGTTAACCTGCGCATCGGTGCGAACCAGCGTGGGCTCTCCGCCAAGCTCTTCGTTATTGAAGTATTCCCCTTTCAATCCCGGGGTCCCGCCAGGCGCGGTGACAAACTGCGCGTGGTTGGTGATGGAGTCAATGGTCTGCGCTTCGGAACGGTAAAGCACGCGAACATCGTTTCCGAGATAGTTGCTGATGCCCTCCAGGTAACTTACGGAATTGAAGGGCTGAGTTTGTGCGCTTCCGCCTCCGCCGGGCACCGCGGGATAGGCTGAAGGGCCGAGCACGGCAATGGATTTAAGCTTTTTCCTGTCCAATGGCAAAATATGATTTTCATTCTTCAGGAGGACCATCCCACTGCGCGCCTCTTCCAACGCGACCCCTCGTCCTTCCGGGCTGAGCAGAGGAATACTGTCATCTGTCTGGGGACGATCGAGAAATCCAAACTCCACAGCCTTGCGCAGAATGCGCTTTACCTTATCGTCGATCGTGGCTTCCTTGACCTCTCCGCGCTGGATGGCCGGCAGCAGCGTTTGCGCATTCATGAACGCGGGGGTGGGCATCTCCAGATCAAGACCGTTATTCGCGGCCGCGATGCCGTCGTGAGTTGCGCCCCAGTCGGACATGATAATGCCGTCAAATCCCCATTCCTTCTTGGCGATGGTGTTGTTCAGGAAACCGTTCTGCGTCATGAACACGCCATTCACCAGGTTGTACGCATCCATGATCGCGCCAACCTTGGCTTCCTTCACCGACGCTTCGAATGCAGGCAGGTAAATCTCCCTCATCGTTCGCTCATCCATGTCGGAGCTATGGTCCATTCGGCCATATTCCGAATTGTTGCCCATGAAATGCTTGGCGGTGGCAATTACGCCTTGCGACTGGATCCCTTCAATTATGCCAACGGCAACTCGCGACGCCAGGTAAGGGTCTTCACCGAAGTACTCGAAATTCCGTCCGTTCATGGGCGCCCGGTAGATGTTCATTCCCGGCGCAAGGATGAAATTCACGCCGCGCGCGCGGGCATCGTGTCCCATGGAAACGCCGACACGCTTGAATAGCTGCGTGTCCCAGGAGGCGGCCAGCGCGATTCCCCCGGCATACGCGGTCGTTGGACCGTAATCATGCACGCCCAGAGGGCCATCCGACATCCGAAAGGACGGGATACCTACCCGGGAGATGGGGCGCGTGTAAGAATCGTCGGTCCCTCCAATCAGGGTGATCTTTTCTTCCAGTGTGAGCTTGCTGAGAAGAGCCTCAACGCGCTTCTCGACTTCCGCGCTCGAGGGTTTCGGTGTTTGCGCTAAAACCGTGATGCAAAGAAAGAGTACCGCCAAAACGACTGCACCGGCGCGTTTTATCCCGCTGACTTTTCTTGCTAAATTCCGAACCATTGTGCGTCCCCTACTTTTCTTCCACGATCGCCGCGTCCCAAGCCTTCAACGTCAGCGCCTGCCCGTGGCTTAAATTCGATTGTGAGAGCAACTCCGTGCCCGCGGCATACGAATAATTGAATGTCTGCGGAGAGCTGGAATAGTTCAGATAGAAATGCAGCGTTTTTCCGCTGCGGTTCTGGCCATGTTTCACGCGCACGCTGGACGGCAGATCCTGATCCGTGCTCGTGAGCCCGGCGTCCTTCAACACACCCAGCAACACCGCGCGCTGCAGTTTTTCACTCAGCACCGTGCCCTCGTAGGTCAACGCGCCTTTGCCATATTGGTTCTGCGTAATCGCCGGGTACTTGCCGAAAAAGGGATGGTCATAGAAGGCCAGGGGTTTGGCCGTATCGGGGATGAGCATTTCCGCCCAATCGGAAACCTGGTTTTCCGCGCCCGCCTGGAACGGGTCGTCCTTCAGGGCCAGCGGCTTCTTCAGGGAAGAGAACTCCTGATAGTGGAAGCCCGCCGCCGCCCGCAGGGGTCCCGGCATGGTTTCCCAGCGCACGGTTGAGTACTCGTTGCAGAATCCGCTCTTGAAGGCCATCACCACTCGCCCGCCATTTTTCACGTAGTCCGCCAGCCGCGCCAATAGCGCATCGCTTGCCACATACAACGGCGGCACCACCACAACCTTGTATTCCGGCAAATTGGTGCTTTCCGGGAAGATGAAATCCACGCCAACGTTTGCCCGGTAAAGCACTCCATACATCTGCCAGAGGAGCGTTCTGTAGTCCAGGCGATCGCTGAATTTCATGAACTGGACACCGTAGTATGAATCGAGACTGTACAGAATCGCTACCGGATTCTTCCGGTGCAGGTCCACGATTTCCGCGCCGATTCTCCGCAACTCCTGCGCGGTTCGCGTGACCTCCTCGTACGTGCGGCCGGGTTGCAGGTCGTGGCCGAGCACTCCTTTCCAATAGGTCTCTTGCCCGTAATGCAGCGAATGCCAATGCCAGTACTCCACCATGTTGGCGCCCGACGAAACATGGGTGTAAACATCCAGGCGCAACTGGCCATCGTAAGGGGGGAACTGTTCCTTGGAATCCCAGCCAATGGCTTCCGCGTTTGTTTCCGTAATCAGGTAATTGGTGCGCTTCAGCGAACGGGTATAATCGCCCATCAGCGAAGAGGCTTCCCCGTCGAAATCATCCTGTGTGCCGTGATACGGATTCGCCGCCGCGATGTCCAGGCTGTGCGCGACGTCGATCTCACTCACTTCCGGCCGGGGCGGCCCCGCAAAATCGTGCGTCACGAACTGTTCGGGCCTCTTGTATTCGTTCACGATGCGCGATTGCCAGGCCAGAAAATCCGTCGTTTCCCACTGTGAATACCTTTCCCACTCGAGCTTCCAGCCGGGGTTTCGGATTCCGTCGCGCGCGGGAATTTCGGTCCAGTCATTCAGGCGCTGCCCCCAATAGTTCAGCCCCCAAACGCGGTTCAATTCGTCCGTGGTCTTGAACTTTGCTTTCAGGTAATCGCGAAATCCTTCCTGAACATCCCTGTTCGCGGCGCCGGCGGAGGAAGTCTCATTGTCAATCTGATAGCCGATGATGGCGGGATTGTCCTTGTAGTGTTCCAGGATTTTCCGGATGACCCGCTCGCAATAGAAGCGGTACGTGGGGTTCATGAGGTCCGTGTTCTGGCGCAATCCGAAGTACAGTTGCTCGCCGCCAAGCCGCGTGACCACGATTTCGGGATGCTCCTTATACAGCCAAGCGGGTATCGAATACGTTGGCGTGCCCAGGATGATCCGGATTCCCGCCGCATGCAGTTTCTCCACCACGCGGTCCATCCACGCGTACTCGAATTTTCCGTCTTCCGGCTCCCACAATCCCCACGTGGATTCCCCGATGCGCACCACGGTAATGCCGGCCTTCTTCATCAGCGCAATGTCCTCGTCGGTGCGCTCGTAAGGCATGTATTCGGGATAATAGGCCGCGCCATACAACACGGTGTCCATCTGGTCCGGCCGAAAAGGCTCCTTGGTCGCGGGCTTTGTCTGCGCACCAACATTGCTCACGACAGTCAGGAGCAGGCCAGACAAGGTAAATGCAGCTATGAGTAAATTCCCCTTCAAACGATTCTCATCCTTGTTGTGCATGCACTCAACGCACCTCGCTGCGCCTATTCCCTGCAGTCACCAGATTGTCTTGCGTGCAACAAAGTCGAAACTCTGGCGAGTTTTCAAGCTCGTAGATTTTCATGGCGCGTTGCATCTGCTGCCCTGTAAAGCTCCTGGATGATTCGCCGGGGCGCGCGGCCTCAAGTAAACGTTTTCTCTCAAGAATTCGCGCGCTTCTGCGAACTGCCTTGAATTATCGTTGACAATAATTCCCCCAGCCTTCGCTGTCAAGGCAAGTTTGCTCGGCCCATCTCCCTCTGAAAAGCTCTTTCGCACATCCCGCGGACCGGCGTGCAGGTGCGTCATCGCTGCGGTGTCTCGCTTTGTTCGAGTAAACGTTTGCAGCCTGCCCTCACTAGCCTGCGGATGTTTCTGAATACTTTGCGGACGCACTCTGAAGAAACGAGGCGGCGATTGCAAATTCAATTCCTGCGCGTTACCGCGCGGAAAAACGGTAGATCGTTTCCGACTGGAAAGTTTGTCCCGCACGCAAAACGGTCGTGGGAAATTCCGGGTGATTCGGAGAATCGGGGTAGTGCTGCGTTTCCAGGCAGAATCCCGTTTGTTTGCCGTAGGCAACCCCGTTCTTTCCCTTGAAGCTGCCATCCAGAAAGTTGCCTGTGTAAAATTGCACGCCGGGTTGCGTGGTCCAGACCTCCATCACGCGCCCGCTGCTTGGCTCGTACATTTCTGCCGCCTGCTTTAGTTTTGCCCCTTGCTCATCAATCACAAAATTGTGGTCATATCCATGAGCCAGGCGAGTCAACTCGTCGTCGGAGTGAATCCGGTCGCCAACGGTCGTGGGCTTCCTGAAGTCCAGCGGCGTCCCGGCAACGGAGCGCATCTCACCGGTAGGAATCAGATGCGCGTCGCCGGGAGTGAAGCGCGAAGCAAACAACTTCAGTTGATGCGCGAGTATGTTGCCGCGCCCCGCACCCGCCATATTGAAGTACGCGTGATTGGTCAAGTTCAAAACCGTCGGCTTGTCAGTTTTGGCCAGATACTCGATTTTCAAATCCGCGCCCGTCACCGTGTAACGTACCGTTACGGAAAGATTCCCTGGAAACCCTTCCTCGCCGTCCCCACTCAAATAACGAAATACCACGCCATTGGCGAACGGCTCCGACTGCCAAACGACATTGTGGAATCCGCCCGGGCCGCCATGAAGAGAATGATCGCCATCGTTGAGCGTCAGGCTATAGGTATTTCCGTCGAGCGAGAATCTCCCGTGCGCGATGCGGTTCGCGTAGCGTCCCACCGTGACACCAAAGAAAATTGGCCCCTTCGAGCGATGATTCGCGACGTGGCTGGCCAGATCTTGCGGCCCTATGACGATATCCTCCCAGTTTCCGTTGCGGTCTGGCGTGCGTAACACAATGACCGCGGCGCCGTAAGCGCTGATCTGGGCTTCCAGCTTTTCCGATTTCAGCGTGTAAAGATCCACTTCCTGGCCGTCCGGCATCCTGCCAAAACTCTGTTTGCTCACGTTTTTTTCCTATGGGTGGCCGCCGCAAGAGCGAAGTTACGTAGCGGAGTCACGGAGATGAGTCTCGCGCGCGATTCCAGCGCACGCGGTGATTGTATGACCTTGCCGCGGCACACACAACCCGTTCCTGCCCGGCCAAACGCCGCGGGCAATCTGGGGTAGAATCCGAGTGATCATCGAAGCCCCGTGCATGTCCCGATCCGATGCTCGTCTGCGGTTCAGTGCCGCCAGGAAATCTCCGGCGTGGAGGTTCAGCCATGCGTGCTTTTTTCATCGCAATACTTTTTTGCTGTTTCGTTGCAACGCCTATTCTGCCCCAGGAGTCGTCCGTGTCTGACACAGCCACGATTCAAGAAACACCCGCTTGGATGAAAGCTTCCGTCGCCAGGCTGGAAAGAGAGCTCACCGCCAAATATGGCGAGCCAGAGCAACCGCGCATCAAACGGGGTCTCGCTCAGGTGTCTGAGTATTGGCGCGCGCAAGACGGTGATGCGGCCGCTTTCGAGGAATTCGCCCGCACGAATTTTGCCGGTGATCCCGCCACGCTTGACGCGATGTTCAACCGCTACGAGCACCTGCTGGAACAGTTGTCCGGCCACATGCATGAGATTGGCAGGGAATTCCGCCAGCAGGCCGACCTGGACCTGGGCCCCATGCTTCCGTTCGACGGAATCTTCGCGGCCTACGATCCATCGGCGCATTTTCTGGATGATTTCTTCGCGAACAAGGGTGCTTTCGTTGTGTTGTTGAATTTTCCACTGACCACGCTCGAGGAACGCCTGACGCAAGGCCCCCAGTGGACGCGCCGCCAGTGGGCCGAAGTGCGGCTCGCGCAGGTATTCTCCAAGCGTATTCCCGCGGACGTCAATCTGGCGATTGCGCAAGCAGGCAGCGATTCCGCCGAATATATCGCGCAATACAATATCTGGATGCACCATCTGCTCGATCAAAACGGTGAGCGGCTTTTTCCACCGCAGCTTCGCCTGCTCAGCCACTGGAACCTCCGCGACGAGATCAAGGCCGACTACGCGGATACCCGGAATGGTCTGCGCAAGCAGCGCATGATCCAGCAGGTGATGGAGCACATTGTCCGGCAGACGATTCCGCAAGTGGTCGTCAACAATCCCAATGTCGACTGGAATCCGCGCACGAATGAGGTGACGCCCGCGGCGGAGAAGGACTCCGATTTGCCCGCACCCGCGGGAATACCGGTGAGCAATGCTCCCGAACCGCACACGCGCTATGCGACGCTGCTGAAGGATTTCGCAGCCGTCAAGAAGGCGGATCCCTATTCGCCCACGGCTCCCACATTTATTGCGCGGCGTTTTGACGAGGATCGCGAGATTCCAGAGAAACGCGTCGAGGCCATGTTCGCGCAGGTCCTGGCTTCCCCGCTTGTGCCCAAAGTCGCGAAGCTCATCCAGATGCGCTTGGGCCGCCCGCTCGAGCCATTCGACATCTGGTACGACGGTTTCCGCCCGCGCGGTGCGTATACCGAAGCGCAACTCGATGCCATTGTGGCAAAAAAGTACCCAACGCCAGAAGCCTATCAGAAGGACATTCCCAATCTGCTGGTCAAACTGGGCTTCACTCCCGAAAAGGCTGCGTTTTTGGCAAACAATATTATTGTTGACCCGGCGCGAGGCTCGGGCCACGCCATGGGCGCGGAAATGCGAACTGAGAAGGCTCACCTGCGCACGCGCGTAGAAAAGACCGGGATGAACTACAAGGGCTACAACATTGCCATCCACGAGATGGGCCACAATGTCGAGCAGACATTTTCGTTAAATGAGATCGACCACACTTTGCTGAAAGGCGTGCCCAACACCGCTTTCACGGAGGCTTTGGCCTTTGTTTTTCAGGGCCGCGATCTGGAACTTCTTGGCCTTGCTGCACCGGACGCGCGAAGCGAGGCAATGAAAACTCTGAACGATTTTTGGGGCACCTACGAAATCAGCGGCGTGGGTCTGGTAGACATGGGCGTGTGGCACTGGATGTACGATCATCCTCACGCCACGCCCGCGCAACTCCAGTCGGCCACCGTGGAAATCGCCCAGAACATCTGGAACCGCTACTATGCACCGGTCTTCGGCAAGAAAGATGTCGTGTTGTTGGGCATCTATTCCCACATGATCGATTCGTTCCTGTATCTGCCGGACTACCCCGTGGGCCACATGATCGCCTACCAGATTGAAGAGCAGATGAAGAAGGCCGGAAATACCGGCCCCGAATTCGAGCGCATGGCAACGATGGGCGACGTTACCCCCGACCTTTGGATGGAGCATGCCACCGGAAAGCCTGTCGGGCCGGAGCCGCTCTTAGCCGCAACGGAAAAGGCTTTGGCGCTGATTGGTTCTCAGCAATAGCGCACAGCGGGCAGCGCAACAATGCGCCGCTCGTCAAAACGCCAGACGCAAGGCGAGCTGCAGGATTCGGGGATCGTACGTCGAAGAAACCTGCCCTAGCGTTCCCGATTGCACCGACGATGTATCGGGATTTTGCCACTCGGCGTGGTTAAGAAGGTTGAAAGCTTCGACACGGAATTCCAGCTTCAATCGCTCCGTGAGGGCGGTGTCTTTCTTCAAGGCCAGATCGACATTCACTCTGCCCGGACCACGGAAGAAATTTCTTGGCAACGTTCCGTAAGTGCGTTGCGAGGCAGATGGAATATACCCCGGGGCGGTTGGGTCGGTAACCAGAGTTGGAGCAGAGAGCACACTGGGATCGAAGTAGTAGTGATTCGCATTACTCTTTGGATTGAGAATCGGCACCGTGCTTCCGCTCAAATCGGCCTGGACCAGCCAGACATCCCCCGCACCGGATGGGCCGGGAAGGCCCGCATCGAAGCTCCCGGGAAGCCCGGCAACGACCGAGAGCGGGAAACCGGACTGAACGAAGAAAATTGGATACAGGGCCCATCCTTGTGTCAGGCGTTTCGGCCCACTCTCCCACGCATGTGCAAAAGGCAATTCCCAGCCACCGCTCAAGACCAGCCGGTATTTGATGTCCATGTCGGAGGGCGCACGAAAAGCACGGGAATTGTACGCGGGCACGCTTTGGCTGTTCTCCAGATATCCGGAAGCGTTATCAATATTGCGGGCGAAGGTGTAGCCCAGAGTGAAGAACGTTTCACCTAGGGAATGCCAGTCACTCACTCGTTTGGTGAGACTGGCAACGAGGGCGTTGTAGTTGGCGTTCGCCGCATTGTCGATGTTGTAGCGCATCACGCCAAAGGCATCCGAATTCGTCAGTCCCGGCTGGGTGTTCAAAATGCGCGTGTCCGTTCCAAGGATGATGGGGTTCCGGTCAACCAGGGCCGTCAATTTGTGCGAGGAACTCCCTACGTAACTCACTTCCGCCACGGTGTTTTTCCCCAACTGCTGCTGGAGGCTCAAGTTGTATTGGTAGATGTAGGGAGTGCGCAGGTAGGGATTGATGGTGACCCATCCGGTGCCAAACTCGTTGTAAAACGCCACCGTGGAGGTGGGAGGCGTTGAGGGAAAAGGATCCGGCTGGCCGGTGGCAACGTAGGGCTGGGTGGTGTAATTGTTCGCGGAGTTTGCGGGTATCGCGGTGGGATCAAAAGTCAGGAACGCTCCGGAATAAAACGGCGGAGCGCCTTGCACATAATTGTTGTCTTCGCCACGCAGCAGGTCGTGATAAACGCCGAAACCGCCGCGAAGACTGGTAGTGCCGCTCCCGAGAATGTCCCAAGCAAACCCGAAGCGCGGCGCCCAGTCATTTTTATCCGTGAAGTTCGACCCGCGCGGCGCGCCTTTATCGCCCGGGAAAACCAGCCCCAAGGGCGCATTGACGAACCTCGTGGACTGCAGGCCGGGGATGATGCTCCACAACCGGCCCTGGGGATCTGTCTTTGGCGTGGAATACTCATACCGAATGCCAAAGGTCAGAGTTAGGCGATTTGTGGCTCGCCATTCATCTTGAGCATAGCCGGCGTATTGCTTGCTGCGGATCAGGCTGCCATCTCTCGGGTACTGCTGGAAATCGTCCGGAGCGCCCAGCAGAAAATCCGCCAGGGGATTCCCGGAAGCGCTGCCGTAGTAATCGAACTCGCCGCTGGTAGCGTAATCATAGGTCGCGTTGTTCTGAATGATGCCGAGGCTTCCACCGAATTTCCAATTATGGCGGTACCTAGACCAGCTCAACCCGTCCGAAAAGGAGTACGTGTTGTCGGCATAATGCGCGGGCCCATTGGCATTGAATCCCAGTCCAAGTCCACTGGAAAGCGTGATGATCGGCGGCCCGATGGGATCATCCGAGTTTGCCTGCACACCCAACTCGTTGGGAGTGGGAAGCTTTCTTTCTGGGAAATTCAGTTTCCGGAAAAAGCGTTGGGCCGTAAAGTGAAATTCATTCAGAACTTTTGAAGAGAAAGTCCGCGTATAAGCCGCGCTTCCAAAATACGAATCGGCTTCGTTGAATCCGGGAAAGCCCACAACGTTCGGGACGGTGCCGTCACTCGTGAACGGATAGCTCCTCGGATTGTGGTTATACCCTAACGTAAGGGAGAGCCGATCCTTCTCCGTCACATTGAAATCGACTTTGCCCGTGTATTCATCACGGTCATCGGTGGCATTGCCTCGTGGATAAACCAATCCGCTGGACGAACTGGGGATCAGACCATTGCTGATGAAGCCCTGGGCCAAAGTGTCGAAGCGAGTGGGATCAATCTTGGCTTGCGCCGCGAGGGAGGGATCCCCCTGGTAATAAGGATGCGCCTCCAGGAAGGCGGCAACTCCTGGATCGGGCGTGCCACCCGGGCCGGCTTGCGAAAAATCTCCCTGCAATTCATTCGTTGTAAAAGCAGTGACGGCGTTGCCACTGATGGTCGCGTTCTGGCGTTGCCCCTGATACCCAAAGAAAAAGAAAAGGCGGTCCTTCAAAACGGGGCCACCGAGCGTGCCTCCAAACTGATTGCGCTTCAGGACCGGGCGAGGCAGGCCCTCGGCATTCCCGAAGAAGGTGTTCGCATTGAACGCGTCGTTCCGCAGGAAGTCGAATGCGCTGCCATGAAATTCATTGGTGCCTGATTTGGTGACAACGCTGACGATACCGCCCCCGTTCCTGCCGAATTCCGCGGTGTAGTTGTTTTGCAGAATGCGGAATTCCGCGATGGTGTCGGGATTGGGATTGAAATTCACGTTGTTATCTACGATGGCGTTGTTGACCGCTCCATCCAGCAGAAACGTCACCGCATCCGAGCGGCCGCCGGCCACCGTGAAGGAACCCGCCGTGTTGACGTTCGTCACGCGCGGTACGACACCGGGCTGCGTCAACGCCAGATCCAGCACATCCCGCCCGTTCAGTGGAAGTTCCTGGACTGGCGCGCCGGTCACCGTGCCCCCCAGCGTGGGATTCACGGTTTCCACGAGTTCGACATCGGAAGTGACGCGCACCTCTTCGGTGAGCGCGCCGATTTTCAGGCTTATGTCTACACGCAGGGATTGGTTGATGTCCAGTTGCTCGGGTTGCGTCACCACTTTGGCAAAGCCCTCTCGCTCCACCGTCAGGAAGTACTTGCCGACGGGTACATCCAGGATCTGGTAGGAGCCGCTGGCATCGCTGATCGTTTCCCAGCGCCCATTCGTGCCGGCGTTCGTTGCGGTAACTTTTGCTCCGGGCACAGTCACGCCTTGTGGATCCGTGATGTGGCCCACCAAGCGCCCCGTGCTGTTCTGGGCCCGTGCTGTCACGCAAGAAAAAGTGAGTGCCAGCAAAACAAGGAAAAACCGCTGCAGTGCGCGCGGAAAGACGTTGTGAAACAGCGAATGAAGAAAACTCATAAATCCTCCAAACCGGAACAATCGGGACTAATACACTGCGGAGCGAGTTGACCTACAAGGAAAAAATCGGATTGAAATCGGAAATAGAGGACGGCTACCGGGAGGTACATCGCAGCGATTGCGCAGAACCGCCAGGGGAGGAGGCCGGGAAGGCCATCTTTGTCAGGGCATGGAATTGCCGAAATGAAAAGGATGCACCCCTATATTTACTCATGCGGGCAAGTTCTCCGTCTCCAGTGGTTGTTAAGGTAGTCGGGAACGAAGATGGTGTCAAATCGATTGCCTGATTCCGCTCTATCAGTGTTTTTTATGAAGGGCGCGGCCGCTTCACCTGCTACGGCACAAATTTCGGTTTTCCGTTCGCATTGGCAAGTTCGACGCTGCTCAGGAAAATCAATCGCGCGATTCTTTCGAGCTTGGGGTAATTGACCTTTTCCCACGTGTCATTCTCCGTGTGATAGTCCGCATGCTCTCCGGTGGTGAAGAGCACCATGGGCACGGAATTCACGGCAAACGGGAAGTGATCGCTTCTGTCAAACCACTCTTCCGGGTCGCTGGTGTCCGTCTTGAAGTCCAAATCAAGATGGATCTCTCGATTGCTGCGCTCGATCACCTGGCGGAGTTCCGGATTGTACAAAGTGCCCGTGAGGTTGACGCTGTTATGGCTCGTGGCGGCGATGTTGGGCCACGTAGGGGTGTTTTCATCGCGGCCGATCATGTCGGAGTTCAGCACGGCGATGGTCTGGGCCAGCGGCAGCGCCGGATGGTTCACGTAATAAAATGCGCCCAGAAGGCCCGCCTCTTCCGAATCGAACAGAAGAAAGACGATGCTACGCTTCGGTTTCACTTTGCCGAGGGCATAAGCGCGCGCGACCTCCAGAACACCAGCCACACCCGAAGCGTCATCGTCCGCGCCGCGGTAGATTCGGCCCTGGACGACACCCACGTGATCGTAATGCGCGGACACGATCACGTATTCGTTCTTCAACGCCGGATCGCTTCCCTCCAGCAAAGCGATGACGTTTCGCCCCCGCACCACCTGCCGGTCCTTCAGTTCTTTCTTGATGGTGACCGTGACTCCAGGAATCTCGAACGATTGCGGTTTGAAGCCGGCGTCAATGGACTTCTGTAAAGTAGCAACCGTCTTTCCCGAAGCCTCGAGCAACTCGTTGGCAACATCCTCGTTGATATCGTCCACGGGTACATCAAAGATTCGCCCAACCAACGCATAGAGAGGTGTCGGCATGTCCCAATCGTGTGGACCGCTGGGCTGATCGGGCGGGCGGTGGGAACTGCTTTCGCGAATCACCAGCACTCCCGCGGCGCCCGCCTTCCTTAGGACTTCAAACTTGGAATCTCCGTAGGCGTGCAGCGTGTTCCATTTGCCCTTGAACTTGGAATGCTCGTCGAATTCCTGTGGTTCATGGCTCAAAATGAGCGCGATCTTTCCCTTAAGGTCAATCCCAGAAAGATCACTGTAGCCGTATTCCGGAGCATCAATCCCGTAGCCCAGGAACACGACTGGAGCAGTGGCGATTGTCGGGGTGTTGCTCGAAAAGTCGGGGTCGAAATCATGATTAATCTGGTAGGTTTTCTCGTGTCCCGGGAAATGCGCCGTCAGGGATGTGGCCGCATCATCTTGCACCGCTTTAACCAGATCGTAATTCTGGAAATATGTGTCGTTGTCGCCCAAAGGCTTCAGCCCAAGCCGCAAAAACTCAGAGGCAGCGTAGTTGGCGGCGATGCGCGCTTCGTTGCTCGCCGTCTTACGCCCGGCCATTTCATCGGCCGCAAGAAAAAAGATATCGGCTTTCAGATGGTTTGCCTGGATGAGTTCCACGGGTTGCTGCGCATACAGGCCAATGGGGATTAACAGAAGCAGGATTCGCAGTTTGTTCATCGCTCTCTCGGATTCGCTCGGCATGCGTGCAGGGATTTATGCTCGTCGAACTATGCAGAGTATAACCCAGCCAAGCAAGGCGACGTGTTTGAGGAGAACATACAGAAGGCACAGAAGTCAGAGAGAAGAGTGACCCAAGAGACGCCGCCAATCGGGAGATTGGCGTTCCCGGAAATGATTGGGAAGCCCTGAGAGGTGAACCTGCTCAAAAATGCGTTGTTTGGCTGTCGACCGAACCCCTGCGCAACTCCCATATAACTATTTGGAACTCGACACCAGGGAGTTCTCGGCCCAGACTGTAGAGTTGCCGATGTGCTTCGAAGAAATCCGGGGAGCACACTCTTCTCGTGGATGGCAGCTGGGAGTGCACCAGCCTCGCAAGATAACCGAAAACTTGGCTGGGACGGCAGACGGAGGGCAACTCGATTCAGGTCATGAAAAAATCACATGTTCTACTCATTCTTCTTGCGGTCCTGGCGGTGTGCAACGTTTCCGCCGCTGAAACTTCCGACGCAGTGACGAAGCTGAAACTCCTGCCAGTCCCGCGCGAGGTGAAGGTGGGCACGGCTAGTTTTCTAATTGGACCCAGTTCGGTTATCCTCCTCGACCCTCTCTCCTCCAAGGAAGACCACACGGCCGCTGAGACGCTTGCACAAGAAATTGCTGACCGCGCCGGGATTGTGGTGCCCATCAAAATTGCCCGGCGAGAAGAATCCAGGTCCGGTGTGATTGCTTTGCGCCGGCTGAGTGATCCGGAAGTGGTCAAAGTAATGCGCGCTCACGGATTGCAGGCGGAAAAGAATTTTGATCCGCAAGGCTATCTCCTGTTCGCCGAAGAATCGGGAATTGTGATCGCCGCAAACAGCGCACCCGGCGTGTTTTACGGTGCGCAGACGCTCCGGCAACTTCTGAAGCCCGCCGCTAAGGGGCTGGTGTGTCCACAAATCGCCATTAAAGACTGGCCAGCGATGCAATGGCGCGGCATCCAGGACGATATAAGTCGCGGGCCGATTCCCACTCTCGCCTACATGAAAAAACAGATTCGCACCATCGCTGCTTACAAATTGAATCTGTTCGCGTTGTACATGGAACATGTGTTTGATTACGAAAGCCAGCCCCTGATCGCGCCCAAGGAAGCCGCCATCACTCCGGCGGTATTGAAAGAACTCGTTGCTTATGCCCAGAAATATCATGTGACCCTGCTGCCAGAGCAGCAGACCTTCGGGCACTTGCATAATGTCTTGAAGTACGAGGTGTATTCCGAGCAGGCGGAGACGCCGCACGGCCAGGCCCTGACGCCCGTGAGTGACGCCAGCTATCAATTAATTGCCAGCATGTACGCGGAACTTGCTCCCTTGACGCCGGGACCCTTCCTGCACATCGGCACCGATGAAGTGTATGAACTCGGCCGCGGTCGGAGCAAAGCCCGTACGGACGCGGTCGGTATTGGAACCGTCTATGAGCAGCACCTGCAGCGCGTGCACGACTTGTTGCTGCCTTATCACAAACGCCTGATTTTCTGGGGCGACATCGCCAACGACTATCCCGAGCAACTTCAGAAATTGCCGAAAGACATGATTGGCATGCCCTGGGACTATGAACCACGTGATTCTTACGCGAACCTTCTGGAGCCTTTCAAACATGCGGGCCTCGATGTCTTTGTTGCCCCCGGTGCGGGAAACTGGGACCTCATCTGGCCCAATCTTGACGAATCTTTTCTGAATATCCGCAATTTTGTCAGAGACGGTCAGAAGTATGGCGCTTTAGGACTCCTCAATACCACGTGGAATGACGATGGCGAAGCCATGGTGAACATGTGCTGGCCTGCCTTCTTGTTCGGAGCCGCGGCAGGATGGCAGCCCGGTGAAATTTCCATCGATGATTTTAGGAACAGTTACGATTGGGCATTTTATCGAAATACGGACACCACATTCCGCGACGCCATTGATCATCTCGATCAGGCTCACTCCCTGCTGAAGAGCGTTGGCCTGGAAGCCGCCCGGAATGAGCTTTTCTGGGTCAATCCTTTCACCTCGGCAGGCGCTGCACAATTGCAGAAAGCCGTTCCCGTCGCCCACGACCTTCGACTGTCCGCGGAACACGCTTTGGCCATTCTTTATCGCAGCCGCAACCTCGCTCGCGCCAACGCGGATTCACTCGATTCCCTGATCTTCGCGGCCGCGCGTTTGGATGCACTTGGCATGAAGATTCAGTTCAGTGCAGACGTGAATCGCGTTTATTGGGATTCCTTCAACAATCAGGCCAACGAAGAAAAAGTTCTCAATAATTTCGATGAGATCACCGGTGGCAACTCCCGTTTGGATGACCTGCGGGACGCCACCACTCAGTTGCGCGGCATGGAAGAGGCGGAGTGGGCCAGGCAATACGCACCTTACTGGCACACCAACGTGCTCCTGCGCTATGACCGCCTGGCTTGGATTCTGGAAGCTCAGATGGATGCCGTTCGCGAAGCGGAAGCGCAATACCGCGTGGACAAGAAGCTGCCGCCACCGGAACAATTGGGTTTCTTCCTGAAACCTTGATCTTGCGGCTGATTTCTTTCTGAATCGGCCCCGTGGAGTTTGCTGCAAACTCCAGGCTACTGCGGTGAGTCTCGATCCAGTGGTTGTTGTTTGCGCGGAGCCATGTAGACGTCTGAATACGTGGTTCGCAAATGCTCCTGGGCCTCCCGCAATTTCTTGTAGGTTTCGGTTTCCTCACTCGCTTCCTCGTCACGGCCCAGCAGCCGGTAGAACCGCGATAGCCGGTAATGCGCGATGGCGTTCAGGGGGTCCAACTGAATTGCGGTGCGCAAGTGCTGTAAGGCGTTCTCAGGTTGATCCATGGTCACAAATACCTGGGCAAGGCCAATCTGCGCTTCTGTATCCGCTGGCTCTATCTCTGCGGCACGGGAATAGTGAGCGAGCGCCGCCGGCAAATCCTTTTGCAAATAATAAATCGCCGCCACCTTGCGCTTGCACTTCAAACGCATCGCGGCTCGCGCCATGCGCCAGAACCTGGTGGAGGCCGCCCTGAATGAACGAGCGGAACCCGTGGCCAAACAGTCGCTGTTTTTCCGGTTCACGGATCGCAGCAAAGGCTGATCACAAAGGGACCGCTTGGGCGGCCTTTTGCGTCGTTCGGGCGGCTGCCCGGCCTCCCGCTGAAGTATTCAGATCGGTCGCACGCATTCATTGACGGTGTCGTAGTGCGAGCGACCGTCACCGATAGGTACGTGAAGATGGCAAAGGACACGAAGTTCCGTGCGGACGTTGCGGAGCAAATTGGACTCGGATGTACATTCCCGAAGGTCGAAACCCTCGAAATTGTTCCAGACACACCAAATGTTCTAAACCCTCAGGAAAAGGAGGAAGTTGTAACCGTTTGAAAAATCAGGAGGAATTTGGCTCCCCGGGCTAGATTCGAACTAGCAACCCTTCGGTTAACAGCCGAATGCTCTACCATTGAGCTACCGGGGAAC
>Ga0209039_10000517_pt1 | contig 37433 bp, 30 predicted proteins | sample BogFormECP12_OM1_FD_188238 | JGI IMG/M metagenome (GOLD analysis project Ga0209039, IMG submission 188238) | Bog forest soil microbial communities from Calvert Island, British Columbia, Canada - ECP12_OM1 (SPAdes) (version 2) | ecosystem: Environmental > Aquatic > Freshwater > Wetlands > Bog ...
CGCATCATCAGCTTGTCCAGCATGGCAGCGGAAGGGAACAAGGGACAAATCGCCTACAGCGCATCGAAAGCGGGCGTGCTTGGCTTGACCAAGACCGCGGCCAAGGAACTCATCGAGTTCAACATAAAGGCACACGCGGTCATGCCAACGCTCATCGACACGCCCATCATCGGCGACTTGCTCACGAAGGATGATGGCAAGTGGAAAACCTTTTACGAGAGCCGCATTCCTCTCGGCATCGGTAAACCAAAATTTGTGGCGGATGCCATCTTGTGGCTCTGTTCCGAGGAATCCTACTTCATCAACGGCACAGTGTTGCAAGTTAATGGTGGAAAAATAGGTGAGCTCTGACCAATCCTGCGACATCCAAGATTTTCACTATTTTTACCGAATTCAAAATTTTTCAAGATGGTTGTATATCAAGCCTGCTTTTACCGCACGATCGTGGATTTCCTTCAATCGCACCAGCGCGGCGTTCTTGTCGTTAATCGGCGTGGTGGATAAGGCGGCAAGCTCGTTGCGGCATTGATGTTCTTCGTAAGATTGCATTGAATGTATGTATTCGAGCCGGCTTGTGATTTTTTTTTCAAGGTCTGCAGTATTGCCCCCTATTCCTCGAATGTGAACCAGTAATTCGACGGCGGTGTTGATCATTCCCACTGCAATGGCGATATCTTTATGTCCCGTTGCTTGGTTGACATTGTTTATAAGATCGATAGCATCAATTCGCGCTTTGAGAAGCAATCTATCAACCAAATCACGATATGCAATTTCTGTTGCATGAAGTTGATTATTGATCTTGACGACTGCGCGTCCCTTCAATTCCGCGCTCAAAAAATGATCAATCTTGTCATTGATGGCGAAGGCACGGAGGAGATCGTTGGCTTGAATCGCGGCGCTCATGGACCAGACCAGGAACTCGAAATCGCGACGTTTTTCTTCGACATTGTCTCTCGCGCGGCGGAATGTTTTCATACTAACGGCTGCTGGGATCGAAATTCCTCCGACAATTCCTACTACAAGGAGCAATTGGATGGCTAAGCTTTCCATGGTATTCATGTCTCGATAGGTTCGTGGCACACGGGGCATTTAAAACCAGAAATCCTCAATAGATTAACATCTGCTGCAGATATCCACCACGTGGTGAATCATCGGAAAAAATATCCTGCATGTACTGTCGGAATATCTATACAGGTTAGCATTCTCCGGCGTAATACGTGATCACGAGATTCAATGTTACTTGCTGGCGCATCAATGAACGGTGACAATGATACCTTGAGCAATCAACGTTACCCTTCAATCCCGATCATGTATCATGAATCACCATTTCCACGTGATAATTGAAAATGAGCTTACTTGAACGCACCACCACCAAATCTGGTCATATTACTTTGACTTGGAATAATGCAAAGAATTCATATTCCATTTTCCTGAACAAAATGATTGTTGCATTTCGCTAAGAATCAAAAAACGTGAAAAATGATGGAGCTTGCCAAGAGATCTAACGTTTATGTATTAATTTGAAGGATAAATCACCATGCCATTTCGCAAGACCTTGGTGATGGTGACCTGGAAATGCAATGTTTCCCCGTACAATTGATATTTACCTTGGGCCAATTGAGGCGTTTGATAACCTTGACTTGGCGATAAGGCGAAGGAAAACAGTTGGCCTGCTGTCCTGCCCACGAGATTTTGATCGAAATACGGGAGCAATTGGTTATTACCAATGGTCACCGTTGGTAAAGTGCCTTGGTCAAAGACCGTGCCATTATCGAATGTTCCAGTGTAAGTTAAATCAACGACATCTCCACTCTGCGTTATGACTGGCGTGGAAATACTCGTGGAAAGTGAGAGTGCCGTGTTACCAATTGCTGGCGATGCGAGGAAGGCTGTGACCACGAAGGCTGCTGCAATGAATGTAAATACCGCTTTAGCGGGTCCCTTCCATTTCTGCTTCTTGTTCAAGCCAATGCCGAGCAAGATCAAGCCGCTTGGCATAGAGAAGAGGCCAATGATCAAGAAGAGAAAAACAAGCATCCGGTACAAGTCCGCGACGCTGGATGAATTAAAACTCTGCAGGAGTGTACTCCATTCAAAATTAAACATGGCTCCCAATGAAAACAAACTGCCGCCTTCACTTGCAACAATGCCCCCTGCGATTACGAACGGTAACCAGGGCCGCATGTTTCCTTGTTCCATTTCGCGTTCGCCTCTTATTCATTGTTATTGCTTGTCGAATGCTAATAAGAAGATCGATATTTGAGAATTAAAGATATTTGCGAATGACTAATCACTTTTTAATCACGAGGATGAGAAATGAATGACGTATTTAATGAAATACATGTTAAATGCATTCATTCTCGCGAGAAAACAAAAAACGTCAATAAATTACGTGGTTTTCAATATATCAAAATATCATGGGTTAACTTGTTGGATAAAGTACCTTGCCATCTCGCAAGACCTTGGTGATCGTGACCTGGAAATGCAATGTTTCCCCGTACAATTGATATCTATTCTGCGCCAATTGAGGAGACTGATACCCTTGACTTGGCGGTACTGAGAAAGAAAACGGCTGGCCTGCTGTCCTGGAAACGAGATTTTGATCAAAATAAGGTAGCAATTGGTTATTGCCAATGATCTCCGATGGTAAAGTGCCATGGTCGAAGATCGTGCCATTATCGAAGGTGCCGATGTACGCTAAATCAACATCGTCTCCTTTTTTTGTCGTGACAGCGTTAGACGTGCTAGATGTAAAGGCATAGACGACGACGATTATCACCACGATGATCCCAACGAACGCAAGGCCATAATACAACGGCGTGCGATCTTTCACGTGCTCCGTGAATTGCGCGTTTTTTGCACGTCGATAATATCTCGCGTAGGCCGATGATCTCTTTGGGTTGGACTTTGGCATCTGTAATCCACGTAATTCTATGCGCTGCAAATATAAAATGCATTTGAAAACATGGCGAGGGCGTCGATCCTTGGACCACTCGATGGTGATTATTTAAGGCATGCAATTTTAATTTATCTTGTCTCTTGATGCCAAGATGTGCGTTCTTCCCACGTCACTCTTGGTTTTTCATTATATTGTTTCAAATTGGTGAATCGAAAATGTCAGAATTTCTCATCGGCGAAGCCATGCTGGGAAAGGATTCTGAGGTCGCTCACATCGATTTAATGATGGGTGACAAAACAGGCCCTGTCGGTCTTGCTTTTTCAAATGCTCTCGTGAATCTCAGCAAAGGACACACACCTATATTGGGGTTGATACGCCCGAACTTGATGCCGAAGCCCGCGGTCGTCATCGTTCCGAAAGTAACCATTCAAAATCTGGACGACGCTAATAAGATTTTTGGCCCCGCGCAATCCGCGGTTGCCAAAGCCGTAGCGGACTGCGTGGAAGATGGAACAATCCCGATGGATAAATTGGATGATTGGGTCATCATCGCGGGCGTTTTCATACACCCTGATGCGAAAGATGAACGTAGGATTTACAAGTTCAATTATTCCGCGACGCGCTTGGCTATCAAGCGTGCCATGCAAAAATACCCGTCATTTAACAAGCTCATGGAAGAAAAGGATCGCGCGAAGCACCCGGTCTCCAGCGTTCGCATGCCTCGCTTGTGGCGACCACCATACATCCAGATCGCCCTCGATAACCCCAGCGTTAGCGGCGCCATCAACATCATCAAGCAGGCACCACACTCTGACCGCATTATCTGGGAAGCCGGCACGCCGCTCGTGAAGAAATATGGAGTTGAAGTTGTCAAGGAACTGCGCAAGGAAGCAAAAGATGCGTTCTTTGTAGCCGACTTGAAAACACTCGACGTGGGAAAGGTGGAGGTAGACATGGCGTTCGAGGCAGATGCCGATGCCGCGGTCTGTTCAGGCCTTGCCGCCGTCGATTCCATTGACAAGTTCTTGCTGGAAGCAGATCGTATGGGCATCTATGGTGTTGTCGACATGATGAACGTACCCGATCCGCTCGCGGTTTTGCAGTCGCTCAAGCAACAACCGCGCGTCGTGATCATCCACCGGGGTATTGACATGGAAGGCAGCGTCGTGAAGACGCAATGGGAAGTCATCGCCGATATTAAGGAAATGTACAAGGATGTTCGTCCCAAGGTATTATGCGCTGTCGCCGGCGGGCTTGTCCCTGAAAAAGTTCCAGACGCGGTCTCGAACGGAGCAGACATCCTCATCGTCGGCAGATACATCACGCAAAGCCAAGATGTCGAGCGGTCAATCCGGAACTTCATCAACATCATGCCCGGCGATTCCGACGCTGATCTCATGCGCGTGCACAGCGACGACGATGATAAAGGCGAAAAATTATCGTGATTTGATTCCAACCTTTTTTTCCTTCCTTTTATCGTAATTTGAAGTTTTTTTTCGTTCCCTTTTGCGTAGTCGAAGATTTAAAGGGCCAACCAAAGTAAAAAATGAGTTTTATTCACGAGAACCCTGATCACGGGGTTAGAAGCTCGATTATTTCATCAATATTAATTGCTCGCTCGACCATTTCCTTGCAGACTTGTTTCTCTTCGATTTGTAGTCCCGCGGATGTTTGTTCGACTTTCGTGGTTGTCGTGAACGTGTCGTACGGGACAAGCAAGATCGGAACACCTTTCTCGCGAGCAGCGGAAATGACATGCTGATCGGGATATAGATTTCCTGTTAAAATAACGCCGACAATGTCAGTTTCCAAGGCCGTGAGCACGATATCCGACCTGTCTCCACCCGTGATGATGACGCCTTTTTTTCCAGATCGCAAATAGGAGAGGGCCGAATGCGAGGACATTGCACCGATCATGATCGTGAAGACCAGCACGTCGAGGTTGTAGATGGATTCATCCTCGTCGAGCAATTGTCCTCCAATTTCTTCCATGATCTCCCTGAACGTCGGAGCCGCGATCCTCGCATCGAACGGTAGGACGCCAAATGTCTTGATCCCGAGCGTTTCGATATAGGGAATGAATTCTTGCTGCAGCCGATCAACCATGATCTTCGGGACACGGGTGAATAAACTTCCTGCGTAGTTTGCATTCCGGGCCTGCATTATTTCTTTCTGAGTGAGTAAATCGCAAATATCCTCGTCCCTCTCGAACATGTTGATTGAGATGACCGGGCTTTCAAATTGAACCGAGAGCGATGCATCGTCCAATTGAAATGACATGTAATTGTTGTATTTTTTTGCGCCTTCGATGATCACGAAATCATACGCGTCTTTCATCACGTTATAGCCTGCATGGATTCGATCTCGCAATGAGTCCTGGTTTTTCTTCATCGTCTCAAAATACACGGGATCGAGGAACGTTGGACTTATCAATGCCTCATCGAGCCCGAAGATCTTTGCCATGACTTGCGCCTCGGTATCCATGGATGATTTACCCTTGGCCCTGCCAAAGGGCTTGAAATAGCCGATTGAATAGCCCCGCTCTTCTAGCATCGTTGCTATCCCGAGGGCGATCTCGGTCTTGCCGGAAGAAGTGTGCGCCGAACTCAAGTAAAGACTTTTCAATTTCGCCATGATCGTATTATCTCCACGTTGTCTTTTTATTTATTCTTTGCTCTTGATTTGCTCCTTATGAGGTACATTTAATTTACAACTTTATCGTGATTTTTATATCAACGGCGGACACGCCCTCGCCCTTGGCAAACGCCAGGAGGGGATTGATATCAAGCTCGACGATTTCCGGGAAGTCCGTGACGAGTCTTGCGATTTTCTGGATGACGCCCTCGACTTCATCGAGATCCGAAGGTGGTTCACCACGTACCCCGCGCAATAACGTGTAGGTCTTCGTGTCTTGGATCATTTTCCTGGAATCTTCGACCGTGAGGAAATTACCTAATCTAAATGAAATATCCTTGAGGAAATTCACGTAAATCCCGCCCATGCCGAACATGATGAGCGGCCCAAATTGGGTATCACGAGACATGCCGATGATGAGCTCCGTTGTTTTCTGTTTCGTGGCGCGGTCGATCATTTCCTGCACTTCGATACCGAGGATGGTCGCATCCGGGCGCAAGCGTTGCACGGATGAGAGTATCTTGATGAACGCAGCTTCCGCCTCGTCAGCGTCCTTCACGTCAAGAATAACCCCGCCAACATCGGATTTATGAACGATCTGGGGAGACACGATTTTCATGACAACCGGGAACCCTATTTCACTTGCACATTGTCTCGCATCGTTCACGGTCTTCGCTAGCTTGGTCTTGGGATGTGGAATCTGGTATTCCGTGAAGATAGCGCTGGTCTCGTAATTTAAGAGCATCGGTCTTTGATCCTCGCGTGCCCCGGCGATGATGCCCGCGATTTTTTCCTTGTTGATATCAATCGCAGGAATCGGGGTTTCAACAGTTCGATTCTGGATGCGTGCATACTTGATGAGGCCCGCAATGTTCTTGATGGCCTCCTCGGGAAAATCGTAACATGGTATCCCCGCGTCACGCAATTTTTGGGCTGCTTCGATCACGTTCTTTCCGCCGATATATGCAGCGACAATGACATGATCGGGAAAATCCTCGTGAACCTTGATGATGATATCCGAACATTCATTGGGACGCGTGTCTGCTTGTGGCGTTAGAATGATGAGCGTCCCTGCGCAATTTTCAAACGTGTCTAGAAACACGGTGCGGAGTGCCAGGTCATATCGCTCTGGCGGGGCATCACCCACGATGTCCACCGGATCATAAACTGCTGCTTCTGCTGGTAACTCGTCACGCAATTTTTGAATAATGTCCTGGGAAAACCTGGCAATGCCGACACCCTCGCTCTCGAATGCGTCGGTAGAAATGATGCCAGGACCACCAGCATTGGTGACGATCGCGAAATTTTCTGATTTCGGGATTTTTGCAATGGTAAAGGTTTTGCTGTAAGAGAATAACTCGTAAAGGGTCTTCGCGCGAATCACGCCTGCTTTCGCGAAGGCGAGCTCGTACGCAATATCGGAACCTGCCAAGGCGCCTGTGTGGCTCGATGCGGCACGAGCGCCGGCCTCCGACACGCCGGATTTCAATATAATGACTGGTTTTTTCTTGGATGCTTCGGAGACCACGTTGATGAATTTCGTGCCGTCGTTGATGGCTTCGAGATAGCAAACAATGATTTTCGTGTTTGGATCTTCGGCTAGGTACTCGAGAAAATCGCTCTCGTCGACATCTGCCTTGTTACCCAGGGAAATGAACGCCGAAAACCCGATATCATTGAGTACACTCCAATCGCTTACACCGGTCATGATGGCGCCAGATTGGCTTATCATGGCTATGCTACCTTCTTTCGGCGTGAGCGGCGCGAAGGTGGAATTGTGCTTGAGGCTGATGATGCCAAGACAATTCGGGCCAAGCACGCGAATGCCTGCGGCTTTGCATCGTTCCATGAACTGGGCTTCGAGCTTTGAACCCTCCGCGCCAACTTCCTTGAATCCAGCGGTGATGACGACTATGGCCTTGACACACTTGGTAACACAACCGTCGATAGCATCCAAAATTGCCCTCGCCGGGATGCAAATGACTGCAAGATCTACATCTTCAGGTATATCTGTAACCGATGCCACGCATGGAAATCCTTCGCACTCGGTTTCGCCCTTCGGATTCACTGCATATACCGTGGTGTCGATGCTCCTGTCACGCAAGTTACGCATGACGGCATTGCCCACCTTGCCATGAGTGCTGCTTCCTCCGATAACGGCAATAACTCTTGGCTTGAAAAATGCATCCATCATCGATTCCATGGATTTTTCACGTTCCACGTGTGATTTTGATTCATCATTCACGGGGTTATTCAAATAATATCTTATGTTCAACCGCTTATTTTACACGCCGATTAATTCATCATCACTTTTTTTTTCGGCATATAATCCTTTTTTTTCTTGAATCGCTCGGTTTTGAAGGTGTATTTTTCAGTGAAATTTTTTGGCTTAACACCACCATAATCGTCCCTGCATTTTTTTAGCACTTCCGCCACTGCCTTGTTTGCTATTTTTTGCGGATTGTTCAAGACTTCAAGAATCGCGCTTTTCGATGCATCGGGAGTCAAGCCGAGCTTGAATAGCGGGATGCGATACTGGGTCGTTTTCCAGCTTTCCTTGACCTTCGTTTTTCCATCCATGGACGTTGATTCTTTCTTGGTATGCGTGCGCACTTCCACGATTCCCTCGCTATCCGTTTTTTCCTTGGAAACGACAACTTCCTTCTTTTTTATTGCTTGGATGGTGATCGTGACATAAATCACAGAAGGCGAATCTTTTTTTCCTTTATCTTTTCCTGGCATTATTTTTTCATCCCGCGCTTTTTAACTCCATTCCCATCGTCCATGGCTGATGGGTATTCATTATGCACGCTCATATCTTGTGTATCACACTAGGAAAATGAACTTTAGTTTTCTACTCAAAAGGTAGAAAAATATCCCGAAAGTATTTACTAGCAAAAAAACCGAAACAAAATCGGTTGTCAACGATGCAATCTAACACCCATCCACCTAGAAAAAAAGGGATCAAGAATCACTATATCATGGATGATTTTCCCCAGATTGCATCGATGCGCGAGTTCATCTTGCACGAAATGCCCGAGATATGCATAGAAAGAGCCATGCTAAAGACAAAATTCCTGAAAGAAACGAGTATTGATATCGGCGATCCCTTGTTGCGAGAAGCAGAGGCCATGCGTTACATGCTAAGCCATAAGCTACCCTTGATTTTCCCTGGTGACCTTCTCGCCGGGTCCGTGACTACCAAGCGTAAAGGCGTTTTATTGTTTCCAGAATTCCTTGCTACCTCTATTTGGCCCGAGCTTATGACAATATCGAAGCGGAAGCAGAACCCGTGCAAGATATCTACGGAAGATGTCCTAGAGCTCAATGACAACATTTTTCCGTTCTGGTCGGATAAAAACATGAACGAGCTCGTTCGCCAGGCAATAGGCGAAGACGATCCGAGTTACAAGCTTCACCAGCGATTATTTTTTTTCATGATAAGCAAGTTTAACTGCCAAAGCCATACAATACCGGATTTTCAACGCGTCCTCGACCGGGGCTTGAGTGGTCTTATACAACAAGCACGAGAACGGATGACGAGCGCGCAACCGAAAGCAAAAGCCTTGTACAATGCCATGATCTTGGCGATGGAAGGCGTGATTAAATATTCGGAAAATCTTTGCAATGAATTAAAAGAGCAAGCATTGATTTGCGAGGATTCAGAAAGAAGGCACCAGCTTTATCTCATGGCAAGCATCTGCCACGAAGTGCCCGCTAATCCGGCAAGAACCTTTCGAGAGGCACTCCAGAGCATCTTCACGTGTCTATGCGCTTTGTTCCAGGAGCAAAATAATGTCGGCTTCTCGATCGGTCGTCTTGACCAGTTATTGGCAAATTACTACCAAAATGACATTGAAAGTGGCACGTTGACGCGGGACGAGGCCGTCGAACTGCTCGCCCATTTCTGGCTCAAGGTGGGAAGCACGACGCCGTTGATGCCCGATGCTGGAAGTTACTTTTTTAATGGTTCCGGTGCGAACCAAGCAATCACGATCGGCGGGTGTGATAGAGATGGAAATAATGCAGTAAACGCTGTCACCTACCTATGCCTTGATGTCACAGAACTTGTTCATATTAAGGACCCAAACATCATCGCGAGGATTCGTTCTGACGATCCACCCGAATACACGCGACGGGTAGCTGAAGTTATCATCAACACTGGTTCGACTCCTTCCCTCGTCAACGATGATATGACAATAGAGGCCTTGCAAAAAATTGGCATCTCACTTGAAGACGCACGAGAATATGCCCATGTAGGGTGCGTGGAGCCAACATCCATCGGTAGAACTTTTGGTCACACGGGTGCGATCCTATTGAATCTCCCGGTTGCTCTTGAATTGTCCTTGAAAACCATCGATATCCAAGAATACACGACTTTCATGGAAGAAAATCGGCTAAATGCGTTTCAAACATTTGACGCGTTCATGAACACTGTGAAAAACCATCTTTCATTCATCGTGTATCATGCAACGCGGTTGAACAATGCCTGCGGGGAATTGCTTAAGTCCTTGCTTCCGCAGCCCTTGCTGAATGCAGTATTCGAGGGACCGCTGGAAACAGGACAACAATTACTCGACGGTGGTGCAATGTATAATTCCTCCGGCATTGCATTTGTCGGTCTCGCGGATCTTATCGATTCGCTCTATGTTATCAAGAAGCTCGTTTTTGAAGAGAATTATCTCGATTTTCCCGAGTTGATCAAGATCCTGAAAAGCAATTTCAAGGAAAACGAGGAATTCCGCGAGATGGTCATCAACAAGATCGCACACTTTGGCAATGGCATAGAGGAGGTCGATGGCATTGGCAAGGAACTCGTTGATTACTTGTATCAGATAACCCGGGATATCATGAATTACCGTCACGGGCCATATAATCCTGGATACTGGTCAGTAACGGCGCATAGCGGCTTCGGGAGATTTTCCGGAGCATTTCCCCACGGAAAAAAGGCAAAAGAACCGTTTGCTTCAAGCCTCACGCCGGTTTCATTTGCGAGCAAGTCTGGACCAACTGCCATCATTAAAAGCGTAACTTCGCTGGATCACGCCAAGATGCCGAATGGCATGGCATTGAACATGAAATTCAACAAGTCATTATTTAATAACGATGAAAAGATGGATGTGTTCGTGGATTTATTCAAAACCTATTTCAAGCAAGGAGGAATGCAGGTCCAATTCACGATCCAGGATGCAGAACTCCTGATGGATGCCAAGAAACATCCCGAAAAATATCCGGATTTGATGGTGCGCATCAGCGGGTACACGGCGTATTTCAACGACTTGAGCGACCGCATGAAAGATGAGATAATTAACCGGGCGTTGGTGACGATCTAGCATGGATCAAACAAGCCTACAAAAGTCGATGAGGGACAGGACCCGGTCAGACTTCGAGAAGTGGTTGACCAAGATATCATTTCCAGCGCGATGGAGTTATGAAAAATTGAAGGAATGGCTAGTCGATCCCGCTCACGTAACTGGGCCAATAGCAATGCTCTTGTACGATCTTCTCATCCGCTCGTTTATCACGGCCTCCAAGACCAATCCGGTATTCAAGAGCTTGATCGGTGATTTTAATGCGACGATCAACATTTACACGAAAGATCGTTCGGTGATGCGATGCTTGATCATCGATGGCAGCTTGGAAGGCTCGAGCAGCTTGAAGCACCTGGCCGAACATCCTGATGCTGAGATTATCTTCAATTCCCCGCGGGAAATGATTTTCACGCTCCTGTTCATCATAGATATTTACCAGGATCTCGTAGACGACACGATTCAAATCAAGGGAAATCCCAATGTGATCTACCGGTACCTGTTCTTGGTAACGTACTTGAACCCGCTAGTGCAAAAAATAAAGTTGAAACAATCTGACTTCGAGTAAAAAATAAGGTTAGCCTCCAGCAATTGCGATAGAAAGTACGATCAAGTCCCCGTCATTTAATGGCGTGTTATATTTATCCAGATAGAGTATATTTCTTCCATTCAGCAATATATTCATGGGTTCTTCCTTGAAATCCGTTTTATCATCGGTCAATAACCTTGGATCAAGAATGTCTTTGTAATCAGCAACGAATTGCAAGATAACGTCCCCGACGATGGTTCCCTCGTATTCCAAATTTGATCTCTTGAGAGTTAAATTGAAATAATTGAGCAGTTTCAACCGGATCTTGGCCATTCCTGAATCGCCCTTGATTCATTAAAAGAAAGGGAATGAAAAAAATCAATCAAATGGATCATGCACGCATTGGTTCTTTTTCTCGGATTTCGACGTGCTCTTCGCGATGGAATGCGTGCAGATACTAGGCGTTAGTATTTCCTCATCCAGATTTTCATAATTTCCCATTCTCTTCACATTCGCAGGGTCACGCTTGCAGCTCCAATTCCTCCAATTTTTCCTGGGTCGGATGCCCTTCATTGTCGTATCCCCTCTGTTCATAATACATGGCTAGCATCGGTTCCAAGGGATGTGTCCTTCCCTGCATGGGGCCTTCAGGCATTTCCTCGCTCAATAATCGCTCGGGTAGCGTGTCATCTTTTTTGCCAAAACCCTCGCGTTGATTGAATTGCCTTTCTAATGCGTATATCCTGGCTCCGGTTTTAGCAAATTCTTCTGGCGAGTAATCATCCCATCCCAAAGCCGCACTAATCAAGGGTGCGAACTCGCTTGCACCAACTGAAAACGTGAGAAACAAGCACGCCCCAATGGAATCAACGGCTGCGGTCATGTCTTGAAATGCGATGGTCAAGCCGACTTTTCCTGGACCGGAATCGAGCGGGTCCATCTTTAAAGGAGCCCCGGCAATCTCTGCGGCTATGGTATACCCGTTCACGTGAGCAGCACCACGGTTCGACGTGGCGTAGTTCAATCCTATTCCTACCGCTCCTCTCGGATCATACGCGGGCATTTCGAGGCCCTTAACTTGCATGGCATAATATTCTGCATTGTTTCCGATCTTCCTGGCAGCTGCACGGGAGCCATCAGCTAAGATATTCCCGAAACCTTCACGGCGCGCCATCATCTCGAGCATTTTTATCATGGCATCGGCATCGCCGAAATTCAACGCGAATCCAACATCGTCCTCGGTGATAATGCCTCGTTGAAACAGCTCCATGGCAAAACCAATCGTCGAGCCCGTGGAAATCGTGTCAAATCCATATTCATTGCACAAGTAATTTGCACGGGCGACCGCATCGAGATCGCTGACGCCGCACTCGGCGCTGAATGCCCACACAGTTTCATACTCGAGACTTTCTCCTTCCGTCTCGGGATATTGCTTCCCACCCCACGTTCCTTCACGGTATTTAACCCACCTGCCACACGCCATTGGACATCGGAAGCAAGCCATGGTTTTGGTGAGAATTTCCTCCTTGATTTTTTCCCCGGAGACCAAATCTCCTTGTTCAAATACCCCGGTCTGGAAATTTCTCGTCGGCAGCATGCCAGACGCGTTGATAATATTCACCAGGATCGGCGTTCCCAACGCATTGAGACCACCGCCTTTCTTGGTCAAGCCACCACCGGCAGGGTGGTTTTCCATCACGTCTACTGCTTTTTTCACGTTTTGCTTGAACTCAATGGGATCGGCAACCTGGACATTGTTATCGCCCTTCACCACGACAGCCTTGAGATTCTTGCTTCCCATGACCGCTCCGACTCCACCCCTTCCGGCGGCCCTGTATTTTTCATTGATAATACAAGCCATGTGGCTCTGTTGCTCTCCAGCAATGCCGATCTGCAAGACTTTCGCGGCATCATCGGTTTCTCCACGAATAATATTGTCTGCATCAATCATGAGATGCCCCCAGGCTTGTCCCGCGTCCCGAAATTCCACGGTGCCGTTGCAAATCCATAGATAGACGGGTTCATCCGCCTTGCCCTTGATTACGAGGGCATCAAACCCGCTTTTTCTCAGCTCGACGCCCCAGCTGCCGCCCGAATTAGAGGAAATGATGGCACCTGTTTGCGGGCTCTTAGTAATGACTTCATATCTCCCGGAACTTGGTGCGGTCGTTCCAGTTAGCAGACCCGAGGCAATGACCAAGATGTTTTCTGGAGATAGAGGATCTATGCCTTCAGGTAGCTCATCATATAGGATCTTGCATCCAAGGCCTCGGCCACCAAGATATTTCCGGACCATTAGTTCTTCCAATTGATCCTCTTGATAACTCCTGGTGGTCAAATCCACGCGTAATATTTTTCCGAACATATCGAAACACTTTCTTCAATTATCAATTTTCCATCTGAATTTAACCTCAATTGGAGATATAAGGTTTTTGGAAGCAACTCGAAGATTCGCATTTTTCACCATGATGCATATTAAGAGAAAATAATGAGATCATGACCTTGAATAAATCATAAACCTTGCGATATCTATGCTCTTGAATAAAAAAGATATGGCGTCATAGCAAATGACGAATAGGTGGATACTAAGACTCTTTCTAATAACATTATTGAATAATTATACCAAAAAAGTCGATCTAAAACGATTCAATTGATTCAAGCTGATATATTCACGAGTTTGCGGCAAGCTGGTTCACGCTGTTAAATTTATTTTCGAAATAGTACGCTAAAACCTTGTTCCCGATTTTTATCGAGAGAAGACAGAGAAGCTTTGCAGCTTTGGCTGCTGAATCGAATTGAGCCTGACTGATGGCGTGGTTAGTATCCGACAGGAGCTCGAGCAGCTTGCTCGTGAACTTGAGAAATTGGATGTCTTCAGTACCAAAATCACGATGTTTTTTCTCGCGATTTCCGCCTTCTTCATCATTCCTGGGAATTTTTCCCTCTGAATCGAGAGCAAGGACTTCCAATTCAAGATCAAGTTGATCCAACTCCGTATAATCTTCGCTGGTTGGATCCAACTCGAATACTGGCGGGAGGGTATTCAAGAATTGCACGATCGGCTCGAAATATTCCATGTTTCCTGTAAATCGTTCATCCAAGACTTGCACGTTAGCGAGGTTTCTTGCGGTGGTTTCCGTGAAGTATCGAAGCGCTGTTGGATCTCCTTTTGCAATGAACACGATGGTATACTCATTTTTCACTGGGTAAAACGTGATGTGGAGGGATTCTGCACTCACAGAATCATTGATCTGGAGATCCACTTGGCGAATCATGGTCTTGGCAAGGGAAAGCGCGGTCGTCACTATGGTGGATAATTGCGCGGAAATCAAGTTTTCGATGATCGAGTCAGCATTTTGCGAACCGGCGCTGATCTTCATCTTGAAAAACCCGCCCAAATTCTTGAAAAATCGGCTCGCGCATGGCACGCTGCCGTGCATCACCGAAGCGAACAAGAACGCGCATGCACGCATAGGGTGGGATGCCACGCTTTCAACGTCGGCATGATCATCCTTGAAGATAACCTGGCTAGCTTGCAAGATTTCGCGATGAAATTCATTCATGAGCTGATGCAATTGCAAGAGACGTGACATCGAATCAAAATCCTGGAGGTCCGGTCGAAGTTGCGAGAGAGAGTCGAGATCAACCAACTCGGTAAATCGCCTCGCGATCGTATCGATAAATGCTTTTTCTTGCGCCACGAGCTGGTTGGAAGTCAAGCTCGCAATGTCCAGCACTTTCAGGTCTTCTTCAGATGGATAGGTTGCACAAATGGCGAGCGTTTCTCCTGCTTGGTTGGTGAGAAACTTGAACAAGACATGTTCACGCAAGATCACTTCGGCTGCACCGTCATCTTGTAGGCCATCCTGGCTTTCATGTTGTAACGATGATATGGGTTTATGAACGATTTCCACGAGTTGCGAGTCGCGGAGAAGATTACTCGCAAACGAGATGGAAAATTTCGCGAGATCGAGGACTGGACGAAGATCCGGGTCCGATGAGAACAGCACGTTTTCCTTGAACAAGATGCCGATGTTTATTGGCTGCTTCCGATATACCACGTCGTGCCACCCATAGCCCTATCCCGAAAGAATTTCTAGTCAATTACAAGTTAAATCAAAATTTATTGATGAAAAAAGCGAAAGAATGATCAATCTTCGATTTAATAACCAAGCTCCGATTTTAATTGCCGGTACGCTTGGGCTAGCTGAGCCAGTTGAGGCGTGTTCCCGTTGAGATGATATTGGAGATGTGCAGAAAGGCCGCCTTGCGTATCTTGAACCCAAGCCAGCAAATACTGGGCATCTTGGTTGTCTTCAGCCATAAATCAATCTAGGCTTTTTCTAATAAAAATGTTAGCACGCCAACGGATAATCATGAAAATTAGGGGATCATTTAGAAATATACTTACTTGACTGCGCTGAACACTCGATATTGATAGATAATTGGGTTGCATCAATGAAGCATGCAACACTCGTGTACAGCCTGAATCGCATCGTTCTCCCGTTCTGCATCTATGACGATGGAGATGTTCAAGCCATCAGCGCTCTGCGCGACCGCTAATGCCTTGATACCCGACGAATCGAGTTTGACAAATACCTTGTCTTTCACGTTGAGCTCGTCGACTTGACCGATAACGCCAAGGACCACGATGTCTTCATTCAGCACGAACTCGAACCACTCCTTGAACATGTTCGAGTTCTTAAGTAAGTTATATGCCTTTTGACCGTCGGCCTTCGAAACGCAAAACGTCGTGTTCACTTCCGAGCTCGATTGGCTCACGAAACTCACGTTGATGCCCGCTTCACCGAGAATTGTGAAAATCTTTGCCAAGACACCGGGGATCGCAACCAGCGCGCTGGACTTGGCCGTGACCATGGCCACGTCCTTCATGATGGACACGCCCTTGATGAGGATCATCTCGTCGCCTTTTTCATCGATCAAGGTAAATTTCGAATCAAGTGGTTTTTCGAAATTGCGAATCTCGAGAGGAATCTTGTATTTTTCCAACGGCACGACGCATTTGGGATGCAATACCTTGGCACCGAAATAAGCAATTTCCTTTGCCTCGGCAAACGAAATGTGCTCGAGCAAGAGTGGCGTTTCGACCGACTCTGGTGCTGCGGACAAGATTCCGTCCACGTTTTTCCACAAGATGACCTTTATCGACACATCAGGGTAGGATTCGGCGAGACAATTCGCAAGAATGCTTGCCGTATAATCCGAGCCTCCACGGCCGAGCGTCGTTGTGTATCCGCTCTTGTTGAGGCCGATGAAGCCCGTGATGCAAGGAATGGAACCGCGATTGATGACCTGCACGACTTGTCGTTTGACTTTTCTGGACGTGAAATCCATCAATGGCAACGCGTTCCCAAAGCGATCATCAGTCACGATGAGCTGGTCAGCAGGCATGTAGGTCGAGTCTAGACCACGAGACTCGAGGTACTCGGTAAGAACGAAGGTCGATAATTTTTCTCCGAAGGACGCCACGGAGTCAAGACGAAATGTTTCCATGCCATAATCCGATATATCTTCCAGGATATCTTCAAGCTGGTGGAGACAAACGTTGAAAAAATCGGCCGTGCTCTCGAAATGATCCACCATCTCCTCCTCCGAAAAAAGGCTGGTGTTTATGGCCTCGTGAATTACACGGAGCTCCTTGAGTTTATTCTTGTACTCGTCATCTTTTGTCCCGGCGAGCTTGGCAATCTCAATTAACTTGTCGGTGACGCCTTGGAATGCGGATGCAACAAAGATGTTCCGGTTTTCCTTGTACAACTCGAGAATGTTCATGAGCTGTTCCAAGGATTCAGCCGATTGGAGGCAGCTCCCGCCGACTTTATGTACTACAATAGGTACATCGCTCATTTCGTGAATGCCATCATTATGATTCGTGGTCATTTTTGGTTGGCTCGGTAATTTTTCGAGAAAAGATCAAGATTTCGCGTGTTTCGCTTCTAAAAAACACAACGTCGATTTTTAAGAAATTTATTAACACGGTATTTTTTCTTAGCCCGTGTGGTAAATTCAAGTCAAAATCTGCATTGCGTGCTACAAGGACACAATCGGTAGACGTTTTCTCACGAATTGATTTTATGATCAACAATTCTTGAAAGCATCATGAAAATGAAGATGAAACTTAAAAAAAGAGAGATTATAATACTGATGCAATTGCTACAATGGCATTGCCGACTTGTACCCTCAATTCAATTGCCTGGGTTGCATCGTGGGAGAACTCTCTCATCTCGTCGAGATTCCACCGGTCGAGTGACGTCGCTTGCATGGTCTGGTTCACTTTCGACATTAAGGCATACAAGCTGGAATATTCAGCAATGCTCGTCTTGTTCTCAACATGAGCTTTGTCAAGTTCCCCTTGGGCGAGATAAAACAATTCCATGTCTTGCTGGCCATCCCGCCACGCGAACAATCGCAAGCTCGGGACTGCCACGCCACTTTCCTGCCGGATGACCGATCCCTCGCCGTATCCGTGATACCCCTCGCCGCGATCGTTGTAGTACGGCCAATCGAACGTCCAATGCAGGTATCCAGGAATCGATCTAGTATACATGTACCAGCCTTGGGCCCGCGTGAACCACAAAGGCACATCAAACGTTACGTCTTGGCTCGGGAATCCATCTTGCGTCGTGTACGTCCATATCTCGCCTTTCTTGCCGGTCGCGTTCCACATCCCTTGAAAGATAGCCACGTTATCGGGTGTTCGCGTGGAATAATATGCAACTATGATGTCGAGGCTGTTGATGTAATCAGGGATCGTCGTGAATTCGGACGCGGGATGGTTCGCGGTCATCATGACGCGGATGGTGTTATTCGAATGATCGTGCACGATTTTCGCGAACGCGATGACGCCCTGGACGGCGGTGGTAAAGGTCGGGGCAATCTCGTCACCGGGACCATATATGAACTCGCTGGCGTACGTGGTATTCCATGGTGTTATTTTCGTTAGGTAGTGTGCGGTCAAGTTTCCGATGTACCACCCGAATACTTCGGTGACGTTCTTGGTGTACGCCGCTGGATAATTGTACGCAGTGAGGCCAAAGGATTGCGTGATCCCGAAGCCACGGTATCCTAGCGCGAAATAGCCTTGCAAGAATGCATCGAGCGCCGTAAAATTATACATCACTGGATTCGAAGTGAATGCCTGGCTCGTAGCATTCCACAAGTTCCAGTTCACGGTGGCTCCCCAATCCCCACCATACGGGAAATATGGGTTCACGAAATTGTCGTGCATCAAGCTCAAGCATCCTTGGCCGATAGCCGACCCGATCATGTATTCGGCCGAGTTTCGCGTTGGCAAGGAGAAATTCCACACGGTTATTTTCAGCTTAAACAACACCGGGTTGCCGTTAACATATTGCTTGCTATTGAATTGCGAATAATAGAGCATCACGTTTGCGTAGAACGTTCCAGCAGTCGCATTCCTGTTTGTTTTCACGACGATAGCGACCGGATAATTGCACGTGTCGGTCGTGACCCATTGTCCTTGGAACAAGGATGCGCCGGTTGAATTAATGACTTTTGGCCCATAGGGAAGGGCAAGGTCAGGGATAAAGGGGTTAAGGTTATCGCCTTTCTCACTGTCGCCATATTGCACGAGGTATGCGCTCACGTTGAAGCCATCGGCGACTTGTGCCGTGCCGTTCTGCATGGTGAATCGATCGACGGCGAGCGTGGTGAACCCGTCCCAGGGTTCAAGCAAGGGGGTCACGACGAACATCGCGGTTTGCGCCTCGCCACGCGCCATCGTCACGTCGATCACGGGGTTCATCACGGTCGGGGTGGTGTCCGACCACCACTGCAAGTATTTCGGGATGCGCGTGTAGGCGTCAATGCCGCTGTTGCCGAGATCCCATGCGATAAAATACGCTCCTTCCCGGTGCAAGAGCCGGTACCCACTCCACATTGTCGTCGATGGCAATGTGGACGTAAGTGCAGGACCGGCGATGCAACCGGCGAGAATCAGCGCCACAGCCATGATTTTTTCTGCTTGGTGGAACTTTTTCTGGTTTTTCACGATTCGTGCATAGAGCATGCCGGAGGAGCGGGCTTGCGTGGGACGTTCGTCATCTTTTCCACTTGATATAGCGGTCATTAACGCGTCGAATCCCTTTTCAGTGGCATGGCGTTTCGCAAGATACCCAACCACGCATGCAACAAGCACGCAAGCGATGATCGCAAGCATTAAAAATGGAAAGGAGAACCCGGTGCGATTAACGAAGATGCCTTCCAGGAACGGATTGCCCGAATAAGGATCTCCTGTTTTTGGCGCCAAAATCCCTGTCATTTCCCAATACTGGAAAATGGGATCCTGGCCAAGCACGGCAACCAGCACCATCCAGAATAAGATGGTGATCACGAGCACGGGGAAGCGATGCTGGCCGGCAATGGACTTCGAGGCGATCACTATGCCCGCGAGGCACAATGCCGGTCCAAGAAAACCGAGGTAAAACAGCGCTTCGAAGATGTTAAACTTGAGGAGCACGGCGATGGAAACCACGCCATACAAGCCCGCCGTCAAGATGATGGGCGTGCCGAGGACTGCAAATCCGCCAGCGCGTGCTTTCTGGAGGCATAGCAAAATGGGCAGGCCGGCAAGGAACGCGAATACCGCTGGCAACGCGTAATTGGACCACCGGTTGTAATAATACCACGCGGGCGCGACCGATGCGATCGAGGCGAATGCCAGGCCACAAAGGAGCAAGATCGCCCATGGCACGAGCAGGTACCCGCGGAAGCGGCTTGGAAAATCTCGCACGCGAGCGAAATCGTCAATCTCATTGCTCGTGGCTTGCTTTCCTTCGTCGTCGATGCCAGGATTTGGACTTTGGTCAATTTGCGGATGCCGTGACGCCAATATAAGAATGATCCCGGCGGTTACCACTCCCGCGCTAGCGACGACGAGCAAGAACCCCCAGCAGATCATGAATGCTCCAAACAGGAAAGCTTGCTGGAACGCAGCCCATGGTGGAAACGCGGCAAGGATGGCCACCCCGATCGAATAGTCGCGATTAATGGAGTCGTGTTCGGAAGACAAAGCGAGGATGCTCGTGATGAAAACGAAAAACCACGAGGCTGTAGTTGCCAACGCAAGCTCCAGATGTTGGTATAATAATTCCATCAAAACATCGAGGAGATAACCGTCTCGCGTCGGCACCGTCGGGACGAGCAGGAACATGACGATCATCAGCAACCACGTTACGATCCAGCCGGTGGCAAGTAATGTACGTGGTGAAAACAATCTTCGCCCGAACCCGGCGACGGCTGCGGCGATGCCAAAAAATATCGCAAGCCATTCCTGTTCCGCATCTTGAAGCGGAGTTGACTTGTATAATTGTCGAGCCATTATGCTGAAAAGCCAGATACACGTGAGGACCCCGGCGAGGCTCAACATCGTGGAAAACAGAAAAGAGTATCGTTGTGTTCTGCAAGGATCATTTATTCTCTTTGCCATGACACGTACCTTTTGTGATTTCTTCAAGTATAAATTCATATATATTGTTTCAAGATTATCGCGATTCATGGTATCTTCGTAATATTGCTTTGATGTAAGATGGCTTTATCATTTCCAAAGACGAGACCTGGTCAAAGCAATGGTTAATGGGTTTCGTGGTTTCGTTCCTGGCAACCAGGATGCCCGGTATGTTCGCATTTTTAGCCGTGAGCATGTCGATCTCGTCGGAATCCCCGATGAACACGGTCGTGTCTCGAAAAATAAAATTATACTTTCTTTCAAGCCTATCCTGGAGGTAGTGCACGCCCCATGGCTCGGGCTTGGCGCGGGCTTGATCATACCCTGCCATGTCGAGGGCGAGTATCTCGTCGAATAGCTCTTTCATGCCAAATTGCTCGAGCTGGAACAAGGCGAGCCTGGCTGGCGTGTTCGTGTGAACTGCAAGGAAGACTTGGCCAGACGCGTGCAGCGATTCAAGCGCGTGAAATGCATCGGGATATGGCGCGATTTTTCCCTCGGTTATCGCCGTTGACCGTGCATCGAAATCGAGGCGGTCAAAAATGGTCCAGAATTTCTTTGCATCCAGCACGCCCCATCCGTTCAGCAGCAACTCGTGATCCTTCCCCGCTCGCCATAGTTTATCACGCTCTTCCAAGGAAGGAAGTTCAACACCAGGGATTTCCTCGAAAGCTTGTACTAGCAAGTCATCAAAATCGATGCAATGGTCGATGTTTACCAGCGTGCCATCCACGTCGAAAATCGCGAGGTAGCGTTTCATGATATTTTAAGACCATGCGCAGTATTATTCACTATACACGAAAAAAATCAAGGATTTTCGATTTATTTCAATTCTGATCGAGGAAGCATGATCGTGGCAAGGCAAGATAACCCGAAAGAAGCAAGAGTCGCTTATCTATCCATGGAAATCGCACTTGACAAGGACATCCCCACATTCTCTGGCGGACTGGGAGTTCTCGCGGGCGACATGATTCGATCCGCTGCCGATTATGAACTGCCACTCGTTGGCGTCACGCTAATTTATAGTGGCGGATATTTTTACCAGATGGTGCAATCGGACGGAACCCAAATTGAAAAGTCATTCCGATGGGATTTCCTTGGCGACTTCGAGGAATTGAGCCCGCGTGTAAGCATCGAGGTGCAAGACAAGGAAATCGTGGTCCGGGGTTGGCTTTACAAGATCCGGGGCAAGACCGGGCACGTGGTTCCCGTGATATGTCTCGACACGAACGTGCCGGAAAACGAGCCATGGGAGCGCCAATTGACCTCCTCATTGTACGATGCAAACCGTTTCACCCGGCTCGTCCAGGAAGTGATTTTAGGCATTGGGGGTATTCGTGTCCTTCAAGAGCTCGGCTTTGATCAAATCGACACGTATCATATGAATGAGGGTCATTCCGCTTTCTTGATATTCGAATTATTGAAGAACATGGACCTTGATGAGGTCAAGAAACGGTGCGTGTTCACCACGCACACTCCTGTCGAGGCTGGCTTGGAGCGATTTGATTATGATCTCGCCGGCGACGTGTTCAGGGACCGCCTGCCCGGCAATATCCGGGATCTCGCAGGCCAAGATGATCTGAATATGACTCGCCTCGCCTTGAATGCTAGCAAGCACGTGAATGCTGTGTCGAGAAAGCATGGGGAAGTTTCACGGAAAATGTTTCCCGGGTATGATATCGATTCGATCACGAATGGCGTTCACATCAATTATTGGATGTCGCCTCACATTCGAAAGATGCTCGATCAAGAGCTTGGAAGCGCGTGGCACTTTGATTACACTATGTTGAATCGATGTCTAGAACTAAATGCTCATGACGTGTCACGTGCTCACGAGCTAGCAAAGAACGAGCTCCTGGATTACGAGAAATCGCACAGCTGGGTTTATCTTGACAAGGGCAATCTAACCATCGGCTTCAGCCGGCGGATAACAGAATACAAGCGGCCATTGCTCATTTTTTCCGATCTGGAACGGCTCGAGAGACTATCCAAGGGCAAGGTGCAATTCGTTTTTGCTGGAAAATCACATCCTGCTGACGATCGTGCCAAAGAAATGATCAAGCAGTTGTACACGGACGCCGACGAGCTCTGGGATTCCTATGAGATTCGTCTTGCCTTCCTGGAAAATTATGATATCGATCTCGCACGGTTGATGGTTTCTGGCGTCGATGTCTGGTTGAACAACCCCCGGCGGTATAATGAGGCGAGCGGGACGAGTGGGATGAAGGCAACCTTGAATGGCGTCTTGAACTTCAGCACCCTTGATGGGTGGTGGATCGAGGGTTACGAGCGCGATCCCATGGCTGGCTGGGCAATCGGGCCTGGTCCCGACGATCCGGATGCCGAGACCTTGGATGACGAGGCGGACGCTGCATCGTTGTATGATGTGCTCGAAAACCAGATCCTTCCTGTCTGGTCAAACGACAACAAGGACGAATGGCTCGAGAGAATGAAGCACGCGATTCGATTGGGGGCTTACTTTAACACGGACCGGATGGTTGAGGAATATGCCGAGAAAGCCTACCAGCTCCGAAGGCGCAATCCATGGGCACACGATTGAAAGTTCAATCCTTTTTTTATCATAATTACATTAATATCACGAAGACGCGTGCAGCGAGCGGATCACGATGCAAGTAACGCGAGATGGCAGCGAATCAATGACCGACGAAATATTTGCCCTTGTCCCGAATTTTAACGAGGCGATCTTGTCGCTCGTGTTTTTCCACAGCACGCAATCGATCCCGTTGCTTCGTTATGACTTCCAGCGATCTGGCGAATACCAGTCAGGCTACAATTTCAACGAGGAACTGCTCTCGGGCATGCTCTCCGCGATCTTGACCGTCTCCGGGGAAATTGACAGGGAGCACAAGAGCCTATTGCGAAAGATCGACCAGACTACGTACTCGATCATCGTGTCCATGGGCAAGAAGGTAGGGCTCATGTTGATCACGTTGAAAGAGGAGAACGAGCAAATCCTGCGGGAATTTGGCGATTATTTGCTTGCCGAGTTCGAGCGACGATACGCGCCCGTCTTGCTCGGGGAATCCAGTTTTCAAAATGACATGTTTAACGATTTCATACCGGTGATCCAGAGATCGGCAGAGATTCCCATAGCGATATCCCCGGAATTGCTCGTGGACTTGCTGCCCGCGATCCGTGCCGCACCACCGTCGGTCAACGTGGTCATCTGTGACAAGCTCATCTTCCTCCCAATCTTCAAGAAAATCTCCGATTATGTCACGCCCAACGAACTGCAGCAATTATCAACGTTCTTGAAGGAAATCATCATGGGATCGACGAAATTCCTCGATCTCGTGCAAAAATTCGGCGCCATGGAGACCATCAAGCTGACGACGGCTAAAAAACGCATCTACATCGCGAATCTCGACCCGTTTTATTGCATCCTTTTCATGCGATCGTCCGAGCCGGAGTCGGAAGCGCTGGATTTGCTTGCCACGCTTAACGACACGGTATTCAGGGATGCTCTCATGCTTTCAATACGCCAGAAAGCCATCCTCTTTTCTGGCATCGATGCCATGACTAAGGATTTTCCCGATCTCGATCCCGCCTTGCTCAAGAAGCAAATCATTGCCGGCTTAAAGGACTTCCAGCGCGAGAAGAACATTCTGTTCAAGAATCTTGACCAGAACACCGCCGAGGAAAAGAAAAAGGTGCTTGACCAGCTCGTCGAGTTCTTGATTTCAGCATTGCCGCAAGAATCCGGCATGGCTGGTTTGGAAGATCAACTCGCGGATTTCTCGGCGAAGTTCGTCGGCATGTATCTTGATATGAACACTTGATCGATTCAAGCTCACGACCGGAGACATTCCAACTGCCTTATTCCTTCGTTGCAACCATCACGATATACCAATGGTTTGATCGCAACTGGCCATCGATCTCCACTAAATTAATTGATCGGCGCTGGTCATCATCAAGCATGTCGAGCATGGTATGTATTTGCTCGGCATCTACATCGGTTGCGCCATCCGTGAACGATGAGATGGGTCGGTGCTCGATGTATTGTTCGGTATGCTCCACCCGAAAGCTATGTTGGCCAAGCATATCTTGCCATTCACTCGGACGATATTCACGAATATGCGAGCGATCATGCAATACATCCAGCATATTTATGAGTTCATCAACATGATTATCTTCAGGGATGCTACGATCATCAATGACGAGTTTTCCACCCGCCACCAGCACCCGCCACATTTCCTCGATAGACTTGTGGATGTCGGTAAAGTGATGGGCTGCTCGACGGCAGGTCACGAGATTGAAAGCCTCATCTTCAAATGGTATATCTAGGCTACTGGCAACCTTGAATTCCACGTTGCTGATGCCACGTTCCTTGCAAAGCGCCTCGGCTTCAACGAGCATTTCCGGGGTGATGTCGATCCCGATAACGCTGCGCACATGCGGGGCGAATGCCATTGCAACGTGGCCTGGGCCTGTCCCGACATCCAAGACGTTCCACTCGGGATGTGGACTTGCTAAATCAACCAATTTTTGCAGGCCAGCAGGATTCGCGTGCGTGGGACTCGTCACATAATACTTGGCCTGGCGGCCAAATCGTTCTCGAGCATCATCCTCCGAGGTATGGCGACGCATATATCGATCAACATGTCAAGTTGATTTGAATGTTGAAGAAACGAAATCAATAACTGGCAATACTATAGAAATGGCCATATAAGCGATAATTCATAAATCCCGCTTTTCATGATGTAATACGAATGAATATTCATATTTTCATGAAAGAAGTTTCAAAATTTCCATAATGGAATTCGTTCGCCTACGAAAAAGTTTACCGTGAAAGAAAATGGTTCGGCCAATGACCCGTTCAGGTATTGAACTGCGACGAAACATTCGAGCGGACCTGGATGCAAATCCGGAATTGTCCATAGCCGATCTTCGCCGAAAATATAAAACGACCCCTATCATAGTTGCATCTGCGCTCAGCAAGACCGTTGATGAGTGGACCGCGATGATCGATTCTGCACCTGCAAGTAATTCGATCTCCCGGCACGGAAAGCCATCACAAGCAAATTCAAAGGAAATGGAAAATAAAGAACTAAATTCGTCCACTATCATGCCTGGGCTCGAGCAAGGCATCGTGAAGTTCATGCGTAAGCCTGCTAAGATGGGTGAAGACTTCATTTTTTGGATTCCGCGGGTCTACATCAAAAACGGGCTTGTCGATCCATCGGTCGAGTACGAGATATATCTTAAGAAAAAACAAGGTTAACACTTATTTTTGATCTATTGTTTTTTGGAGAATCCTTCCTTTCCGAGCACCTTCCCGAGGCCCCAATATTCTCCATTGCAGAATGCCACGGGTTTCATCTTGGCACAATCGATCTTTCCCTTGTATTCGCCACTCACGGCAACTGCGACGACTTCCCCGAGGAAAAGATGGTGGCTTATCGAATAATCCGTGATGACCTGGATCACCTTGCATTCGAGATTGACCGGGCATTCCTTGATTAGTGGTGCTTGAACCTTGCTTGCCGCGACTGGGGTGAGGTTGCACGCCTCGAACTTGTCAACATCCCTTCCCGAGACCATGCCGCAATAATCCAGCGCCTTGAGTTGAGACTCGGAGGGAATATTCACGACGAATTCGCCGGATTCCGTGATAAGTCCATAAGAAAACCGCGTCGGGCGGATACAAATTCCGACGATCGGCGGAACTGAGGAGAGTATACCGACCCACGCCAAGCTGATGATATTATTTTTCGTGCCATCCTTGTCGCAGCACGACACCATGACCGCAGGCACCGGGAACAGCGCGGTGCTAGGATCCTTGAAAATTTTCTCACTTTCCATTTTTTCATCTCGTTTCGATTTTTTCCACAGTATTTATCGTGAGCGCGACTGCTTCTTTCATCGTTTTTTCATCGCAAACGGCAGGAGTGTCCCTTCCCGAATGCGTGTATCTTGCGGTTTTTTCAGTTATGATGTCAGCAGTATCGCAGCCATGAACCTTGAAAATCCAGCCATCCGTCGTGCCAAGCATGGGTAACCAGAATCCATTGAAAGAAATGCCGAGATCGCTTGCGGTCTTGGATAAAATAGCGTTTAGTTGTTTATTATAAGGCTTCCTTCGTGGCATACCAAATTTTTCAATGTAACTGAGTTCTTGCGCAACCATGTCGAAATTAAACACGATCGTGGTTGCTGGATTTAATTCCTTGGATTCCACGCCGTGTTTCTTCCAAAAGTCAATCGCGCCATCCATACCCCATTCCTCTGCACCGGTAATTAAAAACCAGAGGTTAGTATTTCCAAGCGGGTTTGGTCCGAAATGTTCAAGTAGCTTGAGCACGATAGCCATGCCTGTTGCATTGTCAAGGCTGCCGAGTGAGGTGCCTTCTTTCGCCTTGTTGGCAAGGAGAATAAACAAGAACGGAGCACTTGCAATCATGATCACGACGAGTGTCCACTTTATACCCGTAAATGAAGATGGAAGGATGCCAACAAGCTTTAAAATCGAGGACGTGACGAATAAAATGCCCATAACTAGAGCAGCAAAGAGTCCAATGATGTAGCTTATAGAGCGAATGATGGTCGTGACGGTCTGGGTCTTTGTATCATGGTGTGCAACGAAGACTATATTAGTTGCCTTCTCTTCATCCATGTTTTTAGCCGGGAGTTTCGCGATGATGTTGTGCGTCTGCTCCATCTTTCCAAGCTTTGAAAACCAATCGATCTTGGATTGTTGAGCGCCGATCACGGACAAGAGAATGATGATTATCATGATGATGAAAATCAGGTTAAGCAACGCCAGATCCATCCATTCGAAGATAAGACCACCGAGCAATCCGCAGAAAATGAACGCCACAACCAGCCGTATCAACACGTTAGTCGGGAACCTGCTCCAAGAAACCGGCTCGATCGTGGGTTCGATCCCGAGCAGCCTGAATTTACCAACAAGATACTCCTTGCATTTCACCTCGTCGTTTTCCGTCCCTGACATGCGCGTGTAGGCAAGGTCGTTTATGATTTGCATCATGTCGATATTGTTGTCGTTTTCCAATACATGCACCTTATAGCCAGAATGATGGGAACCTATCAGCAGGAGAAGTAAAAAAGCGTGATCATGCAAGGGCGGATATGATGAAATATACGCCAAGACCAACAAGGAACGCATTGGTGATAAACAAGATGATAACATACGCTTTCATGCTGATGCGTTTCTTGCCAGATGCCACGATACCCGAGATGAACGTGAACCACGAGAAATCGGACAAGATGTGGCCGAAATAGAAGGTTATGAAGACATCGAAGCTCGAAAACAAGCTACTTGACAAGTTGATTGCATTGAGGCCGATACTTGCCCACCATGCCCACCAGCCTGCGGAAGTGGAGCTCAAGATAAACCCAAGCGCGAGAGGCTTGATTAGCGGGCGCATTTTCGTTCCGATATCGGCCCTTTCAGCTTCGTTCTCGGTAATGACCGATTCAAGAATGCGGGTGAATTCTTGTTCGCTTTTCCGCGTGGATTTCAAACCAAGAATGCCAAAAACGATCAACGCCGCTCCACCCACGACACCGATGATGATGATTACCAGATGAACGTGAAAGATAAAGGAAGCCCCGAACCACAATGCAAGTATCAAGCATATCTCGAGCATCGCGTGTCCCGTGGCTATGCTCGGGCCCACGAGCCATCCGTGCCCTCGTTTCATGTACTTGATGGTTTCGTTGATGGTCATGGTGGTGACCGGCCCCGGCATCATGGCACCCGAGAGACCGATGAGAAAGCTACCCGTGAGAACGAGAAAAAATTCCTCGATGGTCATGGTCCTACTTGCTTCATGAATGTCTCGATATCGAGAAGATGCTGTTTGATGTCCAATGAAATGCCGCGAACATCCCCGGAATATCCACCAAGCCCGCCTGGTGAGACGACGCGATGGCATGGAATGATGATGGGGAACGGGTTATGTCGCATGACGTTACCGACTGCCCTGGCTGCACCAGGCGATCCAGCAAGTCGTGCGAGTTCCCCGTACGTGAGACGATCTCCTGGCTTAGTTTGACGCAATGCCGTGATGACTTTTTTGCTGAATGCGGTCTTGAACGATGCATCGATGATGGATTCGCTCAAGAGGGACGAATCTAGCGGTTTTTTATCATTCAAAAAATCTGCTATCGATGCGAGCAATTTGCTTGATATCCCGTGTAATTTTGATTCATTACTTGCAAGGTCACATGATTTACATGCTGCATCGTTGAAATCGCGTATTTTATATTCGATTTCGATCGGATTACCCGACGCCGCATCTCCGCGGATGCATACGTTAACATTTGCAAGGCCCGGGAACGGGATACATGTTTGCTCGAACGGGGCATTATCTTTTTTCATAGATAATTCTAATCACTCGTTGCTTTTTTTCATTTCTATGCATCTTGACCAAATTTAGATGTTACATTCTTTATTTCTGGAAGCCTTGGTATCATGATGGAATTTAGCAAGGTTGAACGATCATGAACATTGAATCCCAGCGGAAGGAATTGCAATACGACGAGGGTGGGCACGCGCAATGGGTGAATGTGCTCGCGTCGCACGACTTGGATCCCGCGGAGACTGCTGTATTAATCTGCGACATGTGGGATAAACACTGGAGTCGTGGCGCGACGGAACGCGTGAACGCTCTCGCGCCTCGAATCAACGAGTTCGTCATCGCATGCAGGCGCAACGGCATGACCATCATCCACGCCCCGTCGGAGACGCTTGATGTATACGAGATTGCTCCAGCTCGCCGCCGTGCCGAGGAAATCCCGCTCATCCAACCGCCCATCTTCACCCTACCTGCGTACCCGCCGTTGCCGATTGATGATTCGGATGGCGGCTCTGATACAAATCAAGATGGCACTGAAATTCCAAACAATCCCGTGTGGACGCGCCAGCACCCGGTCATCGAGATCGATGACGACGTGGATTACATAACCGATATCGGTTACGAGGTCTATTCATTGCTGACGCAAAAGGGTTTCAAGCACGTGCTCATCGCAGGCGTGCACACCAACATGTGCGTGCTCGGTCGTAGTTTTGCGATCAAGCAAATGGTGGGGTGGAACATCGATGTTATGCTGGTGCGAGATCTCACGGATGCCATGTACAATCCTGCCCGGTCGCCATATGTCAACCATGATGAGGGTACTCGGCTCGTGATCGAGTACATCGAGAAATTCTTGTGCCCGACGGTAAAAAGCGTCGATTTCCTCGAATGAAGTGTATAATAAGAAATTAAATCCGTGTTCCAAGAGCGAGCAAAGTTCTTTATTCAATTATCTCGTTTCAAGGTAAAGCTTTTACGCAAGCTCGAGCTGATGGCAATTTTATAAAGCGAGTGGGCATTGCGCAATTGCTCGTCTGCCGATGGTGAAACGAGGGAATCCAGGGCGATGTCTGGCTTCAAAAACTGCTCGACTGAAGTGACAGCGCTCGCGTCGGCGACAACAGGATCTTGCTTCGTGACGCCACTTCTATTTTTCGCATGGCCCTCATTGCTCGCGGTAAGTACCGGAATATCCGAGAGACCGGGATTGTTCCACGCGAGCGAGAGCAAGATATCATCGATGGCGGATATTTTCTTCGCATCGCCGAGTTCGTTCAACGAAGGAATGTCCTTGAATTCCTGGGCAAGCGATGCTTGCTTGAATCCTTCAATAACTTTTCGATCAGGTAATGCAAAACCGTCTTGTCGTTGTGGTCGAATGGCTCGTAATGGTTTCAAATCAGCGAATCCGATTGGCTTCATGATTATCAAAGGATAGATCAGATGCTAGAAATAAGTTCCTCGGTATCACGCGCGTGACGCTAAGGGGATACTTTGCCGCGTTATTCGTGTGGAAGGCTTTATCTGAACGCGAGTTACCCAATATATCTAGCAATTTTACGTTTATCCAAGGAAATTGAACATGGAATTTTTCAATTACTTGATTATCGGAGGCGGAACCGCTGCCTTTTCGGCGTGTCATGGTATTCGAGAACACGATTCTAGTGGCACGATAGGTATCATCTCGAATGCCAATTACGAGCCATGTGTTCGCCCCGTCATCTCTGCAAGACTGTTTCAAGAAGATATCATCGATGATTATTGGTTAAACACGAGTGATGAAGACGTGACCTTGATCCTCTCCAAAAAAGTAACTAAAATAGAGCCAGCAGAGAAAAAAGTACTCGATAACGAGGGAAATGAATACGGGTATGACAAGCTCTTGATCGCGACGGGCGCCGCACCGCGAAAAATTGAACCGGATCCAAAAGGTGTGATATATTTTCACACGATTGATGATTACTTCAGCTTGAAAAAAAAGAGCGAACAAACTGAGGATTTTCGCAACATTTGCGTTGTCGGTGGAGGTTTCATTGGTTCGGAAATTGCTGCCGCGCTCGCCCAGAATGGTAAATTCGTGACAATGCTATTCCCCGCAGTTGGTATTCTTGCTTCAATCCTCCCTGCATCATTGGCCAAGTATCTAAACGCGTATTACAAGCAAAGAGGAATCGACGTGTTCCCCGAAGAAGCCGCCATCGGGATAGAAAAAATCGGTCGGGAGATATTACTGAAAACGAGCAAAGGGAACATGATGTCCTTTGATGCTGTAATAGCGGGGATTGGCATACGCCCGGAAGTCGGACTTGCTCAGGCTGCTGGATTGCAAGTCGGGAATGGCATCATCGTCGATTCTTACTTGAGAACATCTGATCCAAGCATCTTTGCCGCCGGCGACGTCGCCAGGGTACAGCATCCCTTGCTTGGCTTTTTGCGATCCGATCACGCTGACAATGCGAGGGTGATGGGCAATATTGCGGGCGCGAACATGTCCGGACAAGAAATGATCTACGATCACCTTCCGTGCTTTTATTCAGAACTATTTGATATCAGCTATCAGGCCGTGGGTGACGTGAATTCCCGTTTCGTGCACGTGATAGATTGGAGAGAGGAATACAAGGAAGGAATCATTTATTACTTGTCGAATGGGCAATTGCGAGGAATCCTCAGCTGGAATATACCGGGACAAATCAACGCGGCGCGCTCCTTGATAGTTTTCGGGGCAAATAAAATTCACAACGTGCATACACTAAAAAGTTTACTCCCCGTTTAGCGTTGGGTGACTTGTTTTTCAAGCGTTGCACGTGCATTTATCCATTCACGCAATTGGCTCCAATATGGTTGAAATGCCTTGCTCGTGAACATGGCGTGCGGCGCTTCCGGGACAAGGATAAACTGCTTGTCAGTTTCCGGAATGCGATTGAAAAAGTCCTGCACGCCGTTTCTATCGATGCCGAGATCCATTTCCCCGAGAAGGATGATGATCGGGCAATTTACGCGTGCCGGAGCCTGCTTATATCCCCGATTAACTGCTTTGTAAAACTGCAACAACAAGCGAGAAGACATGCGATCAAGATGCAGTGGATTCGTGAGGTCATACTCTAAGTTCAACGGGTCAATGATTTCCCTGCCATCTACCATGAGTCTTTCAGGCATGGCTCGCGCGTCGAAGCTCAAGCGACTTGGCTTGAAAGGATACGAGATGAGCATGCCGAGTATGCTAACAACATCCTTGATCGTTGCGCTCGAAGCCTTGAGCTTGACGCCAGGCGCGCAAAGAACGATGCCTGCAAGCAACGAGAGCTGGTTCTGGTGCTTATCGTTCTCGATGAGCGTGTTCGCAATGACCGTCCCGCCCAAGCTCTCGCCAAGAATAAAGAGCGGTAAATCGCCGATCTTTCTTGACACATCATTCATGAATTCAATGGCGTGGCGCACGTACGTTGAAAATGACTTGATATCGCCGCGTGCGCCATCCGATAATCCATGACCCTGATAATCGTGTATGTAAACATCGTAACCTTCTTTCACGACCTGATCAGCAAGGAGGACGAAATATTCGCTATCGCCACTCAAGCCATGGAACGCGATGATCACACCTTTTTTTTCGACGTCTCTGGCAAACCAATGTCGCGTGAAAAGGCGGATTCCATCCGACGTCGTGAAATATTCCGTTTCTTGCAAGGTCGACGCGGGATCGGGCGATAGCTTGTCGCGCAATTGTTGTAGCAAGGGATTGTATTGGAGGTTATCGAAGTCAACGGTTGGAAAAAGGTTATGTTTTTTCCGCGGCATTGACGAATCACTCATCTTGAAGATTTGGAATGCGTTTTCCCGTTTCATGGCAGTTCAATAATTGAAACAAGGACTGATTTTAGCAAGCTAAACAGCACGACAACGTCCTTGATCCGTGCTCGTTCGGCGGGCGAATGGGCATTTTCCACTTGTGACCCAAAAGAAAGGATTTTTGTGCCTAATGCCGGAATCTTTTTGGCGATCACGCTGCATTCCAACCCGGCGTGGACGGCCGCGATGTTCACCGGCATCCCGAGGATTTCCTCGTATTTTTTCTTCACGAATTTCAAGAATTCCGAACCGGGATCTGGTGTCCAAGCAGGATACGGGTCCTCAAGCTGGACGTTCCAGGATGCTAACTTGCCGATGCACGCGAGACGGCGCCTGAATGCTTCGAGTTCCACGTCAAGATTACTTCTTGGATAGAGGAGCACATCAACAATGCATGCATCGGGATCAATCTTCACGATTGAAATGTTGTTCGATGTTTCCACGAGCGAGGGTATTGCCGGTGCGAATTTAACGGGTCCATGTGGCAAGGCCGTGACCATCCGGATGATCTCTTCGGACTTGGTGGCACCCATGCAAAGTACCGGATCGATTTGATCGAAAGTAATATTCATTCCAGGTTCCAGCACTTCGTCGTGCTGGTCATGCGCCTTGTAATACGATTCAAGGGCCTCGATCTCGGCAGATACGATTTCTTTCAAGGCCAGTTCGTCTTCTTGGTTCACGGCGAATTGCACTTTGCCATCCCGTGGAATCACGTTCGTCCGTGTGCCACCATTCCACGTGTGAAGATAAACCGGAAGCCGCTCATTGATGGCTGCAAGCACGCGTGCCAGCATCTTGTTGGCACTGGCCCGAGGGAGGTGAATATCGACGCCCGAATGGCCACCTCGCAAGCCAGAAACGGAAAGCTCGTGAAACACGAGCGAAGCATTTTCGTCCCTATCATCATAGGTGAATCCCGTGTTAAGGTGCATTGATCCGCCTCCCGCGGATCCGATCGTGATCAATGCCAATTCCTCGGAATCGATGTTGATCATGTACTGGCTCCCGATTCCGAGCATATCGGGATCCAGGTTTTCCGCGCCATCCAAGCTCGTCTCTTCCGCGAACGTGACGAGCACTTCGATCGGGCCATGAACGAATCCTGGATCATCTTCAATCAGCACGGCGAGAGCCATCGAGGTCCCGATGCCATCGTCGGCACCTAGCGTCGTGCCATCAGCAGATACCCATTCGCCGTCGGGGTCGATGCGGACTGGAATCGGATTGTTCATGAAATCGAATCCTTCCGCACGGCTCGTCTCGCAGACCATGTCCATGTGTCCCTGGAGCAAGATTGATTGCCAATCCTCGTTACCAGGTGTTGCACCTTTCTTGATTAAGAGATTACCGGCGGAATCCTCTGCAATTTCAAGCTCGTGCTCAGCAACCCATTCCTTGATGCGTGCACGTATTTTTTCCTCGTGATTTGACGGATGAGGCGTGTTGCAAAAAATGTTTTCGAAGATATCCCAGACGATTTTCGGTTCTAACGATTCCAGCACCAAGAACAGCACCCTCCAGTAGTGAATATGGCTTCTATCGTGGTGAAGGTTTGCCGGGAAAAAACGTTGATCAAGGGAAATGCAGTAGATAATTGCTTGAAGAAGGTTGACAGAAAAAAATAATCATGAATTAAAAAACAAGAAAATGTTTAATACTCATTCGCTATCCGTTTTTTCGTCGTTGGCTTCCACTGTCGCATCGTTTTGGTCATTGCTTTCGGTGGACTTTTCATTCCTGATGGGAATATCGACATACGCGACATTCTTTTGGCTGGCTTCGGAAGGAGCGCCAGCCTCCATGGTCGCTGGTTTATCAACAAGATCCTCTGGCTTTTTCTTTTCTTCTTTCTGAATCCTGATCAAGATTCCCTGGATCAGGATCAAGATGCCAGCACCGCCAACAAGCAAGCCACAAGCACCCGCAACGATCAAGGTCACGTCCATATCTTCGATGCGACCACGAAGGATCTCCGGGCGCAAGAACCGGTCATAAACGAAAAAGACCGAGAAGCCAATGAATGTCGTTATGGATGCAAACACCGCCGATAATGGATTGAATTCCATGAACTGGTAAATGCTTTGCACCGTGGCGAGCAACATCCACGTGCTTGCCAACGTCAGACTCGACTGGAATAGGAGGGCACGCCATTGTTGCCCCGTAAGTTGCGGGTATTTTTTCGGCTGTCCTTGCGTGAACACCAAATTCAACAATCCCTTCAGGACAATCAACACGCCAGCGCCCATGCAAGCGCAGCCCATGATCCCGTACAAGATCATCTCGATGCCTCGTGACGAGTAATTTCTCTCGAAAATCCATTTAGAAAACACTTCCCGGTCCTTGATGATCATAAAAATTCCCAAGGGTAACGACAAGAGCGCGTATGCTAGCATACCATATTGATTCATTATCGTACCGAGGGCACCTATCAAGACACCGAGCGCCATCATGAAGATGGCAAATTTCCACGCGGCATCATCGAGACCATGGATGGCTCGCTCGATGTCCTCGACTTGCTTTTCGGTCAAGATCAAGGGGATCGGGTGCTCGTGAGGCTCGTGGTGCGGATGAGGGTGCACGTGGTCGTGACGGGTAATTGGAATTTCAGCCTGGATTGCAGGTGCTGCTCGAGATTCTTGAATCGAAGGTGTTACGGTGGCTGGCGCCTCGGGAGCTACCTCCAGGCTCACGCCACAACCAGCGCAAAATCTCGCGTCGGTTTCAAGCTTTGCACCGCAGAATTCGCAATATTTTCGAGTGACGGGAAGTGGCACGTATGCTGGTACCACTGCCGGTTGATCGGCGGAAACTTGCATCGCCGGTTGCTTGATGTAGACGGTCTGTTCAACCGGGAACGACCGTGGCATCGGTTGCTGCAAGGAATTCACGAGATATGTTGCTGCTTCCTTACCCCCCGCGAGTTTCTTTCCTGCCATGAAGTTTCCGACGGCGACGAGGAAGATCGCAAGGCCGATCCAGAGCAAGAAATCGACCCAATACGTTGCCCAAACTACGAATAATTGCGTGAACACGTAATCGAGGCCCCAAAACCCGAGAATCATGCCACCAATGCCCCATACTATCACGAAAGCACCGAGTGGCATGAGATAATGCTTGAGTGCAAATTTAACACCTTCTGCAATCACATTTCTTTCCGGGGGTGTCTTATAACCAAGGAACACCAGGGCGACAACAAGGAAGAAGAACGGTATGAGAAAAACGGGATCGGGGACGACAATGTAGCCGTTGAACAAGGCATTAAAATCCGTGATCGCGGAAAAATGGCCTTGCACGGCACCGGCGACGCCAGGCAGGGCAACGCCGAGGAGTTGCCCTGGTGCACTGCCCATGGCAATCATGAGCGTGAACGGGCGAGCAAGGATTGCAAACAAGGATGACAATTTCATGATCGCCACGCCTATGCGCGCGTCCGGCGACGAGAACACGTTCATCCATGTCGGGATCGAGATCAACAGCACGAGCAAGACATAGCATAATCCGAATATCGTGTCTGCTTGATCCTTGAAACTCTTGGATTTCTTTTTTTGTAATGGTTCTGTAATCATGTATGGTTGGTTCATGTTATCACCAAAGTATTTAGTTCACGTTCTTGATCTGAAACCGTTATATTCAACCTACTCGAGCCCGATTTTTGGCAAGACACCGAATTATAATGGTGTTTTACCGTATTAAGGCGGTTATTTCAACGCAATTTCGACGACCTGAAAATGAGGACCGAGATCAGGTAGGTTAACCCGGCAAGGGGGAACACCAGAGCGATGAAGAAAGGATTCCGAGCGTTTACCCCGCTGAGTAAAATGCCGATGATAATGTCACCAACGGCACTTGCGATGTTCAATAAAAACAAGTAAGAACCAAAATACGAGCCGGACACGACCCCACCAAGTTTCTCTTTCACCTTATCAGGCGCATCATCAACCAATGCACTGATGATTGGATTCGGGAGTAGATAGCCTGTCACGATATTGAACAACGCCCCAGCGATGATCACGAACGCGATCACGAGGGTGAGCCAATTCACGAGCTGGAAAATGACGAAGATCGTCGTGCAAGCCATGAACGCGAATGCTATCAAGGTAGACTTGCAATAAGTATCTTTTAAACCGTTGGTTTTTGCACGTTTCGACCAAATATAGAACCCTATGAATGCAAACGGCAACACGAGCAATATATACACGATAAAACTGCTTCCCTTGAGCAATAACACGTACGTGCAAAGAGGTGCAAGCACTTTTACCACCATGCGCATGCCCACGTTCATCGAAGTGGATGCAGCAAGCCACTTCCTGTATTCCTTGTCGGATATAGGCCAGACGATGCTCGCGAGGGCATCCTTGAAACTAGTTTTTGACATGGAAGGTGT
>Ga0209039_10000518_pt1 | contig 37384 bp, 33 predicted proteins | sample BogFormECP12_OM1_FD_188238 | JGI IMG/M metagenome (GOLD analysis project Ga0209039, IMG submission 188238) | Bog forest soil microbial communities from Calvert Island, British Columbia, Canada - ECP12_OM1 (SPAdes) (version 2) | ecosystem: Environmental > Aquatic > Freshwater > Wetlands > Bog ...
TGGCATATGACTAAGTTCGTTCTGGGAAATTTATCCGTTTCGATGTCACCGACAAAAATCAATGTTTCCGTCGATGAAGTGGGTAAGTGCTTTAGAAAATTTTCGTATTTCGAAGGTGATTCTATCTGGAGCGATTATGTCATGAAAGGCAACAATGCCACGATAGATTGGGCAAGAACACCTTTTCTCGTTCACGGGGCATCTGAAGGGTTGCTCTTAGGGGGATTGACTTCTAACATGTTCGAGACGCAAGTATCCAATGCAAATGGCGTGTTTTCCTTGACCAACGTCCTTATCCAGGGGCTTCAAGGCCGCGCGGGCAAGAATATGTCAACCGAGGTCGCCTGGATGCAATTCGGTGGAAACTTTTCACAATTATTCTTGAATTATGCTGATAAAGTTAAAGAATACAACCCGCCTGTTCGTTCCCGCGTCGTTGATGATTTTTTCAGTACTGGTGCAGGAGAATGCGACTGGTACTCGCATTATGCGAACATTAACCAGCAGACTGTCATTGACGAGCTCAACGCGCTGTCGGGCTTGACGAGCGCGGGTTACAAGTATTACATCATGGATGATGGCTGGGGCTCCAACCAATCACTGCACTATTACAACTGGAGCTCGTGGGATCCTATCAAGTTTCCGAACGGCATTTCCCCCTGCGTGCAGAAGGCCCACGAAGCTGGCATCAAGTTTGCCGTGTGGAACCGTATCGACTATGCCCCGATTTGGGTGGTGCAAAATCACCCGGACTGGTGCGCGTCCATCGATAACAACGACCCTTCAAACTCCGTGCTCAACATAAGCCTTCCCGCGGTTCAATCCTACATGGCAAATGTTTTTGCATCATGGAAAAGCGAGGGAATTGACGGCCTGAAGGTCGATTTCATCATTGCCAGCTTGTATTGGACGTGGAATGCAGCGGCATGGAACTTGAACCTCACTCGCACGCACTACGTTAATCTTTATTTAGATGCCCTGGACCGGCTCGCCGCTCACTATAATCTCACCATATTGCTTTGCGGCACGCCGTATGGCTATCCTTCCCTGGCACGATACCAGAACCTCGTCGCATCACGTGTCACGGGAGACCCGCAACCCCAAGGTGGGCTGCAAACGAAAGAAATCAAGACGGCACTCATGCGGTCATACTGGTGGGCACGGACATTCAACACGCCAGATCCCGACGCGTACAACACGAGAGACATGCGCGGCCTGATGGTTGCTGCAGCGGTTGGAGGCGTTTTGTATCACGGAAATGATTACACGCATTTAATAACAAGTAATGCGAAGCTTGCATGGCAAATTCATTGGAATGCCCCCGCGATTCCCGATAACGTCTGTTTCAACGACAATCTCACGATCGCGCGCGGAACCTTGTCGGAATATAGCGTCGTGATCGCCGCGAACATCGACGAGCAAAATTCTTGCCAGTTCACGATCACTGGATTGTTGAATGGCACATCGGCGATCATCGTGAGTAAAATGTGTTCCGTTGGTGGCATCAACGGGCAATATGGAATGAACTTGGGACCGGGACAAGCTGAAATGCTAATCCTCTATACTGGTGATGCGCCCCTCAACGTTTTATCCTGTCAAGAGATGCAAATAATCTTGCTCATGACCTTGCTGGTCACGCCACTTGCAATGCTTGGACTATCCGTCCTCGTGCAATTCCGCAAATCCATTAACGAAATAATCCAAAAGGCAATTCGAAAGAGCCTCTCGTCAAAAAAATAAACTTGTATCGCCGACTCGGGTTTATATTGATTATACATTCCCACGGAAACTCGAAAAATTGAAGAAACGCCTATTCAACGTTTCACTACCTAAATGACATTAAAAATATTCGCCACTCCCCAGTCCACCCGTTTTATGCTTTTCTTTTTTTCCTGGGAGCAGTAAAGAGTACCATCTTTTTGGAAAACTAAGTGATTTTTTCCAACTGAAACAAAGATTCAAACACTTATAAAACTATGTTTACTAGGGTATGTGCTAAGGATCGACTTTCTCATTTATCTCATGCACGTGCTGTTAAAATAATCTTGATGATGCCATGCCAACCGGGATCGAAACCAAAAAAACCTCGCATGAGCCATTTCCCCTCGATTCATTCCTGGATCAGGTTCAAGAGCACACCGGCTATTCGTGGCATGGCGAAGGCATTCAATTCACCGAGCTCCGAAGCCGCAAGCACGCGACGGTCGAGATCTTGCATTCCTGGTTAGATAACGATCAAGAAACCCAGATGAATGAATCCATCATTGTCAAGTACTTCATTCCTTCCGAGGTACACCTAATGGAACGCGAACATGTCGTGCTCGTGCACGCAGCTGCATCGGGTATCGAGGTGCCACGAATTCTTGGCGTGCTCGACAATTTCCTGGTTCTTGAGAGGATAACGGGTTTCACGTTAATGGATGCGATTAATGGTCGTGGTTCCATGACTGAAAAAACAAGTATCGTGGAGAAAACAGCCGCGTGGCTCGCAACATTTCATGATGCGTTTGCCGTGAATGATGTGGCGAACCGAAGGGGTGATGCAAACCTTCGGAATTTTATCGTGACACGGGAAGGCACCATCACGGGCATCGATTTCGAGGGAGCAGATACCGATGATCCGATCATGGATTTGCACGAGATCATCGATTCGATCTTGCAATCAGACCCCGGGATTTTCTCCGCAACGCTTAACGAGGTGGCTTGGAAATTCGACCTGTGTGAAAACCTTCTTGGCAGATATGTTGAGTTGATGCAAAAAAACGCAAGGGTACTTTTCGAGAGTTCGAGACGATTCGTTCAAGGCCAGGAACGCGTGATGAATCAACTTGCACGGATCAGGGGAAGGGAAGCCACACTTTCCCTAATTTTGCCGGGGCTTAAGCAGCAACTCTTGATCAGATTGGAACATGTTTTCACCAAAAAATAATTTCACATTGCCAGGAAGACATCGTGTCGACAAGCCGTGGTCCTCCCGGTGATGCTGTGTTGCTTCCGAAAAAAGATATAAGTGAATAGGTGTTATGTCAAATGCCGAAATATCCGGTAAAACATATCGCTTAAAAAAGTGAATTGAATGAATCCAAGCAAAAAACGAATGGCATTCGTGATAGCGTCTTTGTGCGTGGCTTCGGGGATTTTTGCATCGTGTGTTGTTCAAAATTTCGCCCGCAGTACAAGCGCTCAAGCAAAATCGGATGAATTTCGCATTTCTGGAACTGGTGCGCAATTACCCACCTGGAATTCGACGATAAAGGGCAACATCACGCTCACCCGTGGAGCTACCAATAGGACGTTCACTCTCCAGCAAATATATACATACACGCAGAACGGCACGATCCCGGTCCAAAATTACACGTATACCTTGGGCGGATCAACGATCAATGCAGTGGGTATCGACCCGCTCAAGCTCATGGAAATTGCGGGCTGGTCCGATTGCCAAACGTTCACGATCAAGGGCAAAGATGGCTATTCGCAAGTCTTCAACACCAGTAAATTTGTCCTCGCGGATCCCAAGATCTACAAGTATTCCACGGTTAACGCGACGATGTTGCTAATGGCAGCAGGCAACAAGTGGTTGCAAAATTTCACCTCGAATCAAGGTGATAACTATGGCAACTTCGTCGTGGCTGGCGATCCGTCGCAAATAACGAACAAATACAAAGTTGCGAACGTCACCCAGATCCTCTACGATACGAGCTGCGTGGTGAATGTGCTCGTCAATGGCATTCAGAACATTAGCATCGGGTACAACAACGTGACCAGCGGGAATTATACGACGTACTGGTGGTCGTACACGGGCATCGGAACATCGTGGGCATTAGCCAATTACACGGGCATCACGGTCGCAAGCCTCGTACAGCTCACTGGGATTACTTCCGCGACAAATTACAACATCAGCTTCAAAGCGGTTGATGGATATGGCTCGAGCATAATTTTCACGAAATCCCAGATGGTAAATGGTTACACGCCTGGCGATAACGTCGGAAATACTACGAATCCCATCCTCTTGAATTGGCAAGGAAAGCAAGCAATGCTCGCGATCCTGCGCAATAGCACAAACCTAGGCTATGATAGTGGTCCGTTCTGGCTTATCATTCCTGGTGCAGCCAAGCACGATTATATCAAGGAAATCGTGGCCATTCAAATCATGGCTTGGAGTCCAGCACCCCCTGGAGGCTCGACTGCCACGCCGGGATACCTTATCGAGATGATACTTGGCTCGATTGCCGCAGTAACGATCGTGATGTACATCACGAAAAAGAAGAAATTCACGACGGGTTGAGGCTTGAGCGTTCATAAATCCTTTTTTTTCATTTTAATTGTAAAAAACATTCCAAGCTTCGTGTCGATGAAGAAGGTGCCTATCAATCCGCACATCAAGGAAAATGTGAAATGAACGCGAAGGGATCTAATCTTGAATGAACATTACAATCGCTTGATTGTCATAATATCCATCGCAACACTACTTGGTAGCTTGACAATCGCGGGGTTCTTCCTTCCAACCATACCGGGAGCCAGTACTGCAATCTGTGATGATAAGGCTATCCACCATATTTATGCGACATATGTTTCCCAGCCAAACATCACGATCGATGGCGTCGGCAATGAATCGGCTTGGCATTTACCAAGCGTTTACACGTACACCATCCAGCTTAGCAATGACTTCGAGTTATTGAATACCGTCTTTCAATCGATCATGCACTTGAAATTCATCTATGACAGAAATTATGTATATATCCTAGCCGAGTGGAATGATTCTACGGTCAATTTTAGCGATAGGGCAATGTTTTGCTGGAACATTAATTGCAGCAATTACACAAGTTGCATGTTTTTGCAGTCTGGAGGGATGGAAACCCCGAATCCTGGCGAGCGCGTCGAAAGCTGGGAATTCACTGAAAATGGGCTTCTCAATCAGTCAGCTGGACAATTACGTGAATCGTGCTTCAATCACACCGGGTGGATGAACGTCAACAATCCAGACGTGAAGTTCGGGTTCACGTTCGGCGCGTGGCTGGATGGGACCAACCATTACCAGCTCGAGATGAAACGACAGATGAACACGACGGCCGCATATTCGACACAAGCAACTGAAACGGAGTTCAAGGAAAACGTGCCCGTGAGATTTTCTGCCGGCGTGGAAAATAACATGCCAAACGAAGAGCACGCGATCTCGTCGACGTGCGACTTGAACTTGACGACGAATCCAAAACCGGATGCTTATCCACTACCCCAAGGACAAGCCTCCTTCCCCTACGCGACATTACTCATCTTGCTAGGCATCGGCGTGTTCGGCTCGATTGCCATCATTGTTACATGGCGAATCGTTTATAAGAAGAACAATCTCAACGAAAAAAGCAGCAACCTATCGAGGCATGAATAGTCAGTGAAAAGAATCACGAAACGCAATGCTGGCATCGCGATCTTCATCGTGGCATTTTCCACGGCGGTTGTTATCACGTTTTTATATGATTGGAACATTGCTTACCCACCAGCTAGTCAACAATCTCAAAGTGGAAAATGGGTATGCGTCAATGAAACATGGTGCGTGACAATTTCTGGAGACGTGCAATCGGTAGTGCACATCGGCCTTTCAAAGCTCCAGAATGGTAGCACGTTCACCTACGTGCCCGACAAGCAATATCCTATGGTGAATTCAGTCGGTACCCAGTATAATGCGACATTCGCGGGTATCTCGATCGCAGATATCTTCAACAAGACAAAGGTGTTATTACCCAACGCCACGATGTTGGATTTCATGGGATCTGATGGATATGCTAGCTTTGAATTACCAATAAGCGTTGTCCTTGATAACCCGAATGATGTTTTATTGGCGAATCGAGAAAATGGCCAAGTTCTCGGCACCAAAGCCGATGGTGGTGATGGACCGATCATGAGCTTTGTCGCCCTGGAAGCACTCCAGGGAAATTCACAAGTTGCCTCGATCTTTCGGAGCAATGGCGAATCCAAGGTGTATAATTCCTTATACGCGGTAAAATGGTGCAATTCCATCGTGATTCTTTCTACCGCTGGGACGCCTGCAACACCCGGCTATCCTCTCGATATACTGGTCGGGACGCTTTTCACGGCAGCGGTTTTGGTGTACTTGACGAAAATGAAGAAAATCGAGATCGGAAATTAAATTGATTTTTACATGTTTTTAACCTGGAAAAAAAATGGTGTTGCATGACACGATCCCGTGCAATCAAATGATTCTTTTATAGGCGAGCGCGTCATGTATAATTTATACATAACGCCTAGATGGCCGAAATTTGCCTTGTCCAGCAATTTTCAAATTCGGATACGATAAAACGGCGACAAGAACATGGCTGAAATCGAGGATTCGGAACGAGCAGGTCGATTGAAAGAATCAGACACGATTCATAAAGAAATCCCTCTTGACGAGCCTCTAATTGAAACTGGTACTCGGGCAAAACAAGGAGGTTCGTCACGTTATTATTTTACGACAAAGGAACTCTTGATAATCACCATCATGGGCATCATAGGTGGTTTCATTTCGGGGTTAATCCCGTTCAGCTTACTCATCGAGACATGGTATCCATTCGTTGGTGGTACCCAATTGGTATCCGCACATCATATCTTGTGGAGTGCAATTTCTTACGGAGCGACGAGGAAAAAGAGTTCCATGGTGATCACGGCGATCATCAAAGGTTTTATCATGTTCCTGCTCGGTTCGCAATGGGGCGTCCTTGAAATTCTCCTTGACATTTTTGAATCCTTATCGCTCGTGGCAGGTTTCGTGCTAATTGAAAAATTTCATGAGGGAACAACGAACTTTGGATGGGGAATGGCTTGTGGAATCGGTAACCTCACCCAAGTGCCGTTATTCTGGTTTTTAACTGGAAAATTTTTAGTTATCAACAATGCATTTTTCATAATGGCCGTGATGTTTGCCTTCGTCTCGGGCGTGTTCATCGCGGGTCTTCTCGGGAAAGCAATTGTCGACCGGCTGCACAAGGCAGATATCTTTTGAGCTGATGGGCACCGATGCACGTAGATGAATCCAACGAGCCCCTCCATGAAATTACCAAGCAAGCAGCCATCGAATTCGAGCACTTTTACTTCCGGTACGGCGATAGCGGGCCATTTGCTCTGAATGACATATCGTTAAGCATGGATCGGGGCATGGTCGTGTTTCTCGGGGGTCCTAGCGGCGCGGGCAAGTCAACGCTCTGCAACGCGATCGCGAGCTTGATCCCCTTCAGGATAACCGGCCAGATGAAAGGAACGGTGCGATTGTTCTCGCGGGATATTTTCGACTACACGACCGAAGAAATTGCTGGGCTCGTGGGTTTCGTCTTTCAGAACACGGACGAGCAATTGATCACGTTCACGGTCTTCGACGAAATCGCTTTTGCAGCGGAAAATCTCCGAATATCAGCCGAGAAGATTCGAGAACGGGTTCAAGATATTGCTCAGAAATTGCACATTGCAGATTTATTAAACCGGGATGTTGCTTCGCTCAGCGGGGGCGAAAAACAAAAGGTTATCATCGCCGCGAACATCGTGATGCTGCCAAAGATATTGATCTTTGACGAGCCTACGGCATTTCTCGACGTTACCACGGAGCGATTGCTAGTACGAACATTGGAAGAATTGCATGAATCGGATCCCTCGCTCACGCTCGTGATCGTGGATCACCGGCTGAGCCCATTCGAGGATATTGTTGACAAGATGATCATACTCGACGGACAAGGACATCTCGCATTCTCGGGCACGCCTGAGGCCTACAAGAAGCTTCCAGCGGAGCAAGGAATACCAATCGTGCGGACCGAAACCAATTATCCAAATTTCGAGACTTTCCTGGCTCTTAACGATCATTGCACGGTCTTTGATGGTTCACGAAGTAGCAAGGGAACGCCATTGATCGATATGGATGACGTGGCGTATGCTTATCCCGGTGGTCATCAAGTATTCGAGCACGTGTCATTTTCAATCCAGAAAGGAGAATTCGTCGGTTTAATTGGCGAAAATGGATCAGGAAAAACGACGATGCTTTACTTGATGGCCAGGGTTTTGAATCCCATTGATGGTCATGTCTTTATTGATGGCATTGATGTTGAAAATATCCCGGCAAAATTGATGTATCGTCGCATAGGCTTCATCTTCCAAAATCCAGAGAACCAGATATTCGAATCCACGGTTGCTGACGAGCTCCTCTATGGCCCCCGCAACCTGGTTGAAAGCCGTGACGATCATTCCCGTACTCTCGAAGAAACCCTGGTCAATCAGTACACCGCATTGATCGGCGACGCCCGGCTTTCATACGCTGACCTGGCACGAAAGAACCCGTTTCGATTGAGCTGGGGACAAAAGCGCCGGCTTAACCTGGGCTCCATTCTCAGCTACAATCCTGACATCATCTTGCTCGACGAGCCATTCATCGGGCAAGACCGGATTGCGGTCGATCGTATCTTCGAGATACTGCACGATGCAAACGAGAGAGGAAAAACCATCGTGCTCGTTTCCCATGATCTTGACCTCGTGAAAGAACAATGCTCGCGCGTCATTTACTTGGGACACGAGGAAACAGCCCGGGATGAGGATGATGAACGCTCGATCGTGGCGGCATCTTACCAGCCTATCGTGATGCCGGAAGGTTTTTCTGGCGAGCATGCTGGTGGCACCAAACCAAGGCTTGTGCAAGAAAATCGACGGAAAAACTCTCGAAAAAAGGCCCGAAAGGGCGCAAAACTGGATGAGTTTCTCTCGAGAAACTTTCGTCCGTCTCTTAGCAAGCCACCATCGAGCAGGTTCCACCCGATTGCCAAGATCGCGTGCATCATTGCTTTAACCGTGGTTGCATTCTTTCAGCAGAGCTTGCTCGTGCTTGGCACGATTTATCTTGCCACGCTCGTGATCGCATGGCATGCCCAAGGAAACTTGAAAAAACTTCTATTGCAATTGCGCATAGTCCTGATATTTACCATTATTTACGTGCCGCTCAATGCCCTCTTCAACGCGACCCCGCAGCCAGGTGAGATAGTGTTCTTTTACTTGATCCCTCCTTATTTTCCGATACGGCACATCGCCTTTTACGTGTCCATTCGATACGGGTTGATCATCATGACCCTCTTCACGTCGACGGTCGCCTTCAACTGGACGACGCCCCTCAAGGATTTCATCTATTCACTCATGCAAGCACGCGTTCCCTATCGGTACGCGTTTGCATTTATAGCCGGATTGCGTTACATTCCTCTCGTGCGAAACGAGGTGTCGACGATCGAGATTGCCCAGCGATTGCGTGGCGATGGCATCGGGAAAAAAAGCAACGTGAAAGTGGTGTTTCGTCACTTGGTGCACCGTATATCAACGTTATTGATTTCAATTTTCCGGAAGATTAATACGACATCAACGGCCATGGAAATCCGGGGATTTGGTGCTTACAAGACCAGGACGAATTTATTTGTTATTCCTTGGAAAAGGAGGGATTCAGTGATGGTATTCGCCGCGATCACCCTAGGAATTTTCGGCGTCTTGCTCGGGCTCGGCGTGGTCGTGGCAGCCCATCTACCATCGATCTTGTCCTTGGTAAAATTGACAATTTAAATTCCATCGATAGGTAGTTATTCAATATTCACGGAATCTTTTTCGAATACGAAAATCGATATCCAGAACCTAATTGCTGGGAAATACAATGACTGAAGGAAATCCTTACATTCCCCCGGAATTATTGAAGATGCTTGAATTGCCATATGGCTATTCTCTTTTATTGAAAGGCGATGGCGGTGTTGGGAAATCAACGCTGGCTTTCGAGCTGCTCGTGAAGACCAAGGGAAAGAATGCAACTTATCTTTCGACGCGGGTGGCGCCAGACCAACTTTTCGAGCATTTTCCATGGGTGCACGACGAGGTCGAGCATGAAATTGTCGTCCAGGACGCGACACAAGCTGGCCTGACTTTCAATAATCCGTTAAAAGAGGAACAAATCGCGCTGAAATTTGATGGAATGCCTGATTTATTACGCATCCTTGTAGAAATGGCAGATCAAGCAACAGGCCAGCTCTTCATCGTGATCGATTCATGGGATGCCCTTCAGCTCACGTTTCAACACGTTCAATCGGGAAGACAGTTGGACCGACCACAATTAAGCGAGGATCTTAATTACATGTATAACGTGTTTATGGGCCTGGTGCGCCAGAAAAACATCAAGCTCATCCTGGTCGCGGAAAACGTTTCTGAAATGGATTTCTTGGTTGATGCCGTGGTCGAACTGCGTCGCGAATTTCTCCCGAACAATAAATTGATACGTGTTGCCGAAATCAAGAAATCAAGGGGAATTCGCATCGACAACACAAGCTATTTGTTCACCTTGGAGGATGGCAGGTTTAAGGCCTTTTTTCCATGGGATGTGCAGCTTGTGAATGAGATCAAGACGATGCCGTTGGAATTTTCTTATAACGATAAAAATTTTCGAATGAGTATTGGCACCATGTTCTCCGACACCTTGCCATTGCAATTCGGGAGCTTCTCGATTGAGCCGATGCATCCCGAATTCATCTCCCTCTTTATCGAGAACCTCGCTCGCGACCAGCTTTCCGGAGATAATCTCTTCACGGTAACCCCGCCTGCTAATTTCGACATCATGGCATTCAAGGAGAAGATGCTTGCCTTCATTAAGGACAAAGGCATCGATCCGGAACGATACTACAAGAATATCAAGATTCACGTCTCCGATACCTTTCCCCTTGATCCGGTAAAAGAAGAGGAAAACGTGATTCCCATTTCCAGCGTAGATGGACAATCAAGCATCGAATCCATATTGACTCGATACAAAACGGCTTTTGCATCGTACATTGATGCAGGAGGGTTCAAGCGAGCCGTTCATTTCGGGTGGTTGGAGTCACTTGCTTCAATGGCGGATAATATTTCCGAACTTCCACGTGAATTTTTTACATTGATGAAAAAAGGACTGTTACCTGCTACTTCGATTTACATTGTTGCTTTGTATTCGGATGATCCATTCTTGAAAGACCTTCAAAAAATCTCGTTGTTCTCGATCGAGTTGCAATTCTACCGAGGAACACCACTCGTCAACATCGCCTCCCCGCAAAACCCGAGCATATATGGTTTGCTCTGCCCATCCGAAGGAGGTCTTCCAATCAAAACTTTCGAGATTTATCCGATCGTTTAGTTGCATGGCAAAGCCCCAACTATTTTTTTCCCAAATCCTGGTTACATCTAAATCACAATTGGTCGTGGAACGCGTGGACGCCGCTCGATTGAAGCAACCAAAATATGCCGTGTCTTTCATCATCCTAGCAAACATTTTTTGGGGAATTATCCCGTTGTTCGCCATTCCCATTTTTCGAGGCGCAGATCCGGTAATTTCGGGCGCCACTAATGAATTCGCGAGCCTCATCGTCGTGTTCATACGTTTCTTGTTCGCGGGCGTTATCATGCTTAGCATTGTCGTTTTCCAGTTAATCTGCAATTCAGCTCGGTCAAGGCAGAAAGAACCAGGAAAATTGGAGTATTTTCAAACATCTTGGCAAGATATCAAGAAATACTTGTTCTCGCGAAACAAAAACTTCTATAATGCGCATCGATTGTGGTATATCTTTATCATTGCGTTGTTTGGTGTCACGCTCAACGTTGCCACGTATTTCATCGGTTTGAACGAGCTTCCAGTCGCGATTTTGCTCATGGGCTCGCCTGGCGGGTTCATTATCCTGGTTTCCGTCTATGATGTTGCCAAGGGGAAAGAAAAGCTCAGTTATTTCAATGCAATCTACATTTTCTTACTATTTCTTTCCCTTATCTTGATCGTTATTGCACAAGAAGGAGGATCGGAAGATTTATCAAAAAAAGATCTCACCATCGGTTTTATCTGCTTGCTATTAAACATCGTATGCCTTTTCATCAATTTTGCTTACATGGGCCGTGATACCTACGCGCAATCGGAAACGATCGTGAGAAAATCGCGGGCTGGCAATTACCGCATGATGCGCACGCTGACGAAGTTAACAGTGTATTTTCTATTCGGCGCGCTCGGGACTATCATCGCGGTGCCCATCTGCTTGATCTTGCCGATCCCGTACTTGAATGAACTAGGGACTGAATTTGTAACGCGCATCGGTTTTTTCTTTACGGGCTTGTATTTTTGGCAGCTGGCAGTTCTCGTGGTGGTTTGCACGGTTGGACCGAATCTCTGCGTGTTCCTGGCTAGCGCGTGGTGGGATAATGAAAGTCAATTCACGTTCCAGAGCTGGAATTCCATCTTGAGCCTCATTGATAACATGACCAGCATCATCGTATCCTTCCTCGCGGGCTTCTCGAAAGTTGATCCTTTGTTCTTGACATTGACCGTGATCGTGCTGGGTGTTGCAATTTTATTGCGTTTTGTTCACGAGCGCGAGGCTAAAATCAATGCTATCATATATCTCAAAATCAAGGAAGGGACCCTGAAATCTACTTTGCAGTTCCTTCATAACATTCATGAAATCCGGAAGTTCTTTTACATCACCGGCAGGGCAGATATCCTGGTTAAGGCCACGTTTGGGTCGACCCGGGAATTCTATACCTTTTTGACACGTGTCACTTATGAAAAGGATATCAAGATAATCTGGGATAACATCTCGTTCGTCGAGGATATCGAATCCAACTTGTGATCGTACATGGTTTCGGGCTTTCTATTATTATCATTGACGAGGCGCATAGCGCATTTTCAAGTCCCGATGAAATTTCTTTTTTCCCGTGGAGAGAATATGGAAACGATTTTTAATCCGAGTCGAGAAATTTATGCTAGAGGTTGATATAAAATGTCAGAAGAAGACGAGGAACAAGGAACATCAGACGAGGTTACGGACGAAGACAAGCAGGAAATTGAAGACCTGGGCTTGACCGAAGAATCACAGGCTGGATTCGAGCGACTCATGGAACATAACAAGCCAAACGAGCCGGAAACCAAGAAGAAAAAATTTATCGGTTTTAAATGATCATTCGTTTAACTTATGTTATTTTCCTTGAATGAACGCCTTCTGTTTTACCGAAGGGTCGACCGCGTACTTGTTTTTCCCGGCGTTTTTCTTGCCCACGAGTTCCGTTTCATCGACCCAGTGCTTTCGCGTCATCAATTCTTCTTTTTTCGGGATCCATTCCTTCCATTCTGGTGGAAGCCATTTTTGCTCGTGGTACAACATGTTCCAGGTTAAATCCTCGATGCGATCATCATCCTCGATGAACTTGCACATGGGTTCGTGCAACATCGCCTTGATGACGAGATCCGGATCGTTACCGAGCCCCGCGTCGACCGTGAGGAATTGTTGTTCCGCGTGAGGACGCACGAAATCTGCAATTACATCAGGGAGCGGAGCGGTGTTGACACCTAGCAATACGCCATCCTTGAAATGTCCCGGAATTTCTACAATCGTGTCCTCGGGGAGATTCGGGATGTACCCTTTGTTTGGAATATTGCAGATATACTGCGTTGGAACATTATTTTTGCAATCCAAGGTCATTTCCATTGCGAGTTCCCCATGCTTCGATGGGCCAAGAACAGGCGCCCATTTTGCCCATTGGCGGAAAATAAAATATGCACCCGTCCGTTCCATGTGCACACGAGACACGCTACGAAGCGTGGTTATCCCGAACGGTTTGGAATCATGATTAAAATAGTTATAATATTCCGGCATAAACTCGGCGACGTGTCTATCTCCGGGATAAGGAAAGTAGCCATATTTATTCAGCAAGAACCCGTTAAACCCCCGTTCGTGATATTTAGCAAAGTCTTTATAGTTTTGCTTGAGAACAGGATATAGATCCTCGCCTTTGTATTGGATCGACGTGAGCCACGCGAAGTGATTGATACCACCATACACGATGTCGAGATCCTGCCATCGAGGGATTTTTTTTCCATGAGCATTCAAGACCTTTTTTACATCGCCCATGCCACCAAAAAGCTCGTGGCACAAGCCAATGAATTGGAGCTCTGGGTCTACACGTCGCGCCGCCATGACGATCGATGCTTGCGGGTTCGTATAATTGAGCATAACTGCTTTTGGACACAATTCTTTCATATCCTTGGCTATGGAGTATACTGGTAGAGCACAACGCAATCCCCGGAACAAGCCACCTGGTCCGCACGTGTCGCCCGTGTTTTGAGGAATGCCGTACTTTTGTGGCACGTGGATATCGATCCACTCGGATTCTTGGATTCCGATGCTAATGCTCTTGTACACGTAATCAGCGTTTTCCAAAGCCTCTCTCTGTCGCGTTGTTGAGGTTACCGTTATCTGCGCCTTGGCTTTCTTAACCATTTTCTTCAGGATCTTAGTCATCAAGTCAAGTGAAGTCAGGTCAATATCAACCAAGCACACTTCCATGGGGAACAATTCCTTGGCAGCGCAAATGTTCCGAAAAAGCCCGATCGAAAACCTAAATGATCCCGCGCCGATATATGCTATTTTAAAATCATTTACCATTGATCTCACGTGCAATTCATTTTGATTCGAATGATACTTTTACGATCCTCCAAGATATGCCTTTTTTTTGACGTGATCGTTAATTGGATACTTGCACACTCGAGCATTCCCTTTACCTTTTAATTCCTTTTCATCAACCCAGTGCTTTCGCGTCATCAATTCTTCTCTTTTCGGGATCCATTCCTTCCATTCTGGTGGAAGCCATTTTTGCTCGTGATACAACATGTTCCAGGTTAAATCCTCGATGCGATCATCATCCTCGATGAACTTGCACATGGGATCGTGCAGCATCGCCTTGATCACGAGATCCGGGTCGTTACCGAGCCCCGCGTCGACCGTGAGAAATTGTTGCTCCGCGTGCGGCCGAACTAGATCAGCAATGGCATCAGGGAGGGAACCCACTTCGATACCTTCCATCTTGCCATCCTTAAAATACCCTGGAATTTCGACAATGGCGCCTTCGGGCAAATTTGGAATGAAATTCTTGTTCGGCAAGTTCACAACGTGTTGAACAGGATCATTGTTGAGGCAGTCCAAGGTCATGTCGATTGCCTTTTCTCCACGCTTCGTCGGTCCTGGCACGGGTGACCATCGCGCCCACTGCCTAAAGATGAAATACATGCTCGTGCGCTCGAGGTGAACCCGGTTAACGTCACGAAGTCTCGTGATGCCAAAAGGACGGGACTCGTGATTGAAATAGTTATAATATTCGGGCATGAACTCGGCCACGTGACGGCCTTCCAGAAGAGGTAAATAGCCGTACTTTCCTAGCAAGTAAAAATCAAAGCTAAAACCCCGCAGATTCATGAAGGATTTCCAATTTTCACGGAGTAACGGGTAAACATCCTGGCCACTTGCGAGAAGCTTCGTTAACCAGATGAAATGATTCACGCCACCATAGGAAAAATCGAGATCGTGCCAATCTTTGATGCTAAAACCTTTTTCATTGAGTGCCCCTTGCACGACTTTCATGCCGGAGAACAAACCATGGCACAAGCCAATGAATTGAAGCTCTGGGTCAACACGGCGGGCAGCCATGACGATCGTCGATTGCGGGTTCGTGTAATTGAGCAATATTGCCTTGGGGCACAATTCTTTCATGTTCTTTGCGATGGAATAGACTGGTTGAACGCAACGCAATCCCCTGAATAATCCACCCGGGCCGCACGTGTCGCCCGTGTTTTGCGGGATGCCATACTTTTGCGGCATGTGAATGTCGATCCATTCCGATTCTTGCATGCCAACGCTGATGCTCTTGTACACGAAATCGGCGTTTTCTAATGCATCGCGCTGGTTTGTTGTCGATGTGACCTTCACGTTAGCGCGTGCTTTCTTCACCATCTTGTTCAAGATATTGGTCATCAAAGCGAGCGAGGCCGGATCGATGTCAACCAGGCATATTTCCATCGGGAACAATTCCTTGGCAGCGCAGATGTTCCGGAATAACCCAGTCGAGAACCGGAAGGAACCGGCGCCGATATATGCTATCTTGATGCCGTTCGTCATTGGTATCACGAGCTTGCCATGCTGACTTCAATAATTGTTCAATCAAATCAAGAAATGCTTTTATCAAATCTATAATCCTTCCTCGTCAGCAGCGAATGCATCCTTGAGATCTTGTATCAATTGGGCGTCCGCGTCCTCGCTTAGATAATCCCTTTCCGCCGGTTTCCGGCGCATGGAAAACGAGAATGATGCAAGAGGTATCGTTTGAAATATTTTTTCGACCAGGCTTTTCGCGGGCTGAAAACTCGTGAGATCGTACATTGGATTTTCTAAGGATTGCCGAAACTGTATCTCGAACAAATCAGTGAATGCGGCGAGGCGAGTTTGCAAGAACATGGTGGACCGCGAGCTAATGATGCCCACGATGACATGCTCGCCTTTCCTAAACAAGAGATTGCCGCTTTCCATGTGGATTTCTCGCATTTGTCCCATTGACAGCACCTCGAAGCTCATTGATTGAAGAGCTTGCAAGAGTGGCACGAGTAAATCCGAGTTTTCCACGTGCGATTTTTCCCAGGTATACGTGAACAGGGAGACCCCTTTATCCGCATCGATGACGACCAAGCGATCGAGAGTGTAGGTTAAAATGCTAAGCAATTCCGGGTGAATGAGCATGATATACGCGGCAACCAGAATAGAAAGGACAATGAGCGTGGGAATGATGATATACCACGCGAAAATCGGGATAAAATCACCCATGCTCGGTAAGAAGAATGTATCGAAAACAGCGAGGATGAAAAAAATAATAACGACTATTCGTATCTTCCAGGGTGCCTTTGCTTCAGTCCTGACGAAAAACACAAAGAGAAACGCGTAGAATGCCCAGAGAAACAACGTCCCCGTGATTTGCCATGCCCCGAACCAATCCAGGCTACCATCTGCCATGATAACAACATTCCCAATTATCCAGGAATATGAAACAGAAATCCCGCCGAGGAACGAAAATCCCAGCATAACAAATGCCCTCGGGTGCTCGAATAGCAATTGTTCTGACCAGATGATGACGAACATGAGTGCAACGACTTCAAATATCCAATTCAGCTGGAATAACGTTATATCAGATAAGATGTTGGAAAGAGCACGCAAGAAAGGGGAAAGAAATAATACCCCAATCCCGATTAGCAAGATTATCGGGAAACGCTTCTGCTTTTTTTTAATCGCGTCATTGACGGCGCCGAATAAAAAAACTGAGAGCAGAATGCTTGCATTGAGCAAATCCGCATTAACAACTTGTCCCCAGTAACCCATCGTCAATCGTGACTCCGTGTATTTGTCCAGTTAGACTTTGACAATAAAGTAATCCTTTAGATGGTGCCTGGATGGCAAACCGACACTATTGATTATTAATTCGGCTTAATGGAATTATATACCTTCTGGAAGCGAGACTTCTATCGATAGACATGACACGAGACGAAATCTGTTTTTTGCCGGCAACGGAGATGTTGGATCGCATTTCGCGGCAAGATGTACCCTCTTCAGAGATCGTAGAAGCGATTATCGAGCGCATAGAGAAAATCAACCCCATCGTGAATGCGTATTGCACGCCGACCTTTGACCTTGCTCGCGAGCAAGCCCGTCAAGCCGACGAGCGCGTGGAGCATAACGAGGATAAGATACCACTACTCAACGGGGTACCCGTTTCGATCAAGGACATGTTCAACGTTGCCGGGGTGCGAACCACGTGGGGGTCGCTGATCGAAGCGAATAACATCCCCATGGAGGATGACGTGCCGACTTCGCGATTACGTGCGGCAGGCTGCGCATTTCTCGGGAAAACAAACATGTGCGAGTTCGGCGCCCTTGGCGTTACCAAGAACCTGATATTCGGGGAGACAAAAAATCCATGGAACCTCGACCGCACATGTGGTGGTTCAAGTGGAGGCGCAGGTGTCGCGGTCGCTGCAGGGCTCGGGCCACTTGCCCTGGGCGCGGATGGCGGTGGTTCCATCCGGCACCCGGCGACCATGTGTGGCGTCGTCGGGTTCAAGGCAACTCTCGGCCGCGTGCCGTATTGGCCCCGCCGGGGTATGGCCGGCGACACGACCACTCACGTCGGGCCGCTCACGCGAACCGTTACGGATGCAGCGCTCATGCTCGATGCACTAAAGGGAAATCACTTGATGGACCGGTATTCGCTGCCCGATGACCCGGTTAGTTATGCCAGCAATGTTAACAAGCACCCCGATCATCTCGTCATCGGTTTCACCACTGATTTTGGTAACGTAAAGGCCATTGAACCTGAGGTGGAGCATGCATTCCTTGATTCCGTGGAAAAACTCGAGCAATTCGGGTGGGACGTGCACCCGGCCATCGTCAAGGTTAAAAGTCCGGAGGATTCGTTTTCGATCATTTACCCTAGCTTGTTTGCTTACGATCTCAAGTCAAAGCTCAAGGAATGGGCGGACAAGATGGATCCGGATGTCGTGCGCTTGGTCGGGGGTGAATGGTTTTCCGCGTTCGATTTCATCAAGGCATTGGATCGGCAAAGAAAGTTCTACGATGCCATGCTGGCACATTTCAAGGAGTTCGACCTACTCGCCACTCCGACGATTGCAACCACGGCGTTCGAGCTTGGCAAGATGTTTCCAATGGAAATCAACGGGATAAAGATTTCGCCGACGGGATGGATGCCTTACACGTATCCGTTTAACATGACAGGACAACCAGCAATAACCGTGCCGTGCGGGTTTGATCGGGATGGCTTACCCATCGGGATGCAAATCATCGGCAAGCGTTTCGATGACTTGATCGTGTTACAAGCAGCTCACGCTTTCGAGGAAGCTGCGCCGTGGCACGACAAGCGACCGTCATTATGAGTGCCTCATGGAAATATCACCTTTTTATATGCGACGAGATTTTACCCAATTAATGGCGCACGTGATGCCACGAGCATCGGTGTAAAATATTGCTAAAAATCATTGTAATGACATTGCTCGAATCCATGATAACCACGAAGAGCGTGAAAACTAGAACATGATCAAAGCATTCATCATGATCTCGCTGAAACCAAATGCAATAGCGAAGAGCGTCGAAGTAATCAAAAAATTCACCGGCGTGACACGAGTATTGACCATCACGGGGGAATGGGATCTCATGGTCGAATTTGAAGGTGAGACCTCCGAGGACCTTTACCAATTTCACGAGCAACTCGACCAACTTGTCGGGATGATCGAGAACACGCTGACCAGCGTTGTCATGAAGGAATTCGAGCCATGATGAAGTGGCCCTCGAATGATGGCGAAAATTTAGAAATGACACCTCCCCGCCCGCAATTTTCAAGGTTTTTTCGATACAAATTTTTTTAAGGTCTACTGCTGTACTTTTTAATATCTCTGGCAATCAATTTCGAATTGTTCGGTCACGAACGAATCACGATCGCCAGGGAAACGGGTTTGGGTACGATAGCTTCATGCGTACCATGACATGAAACATGAGCCTCGATAACCCGATCAATAAATAAGAATCAATACTAGGGTGAATTATGCATGTCTGAAGATATTGAATGGATAACCGATTTCACTGGCTCTAATGACGCTTGGCTCGAGAAATTCAAGAGCGCTGATTTCAGCGGCGATAACAAGGATGATGTTGTCTTGTTTTTCAAGGCAACCATGGAATTCCAGATGTTGAACGAGGACTACAAGGAAGTTGTCGCGGATACCATATTACAATATGGCGAAATTGCACAATACTACGAAGTGCGAGACACGGACATCAAGCTCGTTCTCGTCGCAAACGAAGAGGGCGGTAAAATCGGCCTGTACTCGGGAAACTGGAAGGACATACAAGAAGCTAATGGGTGGAAAAACCCGTGCCAGATGGAAATGATCGGTGAAGCGATCAAGCAAATCATGAGCGGAAACGCCAACACTGACTCGTTCTTCTTTGCTGGCACGCTCACGGTGTCAGGCCCCATCAAGTTGGCAATCATCGGTCGTGAGTGGATCACGTCCTATTACGAAGAAAACGGCATCGACATCTAAGCACGCTGATTGCCGTTTTTTTCCAAGACGCATGCAAAATACGCGTCACTTTTTTTCTCTTTCTCCTGAAACTTGAAACCATTAATGGTTTTCGAGCTCACGCCTTTAAAAAATAAATGTGATTCTGATAAAAAAAGAGTCCAAGAGATGGTGCAATCCAATTTCGAAGAAAACTCAACCTTGATCCTCGAAAAAGCATGCATTGCCATGTCCTTCTTTTTCAGTAGAATCTCTCGGGATGCCATTTCAGAAATGTCGTGAAACCAACTACTTAAAGAAAGCTGCATCATAGCAGCTGCATATTATGGCCAGGCATTTGTGGCAAGAAGATATCGATCAACGCATGAAGATTCGCGCTGCCAAGGATGTGGATCCCACACTGACTTATAATGATCTTCGGCAAAAATTTGGTGTGTCACCGAATATTATCAAAATGGCGCTCGAAAAGTCGGTGGAAGAATGGAAATCCATGCTTGACACCACGACTCCGAGAACCAGGCCACAGATGCTCGTTTCGCAACCAGTTTCAATCAAGAAGGAACCTGTTCCGTCTCATGAAAAAACCACGGCTAGCGCGGAACCAAGCATAACCGCAGCAGCTTCAATATCTTCTGGCACCACGACACCTGAATGGGAATATCACGCTGTCATCGTACGAAGTCGCATGCAATTTAATGACGTGGTTTATGAGCAACAAGGTCACGATAACAGCGATTGGAAATTACTCGCCGTGAAATCATTCGAAGAAGTGCTGAACTTGTTTGGAAATGACAAGTGGGAGCTCGCAGCGATGGTGGTTTTGAGTCATGGTTCGACGGGCTTCACAGGAATGTATGAACTCGTGTTTAAGCGAAAAAAATAGTGATCCTGCCTTTTCAGTTCACGTCGATAAGTATTTCCGGTAATATTGCGCACGTTTTGTCATTAATGCTCCTTCGATAGCGATTCGTTTCAAGAGTAACATCTTCTCGCTATAACCTTTGAAATTTTCCATGCAAGCTTGATGCACGTGACGTGTTTTCTCCTTGTAAATGCTCGTCGCTGATGCGAAATCAAGCGTTCTGCTGGGATCAATGATGGTCCCGAGGGAAATGGTCGATTCATCCTTCCACCAATCTTTGTAATAAACTCTGGTGCCAAGGTCCCGGCTCCAATTCTCCAAGTCACGATAAATGCCATCGCCAGGGTGCATGTTATAAAACCGGTTGTTCGTGATGAAACTAGCACCTTCTTTGATGATAGAATCAAGGAAGAAGTATGTTTCCTCTATGGACGTGGCATCTTCGCCTGGAAAATTGAGCAAAATGTTCAAGTATATCGGGCCAAAATCGATGCCTTTCGCCGTTTCCATGATTTTTTTCAAATTCATCAAATATCCAACAGGATTGCGCGTCTTGTTCATTAATAAAAGCATTCGGGGTGATGCTGATTCCAACCCGAGCGTGAGAGCAAAACCAGCATCGTGAAACATGTGCAGGTGTGCATTATTGAGAGTGTCGACCCTTGTTTCTGCCTTGAATTCATATCCGAATCTTTTTCCTGCAAGACCTTGTAAAACTTTTTTTCGCCACGAAATATCGAGCCCAAAAATCGCGTCATAGAATCCAATTTTCTTCTCGTCGCAATTTTTTAGCATCGTTTCCGAAACATCCACTGCTGCTTCGATTCTTTGAATCGCCCTGGATGGACTAAACGCACACCAGCGTGATCTCGGTTCATTTATCCGAGAGAAACGATTTTCGATGCAAAACACGCAGCCGAATGGACAACCTCGGGATAGGGAGATGTTGATGTGGGAGTATCTTTCAAGGTATGGTTGATAAAGTTCGAAGCATGTTGGTGGTAGTTCATCGAGATCCTGCATGTGTTTTCCCGCGATCGCCGGCAACGTTGGATTTGTCCTTGTAACCTCGCCGGCTGAGCCACGCTCGATGATCTCGAGCAGTGAAATTTCACCGTGACCTTGTAGAATAACATCAATACCTAGACCACGAAATGCCTGGGGTTCTATCGTCGTATAGCCTCCGACGACTATCAAGGGCTTGGATATTGCTTTTTCATCAACAAGTTCGTGAAGCGCTACCGATATCTTGACCGTGGAGACATAATGATAGCTAGTGAGGCAAGCTATAACGATGCATCCCTGAACTTTAGGGTAGACAGTGTTTTTGTCTAAATGATTTTTCAGCACGCGCTTGAGAACATCCAGATCGCTGTAATTTTCCACGGGATGTTCCTGGTGCTCCATGTCTAAATCTAGAAACGAAACATTGGCGGATGGGCACTTTGCGTGGATAAAACTTGCATAATCGATTGCTGGCGCAGGAAATGCGTTTCCGGAAACATTTTCGGGAATTCCGGGTATGCCGGGGATGATGAACACGACATCACGTGCCATGCAACGGGATTCCAAGAATGTATATAAAGAGCAAGTTTCAAGCAAGTGCCAGGATTCAAGAAAATCGCTCGAGCATGGTTTTCAGACGAAGTAGCGTTTCCTCAAAAACAACTCCCAAGCCTTCTTGTTCCTCCTCGTCATAATCTTTTTCCAAATGAAACAACAAGCTTGCGTCGTCTTGGCCTCGCAAGAAGGCGATAAAAGAATCTGCTTCCTTTAGAAAGAATTTCTCGGCATTCTGAATCGGAAATTTATTCGTTACGAGAGAAATCATTAACATTTCTACTTTTCCTCTTGCATTCGCCGATCTAATGTTGAATTGTTTATTATAGCACGTTAGATTGTTCATCCGGACAAGAAAATAATCGGTCGATACTTTTACGCTGATCATCGAGGAGATTTCTTCTTTCTGTGCCTCATTAACGAACCCGTCCGTGATGAAAAACTGCATCTTCGGGCCTTTTATTGAATCAAACGTGCTCAAAGCAATGGATTTCGCGGGCGCTCGTCTCCGTAGTAAAATAACTATTTGTTGATTGTGGAAACGGACGCCCGCGAATATTTTAAGCATTTGCATGGCACTTGCCACGAAAATTATCAAGGACGGAGCCATCGCACGCCCCCGACAAAAACGGATTCCACCGCCATCAAAATCCAAAAAATAGCTTGGGAGTCCCATAACAAGCTTTTTTCGCAAGCCTTAGCGCCAGCATCTCTGGAATTTGACCATGCTCTACCATACCACCGAGCACATCGGCAAGCACGCGCCTGAACATCTCAGTCCGTGAGCTATAAGAAACGAGCTTGCGCGAATCCGTGACCATCCCGCCAAAATTAGAGAGTAAATCGACGGTACCGATATATTCGAGCTGGCGTCTCATGCCAATTGGCGAATCGTTAAACCACCACGCAGCGCCGATATTCACGTCCTTGCCATATGCCCGTGCAATCGTCGCGAGGGTAGGCGCATGGCTGGGATCGAGCGAGTACAGCAGCATTTTCAGTTGCCCGTCATTTGCGTTTAACAATGTTCGCAATGGTTCAACGATTGGAATCGAATGATCCGAGATGTCTCCGCCGGAATCCGGCCCGAGCATTTCGAACAAAGAATCACGATAATCGCGGATCGCCCCGATGTGCACCTGCATGACCCAGCCCGTGCCTGCATCCATCCTTGCAAATTCATTCATCATGTACCCGATGAAATCGTGCACGTCGTCCGCTGCTAGGTCTTCATCCCCGAGTCTTTTTGCAAAAATCTCGTTTGCTCGTGTTTCCGGAACGGCATGACCAAAAGGAATCATGATACCATGATCGCTCGCCTTGCAGCCATGCTCGGCAAAATAATCGTGCGTCATTTGGAGCGATTTTACAAGATCACCGATTATATCGATTTTCATGCCAACTCGGGATTCTAGTTTCTTGATATACTCGGGATAATCCTTTTTAAAAATGTTCATGGCCTTGTCTGGACGCCATGTTGGCAAAATTCTCGTTGTATTATTCTTTTTTGCCAGCGATTCGTGATATTCCAGAATGTCAATTGGATCGTCGGTCGAGCACATGACTTCCACGTTCATGGATTTCAAGATTGCTTGGGGGCGCATCTCTGGACGAGCGAGGATTGCCATTGTTTCATCCCAGATGGCCTGTGCATTTTCATCATTAATGCATTTCGTGATGCCAAACCTGCGCTGTAAATCAAGATGGATCCACTCGAAGACTGGATTGCCGATGAATTCCTCGAAAACACCGGCTAATGCCATCCATTTTTCATCGTTCGTGGCATCACCCGTTATCAATTGCTCGGGCACGCCGCGCTTGCGCATAAGTTCCCACACATAATGATCCGTGGCGGCTTCCACTTGCCAAATGTCTTTGTAATTTTTATTTTCAGCGATTTCTTTCACGTTAGCATGGTTATGTGCGTCAATGATGGGTAAAGCCTTGATCGTCGAGAAAATCTTCTTTGATGTCTGGTTCGTGAGCAAATAATCGTCGCCAAGAAATGTCGCCATGAAATAACATATTGCTCGCAGCAAAAAAAAGATATGTGGCAACATGGCTTGCCAGCGCGCCGTTACACGAGCGCGTTGCCAGTAAGTTAATCGTTAAATATGCGTTCAGACAACAAGAATATGCAAGTGGTGGGAACCATGTTGGACGGCGTTTATCTCATTAAATCTTCTGGAATCTCGTTTGCGGCGCTTGACAACGGTACGGTTTCCTCCGCATCTGTTGATTTGATGAGTCCTTTCTTTACAGCATTATGTGCATTCACGGCAGAGAATTTCAATGCCCAAATCAAGTGCATTATCATTGATGATGAGGAAGGAATAGAACGACGTGTATATTTCAAGGATGTGAAAATTTACTCTGACACAATCAAGGTTGTAGCAATCTTTTCCAAAAATAATGCTACGTATAAGGAAATCGATGGAAAGATGCTTCAATTTAAATGGTCCATGCAAGAAAAGGGATGGTACAAGTACTTGAGCTCTGGCTACATACCCGATCCCGTAAAGCGAGAAATCCAGGAGAAGATCAAGGAACTATTTTTTTAGTGCACTTGTAATCATCGGTTTTCTACCATGCCCTGGGAGAGTACGGTTTGGGACGTCGTCACGATCGGCTCCTTGCCTTGTGAATTGATAAGCAATACAGCTACGGAAACCAATGGAATGGACACGAATAGCGCTGAGGGAACGGTTTCGTTGCTTAGAATTACCAAGGCAAAGATCGTCACGAGCACGGGCTTGAGCAATGACAAGCTGATGCCCTTTGTAACCTCGATCTTTTTCACGCCGATAAAGAATGCATAGTAAGCCAGACCCGTGATGATAAATCCCATTATTAATATGAGAATCCACGCTTCAGGCAAGTGCACGAGTAACAAGCCAATAGCGTCTGAGGAACTGGAAGGCATGAACAAGATCACGATGAAATTGGGAACGCAAGCAAGGAGGTTGCTCAATGCAGAGACTTTGAGTTGCGAATCTTTCGTGTCGGGATTTAACACGGATATTTTTTTTCCTAAAACGGAATACAACCCCCACAGCGCCGCTGCAACGACAAGCATCACGTTTCCCACGTTAGAAAGATCGAGGAGGGCGGAAAATTTCGTGAATAAATCGCTTCCGAACGCGGCAGGAGTAAAAATGAGTGAAAAGTTAACATTCAGGAGTAATATGAACGTGCCGAAGAAACCGATGGTGTAACCGAGGGCCTTGCGTTTCAGGCTCGATCGCTCATCGAGGATGAAAATACCATATATGGAAATGAATATGGGATAAGTCGTGTAGAGCGCCGAGCCGACATTGGCCTGCACGAACTGTAACGCTATGAAGTAAATCATGTTGGAAATCCCTAGCGCGATGACGCTTGATAGAATGAAAAGAACCCAGTTTCGTTTCAAAAATGACCACGTTCCCCCAAGACTACCTTTGATCACGATGATGCCAAGCAATAAAAGACCCCCGAGAAAGAACCTGAAAAACGATAGCGTGATTGGCCCGCACGACGATGAAGATTTTAACAATCGGACCGTAATTTCAGAAAACGACCAGCATAAGACGGCAAAGAAACAGAAGAACAGCCCTTTCAATTGTTCACGCATCATGCACGAGTGCCCCGGGTCATGAAATGCCTAATTGCACGAAAATGCATGCAAATAAAGTCGAATGGAATTGAATCTGCAAGTATAACCATGGAGCGGTAAAAAATATATTAAACCAATTTTTGAGAAGCACCGATTATTATTTAATGCGAATTGTACTGCTCTTAAATCCAATTGACGAAGTATGTATGAAGCCTTGATTTAATAGCGAGCACCTCTTCGAAAAGTCGGCGTGATTCTCGGCTCATAAATGGAGTCATGTAACTTGAGGTTTAAGAACAGACGTAGACTTTGACCCGCGAAAGATTTAGTATCTAGATAGCGTTTTAATAGGATAAAGACGATATATTTAACATACTTGATTTAGGAAATTCGATAGCGGCTGATTGCATTGTCCGATGACGAAAAGGAAAAGATAGCCAGAGTTATGGACTTTCTGACGAAATCACTGGAAACGTTGCACGACCAACTCCAGGAATCAACCAAGGCAATCAAGCAATTTCAAGATGCAATTAAAAATGCAAAAGGCGACCTAACCGGCATCGATGTTCCAGTTGCCAAGAAATCTAGGGTAGGATTTTTATCAAGGCCTAGAGATGGAACAGTAGACAAGCAAGCGGCAGCTCAGACGCTCTTTAACTTATTAGGAGGCAGCGGGGTAGCGAAACCTGCTCCTGCCGGTTCAAGTGCCAACTTGTTCGGATCTGCACCAGCTGCGTCAGCACCAAAAACAGCTGGAAAAGGCCCGAAGATGGGCCTTTCACTTGGCGCCGAGGAGGAAGCCAGTGAAGAGGAAGGCGGTCCAAAGGGATTGCCCAAGGCGCCTGGATTGCCAAAGGGCCCTGCAAAAGGATTGCCTCCTGGTCCTCCAAAGGGTGCACCTGGACTTCCAGGCGCTCCAAAAGCAAAAGGCCCGCCACCATTACCCGGCGCACCAATGGGAGCACCTCCACCACCACCAGGGCCGCCATCGATGCCTGGTCCGCCTTCTGGTCAAGGCGGTGGAGAAGGACAACCCGCGGCTGGCGGAGCTTTCAAGTCCTTGAGAGACGAAATGCTATCCGAATTAAACCGCCTGAAAAAGATAATGGGTGGAGCCAAGTAATTATTTTCAATCTATCTTTCGAAAAATCTTGTTTTTTTCTTGTTGAATTTAATGGGTTATCCATTCTTCTGTTCCATCAGAATAAATTTCTTTTTTCCATAACGGGGTCTCAAATTTGTAGGCATTAACGGCATCTTCCAGCGCCTTGAATGCTTCTTGACGATGCGCCGCGCACACGAACACGTGCACGAGAGGATCGCCCACGTTGAACACCCCGGTAAAATGGATGATCACGGCTTTAACGATCCCTGGTCGTTCCTCGATGCGCGTTACTATCCCTTGCAAAACCTCGCTTGAAACATCCTCGATCGCCTCGATCTCCACCTTGATGGTCCGTGGCTCATTTGCCCCGTGATTTTTCGCATCATCCCTGACAATGCCCGTGAACGAGACGATGGCGCCGCCCTCGTAACCTTGCAATGATTGCTTGAATTCCTCGAACAATTCTGGAAACGATCTTGCTACATTCTTATCAACGGTGCACGACATCACGGTTTTAACCTCCTGCGAATGGGGGTAAGATGCCGATTTCGTCCCCGTCATTCAAGATTATGCTGTCCATATCCACAATATCGATGATCCGCTTGTTAATCATGAATTTATATCCGCTCACAAGTTTCCAGCCAGAATCACATTCGATCAAGACGTTATCATTCAGTTTTCCATCCATCACGGCCTGCAATGATTGCAAGAAGCTGGCAATGCTTCCATCGTCTTCTCCAATGGTGATCATCAATGATGATTGGCCGATAATGTCTCTTGCCTCGCCGAAAAACAAAGCCTTGATGTTTATTGGCATTCCGTGACTTCACCTTGCATGAATGGCTTTCGTTCTTGCATGACCTCAGCGATCAAGGCCTTGATTTCAGCACCACGCCTTCCTTCATGGAGCATGGCGAGCAGGTCGAAGCTCGATCCTGCCGGTTTCATCAGGCACGGCTTGATCTTGCCCTCCGCGGTGACGCGTAATTTCGTGCAATTGGCGCAGAAGGCGGGCGAAATCTTAACCACCTCAATGGATACCCCGTTCGTGTAGTGGATGATCTTGCGATGCTGCATGTCACGAAACTCGACACGTTCCACGGGTAGCGTGATGTTTTGCACGGCTTCTTCCACATCAATGTAATGCTCATCAAAATAGCTTTTCTTGCTCGTGTGCACCTCGTCTACCTCGTGGAGCTCGATGAGTTGCAACCGGGTGCCCCTGGATCCACAGAATTCGAGCAAACCATCAAGCTCGGTGTCATTGAGGCCCTTTAACAGAACGAAATTGATCTTTATTGGAACAAGTCCGACATAGATGGCTTCATCGATGCCCGCTAGCACGGTATCCAAACCATCGACACCAGTGATTTTCTCATAGGTATCATGGTTAATAGAGGGCAAGGAAATGTTTACGCGATTGAGCCCAGCTTTTTTCAATTCAAGTGCCATTCTCTTGAGAAAGTAGCCATTCGTGGTTAAGGATATCTCCTCCACGCCTGCAATAGCATGGATTGTTGCCACAACATCTACCACATCGGGATGCAACAAGGGTTCGCCACCGGTGATCTTTACCTTGCGGATGGAACCAACATCGTTAAAAGCCTGGATGATCGCCGCGACATCACTCGCGCTTAACACTTGATCCTTTTCTATTGTCAAGTAACCTTCCTTGTCGCAATATTCGCAGGCGTAATTGCACTCCCGGTTTATCGAGATGCGCAAGTAATCGATCGTGCGACCGTAATCATCGGAAAGGGAGATTGCCATGGGTGATATGCCTTGTCTGCGTGTCTTTGTTCTTGAATCGTGCTCAACGGGGATGCAAGGCCACGATGACCGCATCACCTTCCTCATAACCCTCGATATCGGGAGGTATCTCGACGAAACCATCGGATTCGACCATGGATCGTTGCATTCCACCACCCGATAACTTGACAGGTATTGCTCGAGGAAGTTCATCGCTCGTCAGGTTTTCGAGATTCACGGCTACGCGCAACAAGCGCGTGATGCCAAATCCTTTCACTGCCACGGCTTCGGCCATGCGCGCCGGTATTCGTACACGCGGATCGAGCCTCGACGCGCCCGCGAGCTTCTTGATTGCTGGAATTCCGAAGTATAACATGCCGATTTCCGCGGCGACGGGAAATCCGGACAAACCAAGGATCGGTTTGCCGTGCCCCACGCCGAGCAACGTTGCTGATCCGGGTTTCATGGCAATGCCATGGTACAAGATCTGGTGATCCGCTTCCACGACGGAAGGAATGAAATCGCGTTCCCCGACCGACGTTCCTCCGGTCGTGATGACCATGTCAGACGATTCGAGAGCATCGTTGATGGCATCCCGGATTGCATTCTTATCGTCGGGAAGATGGCCAGCCTTGGCCACTTGCCCACCGCCTTGCTCGACGAGTGCTTGGATTGCGAAACGATTTGAATCAATCATCTTGTACTCGCCGATGGAACGCAAATCGATCGTCCCATCCTCACGAGGCGTGAAATCTTCAAGATCAACGAGTTCATTACCCGTCGCGAAAACGGATATGGATGGCAATTCGTGCACCTCTACCATCGCGTAACCGATCGTCGCGAGCATGCCGACATCCTGAGGACCGAGCTCGTGACCTGGTTCCAAGACGACTTGTCCTTCCTCGTAGTCCTCGCCCGCGCGGATGATGTTCGTGCTCGGGGCGAGCTGCCGGTATACTCTAACTTGACTGCTCTCTTCATCAAGTTCCGTGTCCTCGATCTTGATCACGCAATTCGCGCCCGGGGGAATCGCAGAACCAGTGGCAACCTTGATGGCTTCACCGGAATGCAATTCTAAGGTACTTGCCTCGCCGATGGCAATCGATCCTTCAAGACGAAGCAATCGGGGTTTTTGCACGCTAGCACCAAAAGAGTCATCCGCCAGCACGGCATAGCCATCCATGGCCGATCGATCGAAAGCTGGAACGGGAGATGTCGCCGTGATTTGCATGGAAAGAATCCGGCCAACGGATTTTCCAATCGGCACTTGTTCCCCATGTTCTAGTGGCTCCACGCGGGCGAGAAATCCATCTCGTGCCTCGTCCATGTCAACGAGGCTCGGAAATCCCGTCTTGTTCAATTTATTCGTGGTCACGACCCTTCTCACTCAATTTTTCGCAGCATTGCTAGAAGATGACCTATCACTGGAAGGATTAATGTTTCGATCGCGAGTTTCACGGCTTTTGGCGAACCCGGCAAGCAAAAGATCGGTTTATAGTGAAGGATGAAGGCCTCGGCACGGCTCAGCATTGCAGGTGGCCCGACCTCCTGAAAGCTCGTTGCACGGAAGAGTTCCCCGAAGCCCGGCAAAACCTTGGCCTTCATCTTGGTCAACACGTCAATGGTCATGTCGCGCGGCGAGATGCCGGTCCCGCCGCACGTCAATAACACGTCAATTTCCTCGCTGGCAATGAAAGCATCGACACTTGCTTGTATCAAGGCATCATCATCGGGGACAATCTCCTTGTTAGCAAGCTCGTAGCCATGCTCGACCAGGATGGGTTCGATCATGGCTATCGTTTTATCGGTCGAAGGTTGATTATTGGCAAACTCTTCATATCTCATCGTGCTCACGATTAACACGCTAAACTTCAAGTTGGTTGGATTATCCCTGGCATGTTCGCCAATCGTGTCGGGTAAATTACTCAAGATCATGCCTCCAAGGGTGCTTCTCGAAGTTTTTTTTCTTTCTTGATAACACGGATATTGCGGATCGTCGTCGTTGGATATTGGCCATTCTCGTCTTTCTCGTACATCTTGACCATATCCCAGACATTGAGCAATGCCCCAGAAACAGCAACCAGTGCCTCCATCTCCACCCCCGTTTTTTCGGTTGCTTTAACCTCGGCGATTACCTCGACGATATCATCCTTCATCGTGATCTGCACGTCGATCTTGGTCAATCGCAAGGGATGGCAAAGGGGCAAGAGTTCCGCGGTTTTTTTTGCTGCCCCGATCCCTGCCAGCTTGGAAGCGACGATCACGTTGCCTTTTTCAACGGAGCCTTGCTTGATTTTCTCGATCGTGGATTTTTTTAGAACGATCTCGCCAGAAGCGATCGCGGTTCGGTCCATCGGCGGCTTCCAACCCACGTCGATCATGTTGATCGCGCTGGAATCCCGCTTGGTTGTCGGGGACATAAACGATTTACCTTGCTATCAAGTAGGTATTCTTCCCTAAACTTTTGAACCAAACCGATGCATTTCTATAACCGAGTCATTCAAACAAGACCACGTCGATTAAAGTCCCTTTTTCCAAAATCTCGACGTTCTCGGGAATCTCAAAATATCCTTGTGCATCGACAAGCGTGGTAATCGTTTCAGAGCCTTTCGTGACGGGGAAAGCAATGGCTTCGCCATTGGTGTCGCGCTGGATGAGGACGGGTTTCAGCTCAAGGCGGCCAAACTCGGAATAAACGCGCTCGGCGAGATGGCATTTCTTGATGGTTGGTTGGATTCGAGGTAACCGGTTCCAATCCTGCAATTTTGGCAAGACAAACCTGATCATGGTCATGTAAACCGATACAGGATTTCCCGGAAGTACGAACACTGGCTTTTCATTCACCACCGCGAAGATAAGTGGTTTCCCGGGCTTGATTCGTACCCCGTGAATGAAAATAGACGTTCCTGGATGATCTTCGATGAGAATGGGCATCAAATCACCTGTTCCCTTTGATGTTCCTCCCGAACATAGGACGACATCATTTTCATCAAGTGCTTTCGAGAAAATGTCGAAAAGAATAGCCTTCTCGTCAGGCACGATGCCATAGGAAGTGACCTCGCAACCAGCACCTTTTAACAAGGCCTTGACCATCACGGAATTGACGTCGTAGATGTGCCCAGGCGAGAGAGCTTCCCCGGGCTCGATGATCTCGTCGCCTGAACTGAACATGCCACATTTCAAGCGATCGTATGCATCGATGCTCGTGATACCCGCGGCGGATAAAATACCAAGACGGGCAGGTGTTAAGATCATATCCTTTGCCAAGATCCTGGTATCCTTGTTAATGTCCGCGCCCGCGGGGATCACGCCTTCACCAGGCACCACTGCTTGAAAAACCTGGATTGAATTCTCGACTCCATCCTCATTGAACACCGGCTTCGTGAATTCGATCTTGATCATCGCATCAGCTCCCGGAGGGATGAACCCGCCGGTGGGCACGTAGATGCACTCATCATCGTTCGATATTTCCGCGGTTGGAGGCGATCCCATGTTCACCGCACCCATAATTCTGCAGGTAAGCGGCTGGTCCTCGTTGCTCTCGAACGTCGCACGGGCCTTGAGTGCATACCCGTCAACAGCCGACTTTGGAAATGATGGCACGTCGATGGCACTCTTCACGTCCTGCGCGAGAACGCGCCCAACTGCATCTGCAACGGCTATCGTTTGCGATCTATCGTGGATGCTTGGAATGTCATCGAGCATTCTCGTGAACTGATTGACCTTCAGTGCTTTCAAAAACCTGCGAGATTCCATGGACGGTGCACCAAGAACGGCAACTATTCACGGCTTGAACCACTTGAACACGTAATACACGATTGTCGGCAGCGTCGATTCGGAGGATGAGATGCTGGCAATAACGAAACGTTTCTTGACGCTGGTTGCAAGACGCCCCGCCCGGACCATGTCCATCGCAGAGATGCGGTTTTCATTTTCGAGAACCAGGACCACGAAGGCAGAATGATCCAAGCCGGGGCCTTGCCGATATACCGTGAAATCAGCCCCGAATTTCAAACCTGGTCTAACGATGTATCCTTTTCCCCGCAAATCCTCGTAAACCAAGCTTCGCTGCATGAACTTCTCGTATTTACGTCCCGCGATTTCCTCGATCTCGTCGGACGTGTATTGTTGACCCGTTTGCGAATCTTCGACGATGAGCCACCCTTTTTTAACGAGATGCACGACCTCGAGGAGGTCGAGTTGCAATTCTCTGTCAAACGAGAGTTTTGGATCCGGCTTCTTGATGCCAAGGGGTTTGCCGTAGAAACCTTTCGCGTACAAAGATGAGCCTTGATCATGATCAAACACGATGACCTCATCTCCGACAAGTTTCGCCGTGAAAGGGGGCTCGAGATCTCGCCGGATCTTTGTCAGCTTCTCGGTGAGCGAAAGATTTTCATTCGACATGTCGTTTCCATGCTAAACGAATTAAAAAGAGCATAAAAAATTCAGCTAAAAAAAGTTGGATTTAGGTACTAGCTAAGGATTGCCTCGATAGCGGTATTTGCATCCGGATATCCGAGTTCGGCCGCGAGTTTTTGTGCAAGATCCAATGCGTGTTTGCGGGCAGGCATGATAACCACCGTAGCGTTGCCGTGGAAATCGGGATGGAATCGACCCAACAATTCGAGCGCTTTTCTCGGATCGCCTGCTTCAGCATGCAAGACCGCTGCACGGTACAACACTGAATCGTTCCAGTCTGGCGGGATAGCAAGCTTGATCGCCGCAACAGACATGTCATAGTAATGAAGGGCATTTTCCGCATCCCCCGCCCTGTCATAAAACCCTGCCAAGGAGCCAGGGATGTTGGTGGGCGTGGCCTCGGTGACTGTCCCGTCGGTGATGGAAAGGCTCCATGAAGCAATTCGCTCCGCGAGCGCGATATCATTTGACATCTCGGCGAAATTGGTGAGATCACGGCAAATTTTATGTTGCAAGGCTTGGGAAAATTTGGGCAGCGCAGCCTCCAATGCCATGCTGTAGGTTTCTTGTAAGAATGCGCACACTTTTGCTGGTGAACACCTTGACGGGTAGACACCGCTATCCCATTCCTTGGCATACTCGTGCATTCGTCTCGGGTCTGTGTATTGGACCATCACGATCCACAGGTTAAGTAACGTGGCATCTAGAATACGGCTGGCCACGTCATCAATCGATGCTGCCTTCTCGATCACGCTATTGAATGGCTTGCGAACCACCGCATCAAGCGTGCCGATTATACTCGGCGTGATGGCACTCCCGTCCTCGGGATTCAATGCAAATGCTAATGCCGTGTACTCGGGTTTCTTTATGATTTCTGAGATCAAGTATACACCGATGATGGCCAGCGTTTGATAAAGGACACCGCATGCATCGATAAACAAAGCCGGGTCATCTATCGTGAGCAATTTATCGATAAGGATATCACGCAATTTTTCGTGCGAGATCGTGACCCCGAGTCTCTCGCGCGTGGCGGCTTGGATGATGCTGGAAATGCTATCTGATACGTCCCTCTCCGAGATGAGCCCGTCGAGGCAATCTTGCTTCAGCTTGAGCATTTGTTCGTAATACGGCTTGAATAACTCCTCGTTGGGATGGCGAATAGTAGGTTCGTAAGAAATGATGGCCATGTCGAGCCGACCTTCGAGTTCCTGCGTGTGCTTGAAGGCTTCTCCATACCGGTTCATGATATCGACGGTCAAGTTGATTGTATCATCCAGCGGAAACTTGTCGCCGAGAATCCCGAAAAAGCTGATGAATTGCGAAACGATACGCTGGTTATCGGTGATGCCCGGGTATCGGTTCTCGCTTAATATAGCAATGAGCTCGGGGCGATAGCTAGATCTTACATTGGCCATCTGCATCTCGTATTGCGCATCGGCGGTGCGCTTTTGATAATCTTCAAACGTGATTTCTTGATTTTGAAATTGCTGGGCCAATCTAGTGAAAATCTCGGTCGCGTTGAAATGAACGGCGTCCTTTTCCGAACTAGATTCTTTGTACGATTTCATGAAGTCATTCAGACGGGTGGAAAAAGTGGCTGCCTCAGTCATGACGATGCTCACGAGGTGCGTTTCTGGGATGCCATTCGCCCAATCCTTGAAAAACCCGACCCGGCTTTCCTTTGCAGCGGCGATCTCGGCATCCGCATTGGTGGCGCCCTCTTGAGGAACGAGCTGGAGCCGGCCATCGCTTGCCGTGGTGATGCCTTCCAGGAGACTCTCTGGCAAGTCACCGGATGCGAACGTGAAAACTCCGCTGCAGGTGCGGAATATGTCGTCGAAATCTGGAGCGTCCATATCGCCCGTGCGGCGATTCCAATAAATATGTTTCACCGATGGTCCTGCACGTTCCCAAAATTTGCGATAGTTAGCATGGTTAAAATCATAGCCGGAATAACCGAGGAACAAGATTGGATACGCTCGAATGATCGTGCTGAACACGTTGCCTTTTGGCTCGGAAAACCCCTTGGCGGACTTGTATGCCGAGGCGACCGAAACGATCGTATCGGGGCGATCGATGGTGCCGTGAATCTTGCACAAGACGAAACGTGCATCATCAATGACCGGATGCTGCTTGATCCAATCGTCGTATTCCCGGTTATCAACGAGCAAGTCATAATCCACGCCAACCTCGGCGAGCGCCCGCTCAAAGAACACGTCGAAATTGGTAGTGAAACATGCCTTGAGCACGCCCGCCTTGGCGAGGAGCGCAACGGCGTTATGCACGTCATTTGGCTTTGTCACGTTGAGCGCCTTGAACACGGTATACAAGCGATCCCCGAGGATGTTGGCAAAATTCTCGAAGACTACCTCTGGTTGCCTATCTGGACTCTTGATAATCATGTCCGTAGGGAGATTGAAATCATCTGGAACGCGAGAGAAAATGGCATCGATGATTTCCTCCGTCAGCGTCCACCAACTTGGGGCACAACTTGGTGGTGGGATGCTCGTGCCCGCGCCCGTGAACAAGACAAATCCAGGGAACGCGGATATGGATCCCATCGCTTCTTGTAATGAGATGATGGCTTGAGAAATTGGCATTTGACGATCTTCTCTCGAGGTCTAATAAAGCGTTCGCCATAGCATAATCACGTTATGAAGATTGATGATAATGTTAACTTTTTTTACAACTTGATCGTATTCAATCTTCTTCGCTAGGTAATATTAATCCTAACGGGGTGCAACGCGCACCCTCTATCCCCTCCCGCGAGTTGCATCGCTTCGGGGAATGCTTTTACCAAGATATTGTACGACCCATTCACGTCGGCATTGATTCGCGTCCCGTTTGATGATCGGAATAAGCCACGTTTCACGCGTCGCCCGAGATACGTGTCATGATGCTCGATGGATTCACGGTCGAGAAACGAGCATTTAGACGTGTACGACTCGTCCGTTTCCACGAATCGAATGCCCGCGTCCTCGCACTTGTACACGAGCTTTTCAACGAGATCGTTGAACGGGATGCAAACAAAGGCCTGATTATTTTTCTTGCCGATGTTTATTTCTTGCTTCCATTCGTCGTTCTTGCCAACGACGAGCGTGTCGATCCCGTGATCGATGCACCAGTCCACCACGAAGCGGCTAACCTTGTGCATCTGATCGCTGATCTTGTGTTCACGCTTCAATGACAACTTCGATAATCTATTGCTCGTTCCTTTATCACCAATAAAAGACATCAACTTGGCCTTCTTCTTGTTATAAAATTGATTCATGGATTTCGCAATCCTGCCGTTGATGACAATTGGCGTGTCGCCAATGTTATCTGTCAGGGTTACAAGATTGTTCAATCCCAGATCAATGCTGGCAATTTTTCTTGGCATGGTCGAGGCAGGTTCTGGAACGACGTGTTCGTGCACGATTTCTATCTTGTACCTGTTACCCTCTGGTGTTATCCGAACCTCGTGCAACGGCTCGGAGATTCTCGTGGTGATGTATAAATTTGTTTTCGGGAATCGAATCCACCCGTTTTTCACCTTGCATTGTTGATTCGTGAAAAACGTGGTAAAGCGACCATTATTTTCCTTGTATTTCGGTGGGCGGGGGATCCCAAGAAATTTCGATGGGTTTACCTTCCATTCCTTCATCGATTCAAAGAATGAATGCCAGTTGTCTTCCAATTTCTTCAAGATTCCCTCGGCTGTTTGCGCGGGAAGCGCCTTGTACGTCTCATGATCTTTTACTTGAAAGTACAAGCTATATTCCTGTCCATCGTATGTGAGAAATGTTTCGAGATAAAAAAACTGCTGGCGTATCATGTAATTGGTATGGTTGTAAAGATTCTTGCTCTTGAAACAAACTTCGTCACAATACTTGAATAATGGATGAGCTTTCTTGATATAATGAATTTCGGTTCTATACACCATTCTTTCAATGCCACCCAATTGCCTTGGTCTAGTGCTAAGGCAGACGAGGCATGATGCGTATAATAAATAGAACCAGGCCGTGGAATTTCTAAAGAATGCCTCACGAATGAAAAATGGCATGATTTGATAACGTTAGTGAACATTGTTTATATTATTATGAATGGGGTTTTACCGACAAAATATTACGACGATGACAACCCAAAAAAAACTTCTTGATCTGCGCCAATTGTGCGGTCGTCGCAAGGATCTCGTTGTTT
>Ga0209039_10000519_pt1 | contig 37359 bp, 34 predicted proteins | sample BogFormECP12_OM1_FD_188238 | JGI IMG/M metagenome (GOLD analysis project Ga0209039, IMG submission 188238) | Bog forest soil microbial communities from Calvert Island, British Columbia, Canada - ECP12_OM1 (SPAdes) (version 2) | ecosystem: Environmental > Aquatic > Freshwater > Wetlands > Bog ...
GTGTTCAGAATTGTGTTCACTATCCGCCACAACCTACGCATATCGCGATCCTGGCCCCACGCCAACACGGGTTAAATCATTGAAACTACGTTGATTCCGTGGTTTCCGAGACTGTAGCATAGAGGATTGCAATCCGCGAGGGAACGATGAGCAATAGCAGGACGGCATCCGCCGATGAGCGTTTGCGCAACGAATTCAACCAGTGGGCCGAGCAGGGCAAAGGCGAAGAGATGGAGGCCCACCACATCAGCATCACCGAGCAGACACTGGCGCTGATGAAGCTGAAGGCGGGCGATCGCGTGCTTGACTTGGGTTGCGGTGCGGGCTGGGCAAGCCGGTTGATCGCGAAAGCGGTTAATGATACTGCGAAGCCGGGTCAGGTCATCGGCCTCGATGTGTCGGACGAGATGATCCGGCGTGCGCGCGCGGCCTCCAGCGAACATGAGAACCTGATGTTCGTGGTGGGATCGGCACAACAAGTGCCGTGGGAGGAGAACTTCTTCGACAAAGTGCTGTCCGTCGAGTCGTTTTACTATTACGCGGACCAGGAGCGGGTGCTGGCGGAATTGTTCCGCGTGATGGCACCTAAAGGCGAACTGTACATTCTCATCAATCTCTATCGCGATAATCACTACTCGCTGCGGTGGGTGGAGGAGTTGAGGGTCCCGGTGCAGGTGCGCTCGGAGCAGGAGTACATCGAGATGCTCAAGCGCCATACGTTTGAAGACGTGCGGGCGGTGCGGGTTCCCGATCTCACTGCGACTCCGGATGAGTACAGCGGGCGCTGGTTCAAGAGTGCAGAAGAGTTGCGCGATTTCAAGCGCATTGGTGCCTTGTTGTTGATCGCGCGCAAGCCGGACTTCGAATCGCCACCGCCGGCGTATCAGGTGTATTAGACGCCCATAGGTCCCACCCTACCGCCAGAATCGGGCGGTAGGGGTACCCAGTGGGAGAGCGATTTTCTATAGGTTTCCTAGTCCCGGCCCAATTCGAACACTGCCATTCACATTGCTGATCTCGATATGCGTGCCGCCACTGCCGAGCGTGCCATCGAGATGGTGCCCCATGAACTTGCCCTGGACCTGCAACGGGAAGTCGGTGGTAATGCCTCCATTTACGGTGGAGACGCTGACTTCCGCGTTCGGCGAGGCGGGCAATCCGAGATTGATGGCGCCGTTCACGGACTTCAGATGGATTTCATTCACGTTGTCGAGTGACCTGTAGTTCGCGGTGATCGTCCCGTTGACCGCGGAGATGTTCAGGCGGCCGGAGAGGTCTCGAATATCGGTCTTCCCATTCACCAGGTCCGCGTCGATCTCGCCGTTTACTTTAGATACTTCAAGCGATCCGTTTACCAAATTGATGTGATCCAGGCGAGCGAGGCGCGGCACATGCAACTCGTAGGTTACAGTTGCGGGATTATTGTTGGTGTGTCCTTCAGGATACTTGGTCTTGATTTGAACGGAGTCGCTGCTGGCATCTACCTCGATGCGGGCCTCGTCGAGTCTCTGCTGATCGCGCGCCTTCTTCACGGCATCGATCTGGACTTCTTTGCGCTCCCAGCCAGTAACGGTGACATTGCCGTTGATATTTTCCAGCGAGACACGGCCATCGGAAGCGAGAGGAACAGTACGGTGAAATTCTTGCGTGACCTGCGCCTTGGAATTTGCAGAGGCAGCCAATACGAGCGCCACCAGGGCTACCGGTAAGGATCCTCCAGTCAGGGATAGCTTGCGGGAAGGGTGCATGATTCCTCCTGTCGCAGGTTAGACGAGGAGATATACGCAGGGGTAGGAGGAATTGTTCCCATCCCGGCACTGGAAGGCGCTAGCCCAACAACTAACCTTTAAAGCGATACCGAATCAGGTCGTAGAGCGCTTTCCATCCATCCTGCCAACTGATTTTCTTGCCCTCGGCGTAAGTGCGGCCGTGGTAGACGATAGGCACCTCGTAAATGCGAACGCCCATCTTGGCCAGCTTCACGGTCATCTCGGTTTCAATGCTGAAACGGTCGGAGCGGAGGTGCATGCGCTCCAGCAACTCGCGGCGGAAGACCTTGTAACAGGCGGTGACGTCGTGAATCGCGATACCAGTGAGCGAATTTACCATCATGGAAAAGATGCGGTTTAGCAGGTAGCGCCAGTAACGGGGAACGCGGTGCGGCCCGCTGTGAAAGCGGTTGCCGAAAACGGCGTCGGCGTGGTCTTCGAGGATGGGCGCGATCAAGCTCGGATAGTCTCCGGGGTCGTATTCGAGGTCGGCGTCCTGGATCAGCACAATTTCGCCGGTGGCGTACGCCAGTCCGGTGCGGACGCCCGCACCCTTCCCTTGGTTCTTCTCGTGCAAGGCGAGTTTCACCGAGTTCGTGCTGTTGTTGCTCAACACGTTTTCCAAATCGGCCTGCTGGAGGAATTCACGCGTTCCATCGGTGGAGCAGTCATCCACAATGATGAGTTCCTTGTGCAAGCTGACTGGCTGCCGCGCCACCTGTTCGAGGAGCTGCATCACGGTCGTTCTTTCGTTGTAGACCGGAATGATGATGGAGAGCGTTTGGAACTGCGGAACGCCAGGTTCTTCAGTCGGCATGGTGAGGCTGGGCGGCGCCTTTCAAATGTGGGCTGCGCGGACTGACTTGCGTGAACAAATAGACACCAAGAATCACCAGTTCCGGATCGATGGGATGCCGATAACGGGGATGCGGAAAGCTTACATAGTAAACCAAGGGGTAGAAGATGAGCAGGCTGGCGAACAGGAAAACCCCGTGGACGCGATTTCTAATGGCGAGCACGAGTCCGGCGATCGAGAGCAGCGAAGAGGCCAGGAACAGCGAGTTCTTGAACTGCTCCAGTGCCTGGATCTTGGACAAACGCGGAAGCCCGTTCCAGTAAAAAACAAACTTGCGGAAGGTGACGATGGCAAACTGTTTCGGGTTCTCGGCGATCCATTGCTTTGCCAGTCGCGATTGCTCGGCAGAATACGCGGCCTCGCCCATCTCCTGGTATTGGCGGTAGAGGATCGGATTCTGGCTGGGATGGTACATACCCACCCAGATACCTTCGGCGAGCGGATTGTTGCCGCAGCGAACCTCGACTCCGACGTTGTCGCGCACGAAAACCGGCTTGTGGAAGACTTCGTAATTACGCACCAGCCAGGGCATCATCGTCATCCAGAAGAGGAGGGAGGCGACAACGGCAGGGAGCATGAATCCCTTGCCGCGACGGTAAAGCTGGTAGGCGAGCCAGCCTCCGGCGAAGGGAAGGAATGACAGGGTCGAGGGATTCGTGAGGCCGATAACGCCCCAGAGCACTCCGTAGCCGATCCATGACGTGAGGCGGTCGTCGCCATCCATGTCGACGGTCAACAGGAAGGCCACGCTCAACAACAGGGCAGTGAGACTGGTTTCCCAGACCCAGCGCACGGACCAGTACATGATGTAGGGCAGCAGCGCCCAGATCCATCCCGACCACAATGCCACTTTTTCGCCAAAGACCCGTCGTGCGGTGCCGTAGATCGCCCACGAGTTCAGCGCAGCGCACAGGCTGTTAAAGGTCAGCAACGCGAACGATGCGGCGTGAGAGTAACTGCCGAAGGCGCGGAACGCGAGCGAGACGATCCAGGGATAAACCGGCGCTGTCCACGCGGAAGGCCCAGTGTCGCCGCCGAAGGGAGAACTAAATCCATGACCGTTGGCCAGCGAATACGCAATGCGACCGATTTCCCATCCAAAGCTGAAGTTGGCATCGGTGGTGCGGAATCTGTAGGAGTGCGCCAGCATGATGTAGAGCACGCGCAGCACGAATCCTATGAGCACCATCCAACCGGGCGAGTGAACGATAGGCTGCCATCGCGAGGTGGGCGCGGTCTCGGATGTGCTGGATGGTGGCGCGGAATGCGCCGGCTGAGGCGTTAAATGCATGCAGGCAAAGAAAATTGTACCTTACGCTCGCAGAAATTGAGATGTTGCCGCTTGTGTGCGGCCATGGCGAAGGCTAGACTCAGAGCATCGAACCTGGGCATTTGTGATCGCGATCACAGCCCACCGGTAGTGCGTTCGGCGACGATAGTAGGTCAATAGCCTCCACTGAGAGAGGGTTCCATGGGTTGGATCAACAATCGGTTCGAGAAGAATTTTCTGGTAACCACGGTCGACTACGTTTTCAACTGGGCGCGGAAGTCCGCCATCTGGCCGATGACGTTTGGCCTGGCCTGCTGTGCGATCGAGATGATCGCGGCTTCCACCTCACGCTTCGACATTGCGCGCTTTGGCTCGGAGGTGTTTCGTCCCAGCCCGCGGCAGAGCGACCTGATGATCGTGAGCGGTACGGTGACGCTGAAGATGGCTCCAGTCGTGAAACGGATTTACGACCAGATGCCCGAGCCCAAGTGGGTGATTTCGATGGGCGCGTGCTCTTCGGTCGGAGGACCGTTCAACACGTACGCTGTGCTGCAGGGTGTTGATCGCATTGTTCCGGTGGACGTGTACGTCGTAGGTTGCCCACCTCGCCCCGAAAACCTCTTCTATGGATTACTGCGGCTGCAAGACAAAATCGACCAGATGAGCATCGCGAAAAAGCCGACGGAAGTCAGGCTGCGGGAGGACATGGTCGATAACTTCAAAGAGCAGATCCGAGTGGCGCAAGCGAATTTTGCCAATCCGGAGCAGTTGGTGCAGCCGGTCGAGACGCCCATCGTTGGCGGCGGCCGCTAGCAGAAATTGTTTTTTAAAACCATAAGGTGCGCATGGAGCGCGCCTTTTTCATGCTGCGGCTTGGTGTTCTGAGGCGCGAGTTTGTAATGCCGCCGACCGGTGCTCAGGCGGATTCCACCGCTTTCCTAAAATAGCCCTGGCCAAACTTTTGGGGCACAATACAACAATGGTTATTTATTTTCTGAGGCACGCCAATGCAGGGCAGAAGCATTTCAGCGACCCGGCGAGGGACGAGAAGCGTCCGATCGACAAAGTCGGGGAGGAGCAGTCCCACGATGTGGGACGCGCGCTGGCCGCCCTCGGCTTGACCGTAAACGTCATCATTTCCAGCCCGCTCACCCGTGCGATGCAGACTGCCGCAATCGTTTCGCAGGAACTCGGACACGAAGAAAAGCTGGTGCTCGATGACGCTTTGCGGCCGGAGGCGACATTTGAGGAATTCAAGGCGCTGCTCAACCGTCACAAGGACAAGGCCTCCATCATGGTGGTCGGGCACGATCCCAGCATGACAGAGTTCGTGAATCGGGTACTTTCCGGCGGAAGCCCGCTGGGGGCGATCGAGATGAAAAAAGGCGGAGTGGCCAAGGTGGAGAAAGATCTCCGCAGGCAGGCCGTGCTGAAGTGGTGCATGCCGCCCAAGGTCGTGCAGAAAATTCAGCGGAGTTCGGCGAAGAGTTCGCGTCCGAAGACGGCATTGAAGTAGCTCCGCTCCTGTTCGACCGCCCAAAGCTCCAACTCAACGCCTTCCGTAGTGGACGGGGTGAGACCCAAGCGCACCGGTCCGTCCTGATGAATGCGGACGTGCAACTCTCGCACCGCGCCGCGGCGTCCCTGGTCAAGCGCGCGCGCCAGCCGCAGCAGGGCGACGGCCTTGGGTACCTCCGGCTGGTCCGCGCGCGGAACCATCTGCATGACGGTGTCGCTCGCAGCAGGAAGGGAGTTGCCCACGTAGCGTGTAATGGATGCGATGATGCGTCGTTGTACCGGCGTGTAACCGAAGAGTTCGGAGTTGGCAATGATGTAGTGGGTATGGCGGCGGCGTCCGGAACGATTGATGTAAGCTCCTACCTCGTGAAGCATGGCAGCAGCTTCGAGCCAGTCGGCATACGGTGGTGGCAAGCGGTGGACGGATTGCAACCGGTGAAAGAGTTGCATCGTGAGGTTGCGAATCCGCTGCGCAAAAGCTAAGTCGGCCCCGAAGTGGTTTGCTACCGCCAGCAGCGCATCATGGCGCTCGGACTCGACACGCTCCTTCATGGCAGAGCTGTCGCCGTAGTCGGCCAGCATCTGCGCCAGAAGACCGTCGCGCAGGCCCAGCGGCAAGTAGCGGAAACTGCGCAGCGCACACATGTTCATCAGTTCGGCAAAGACCATGGCGCCGGCGATGATGATCTCCGCGCGGCGCGGCCCAATACCGGCAAGCGCCCGCCGCTCAGCCAGGTTGCGCTTGGACAATTCCTTCAGGATTTTCGAGACTGCCGGATGAGGCACAGTGTGAGGCTTGGATTCGTCGTAGCCACCCACCTTGGCTTCGTAAAGGCCGGACAACGCCGCCGGTGTGCCCGAAGTGGCGAGGGCGGTCTGCACCTTGGCTTCTCGGATACGTTTCAGGATGCGCGAGATTTCACGTTGCACGAAACCGCGCATCTGATCAAGCTCGTTCTTCTTCGGCGGATCATGGTGCATGAAAACCTGGGTCAGGCGAACCGCACCTATGGGCAGACTGACCATGTCTTCAATGTGACCCGCGACCGTGATTGTGAGCTCGCAACTGCCACCGCCGAGGTCGATCAGCAGGGCACGCGTGTTTGCGATGCGGGCATTGGAGAGAATGCCCAGATGAATGAGACGTCCTTCTTCGAGTCCCGTGATGATTTCGGTCTTCCATCCCGTGGCGGAACGTACCCAGTCAAGAAAGGCGCGACTGTTGCGCGAGTCGCGCAGAGCGGCGGTGGCAACCACGCGCACGCGGTCGGCCGCGAAACCTTGCACCGCCCGATGAAATCGTTTCAGCACGCGAATGGTCAGCGCCATCGCCTGGGGGTCGAGTGCGCCGTCGGCAAAGACGCTCTCGCCGAGGCGCGTTACCTCGCGGTCTTCGTGAAGGGTCTGGAGGCGTCCGCGCACTACCTTGGCGATCTTCAGGCGGACCGAGTTGGAACCGATGTCAACAGCGGCGAATGTGGGCATGGGTCAAGGTCTCAGCCACGCAGTAATTTTCCTCACGGGCGCAGCCGTTAGCACAATAGCTTCGTCTCGAGCGGATAGCAACCAACTGCGTATTGCGTGAAGCGTGGGCGCCTTGCCGTATGCTTAAGGATGGCGCCGATGCGAGAGCGATCTGTCTGTTGGGAAGCAGTCGTTCAAGCTGGCGCATCCAATCAACTTATGGCTCAACCGGATCTTCCAGGCTCAGAATTGAAGAGGGTCTATTCCAACCTGCGGGTCGATAAAACGGATTTCGCTGGGCCCGCATCGCCACGGTCGAGAGTGGCGACGGCGGTGCGCGCACTGCGTCATCGCAACTTCCAGTTGTTTTTTGCGGGCCAGTTGATCTCGCTGATTGGGACCTGGATGCAGACGGTCGCGCAGTCTTGGTTGGTGTACCGTATGACTGGCTCGACGTTGCTGTTGGGGACGGTCGGGTTCGCCAGCCAGATTCCGGTGTTCTTGGTCGCGCCTATCGGCGGAATCGTGGCCGATCGCGTGAATCGCCACCGCGTGGTGATCGCGACCCAAACCAGCTCGATGATCCTGGCGTTCATTCTGGCACTTCTCACGCTGACCAACCGCATCCAAGTCTGGGAAATCATTGTGTTGGCGGCGGGACTGGGCGTGGTCAACGCGTTCGACATCCCCGCGCGGCAGGCGTTTCTCATCGACATGGTGGGCCGGGAAGACCTGATGAACGCGATCGCGCTGAACTCGTCGATGTTCAACGGCGCGCGCATTCTCGGCCCGGCCATCGCGGGCATTCTGGTGGCATGGGTTGGCGAAGGATGGTGCTTCTTTGTCAATGCCGTAAGTTACATTGCAGTCATCGTCGGGCTGCTGCTGATGCGGATCGTGCATCCCGCGAACCTCAGCCATGAAGGCTCGCCAATCGAGAACATCCTGGAAGGATTCCGCTTCGTGCGGGATGCTGCGCCGATTCGTGTCATCCTCTTGTTGTTGGGGCTGGTCAGCTTGGTGGGCATGCCGTATTCCGTGCTGATGCCCGTCTTCGCCCGCCAGATTTTGCATGGTGGCGCCAGAGAACTCGGAATCCTGATGGGCGCAACCGGCGTTGGAGCACTGCTGGGCGCGCTTAGTCTGGCAGCCAAGGTGGGCGTGAGGGGACTGGGACGAGTGATTGCGATTTGTGCCGGTGCCTTCGGCGTGAGCCTGATCCTATTTTCGTTGTCGCGGATTTTCTGGCTGTCGGTGATTCTGCTGGTGCCTGTGGGCTTCACCATGATGGTGCAGATGGCATCGTCGAACACGCTGGTGCAATCGATGTCGCCCGACCAATTGCGTGGGCGCGTGATCTCGGTTTACTCGATGATGTTCATGGGCATGGCTCCCTTTGGGGCGTTCTTTGCAGGAGCGATTGCCCATCATATCGGCGCGCCGTGGACGGTCGCCATAGGAGGAGTGGCGTGCATCGCGGGTGCGATTGTATTCGGTATGCACCTGCCCAACATCCGTGGTCAAGCGCGTGAGTTGATCCTGACACAGGGAATGACAGGCGGCTCTCCGGCGGAAGAAATGACGAGCCGGGGATTGTCTTAGGACAAAATGGCGGCTGGAGCAACCGAGCTCAGCCACCATTCAGTTTGTTGTCGGTTCTTACGAATGAGGTTTTTTTGCCGGGGGCGGCGGAGTCGCGGTGGTGACGCCTAGACGCTTGAGCCGGTCACGGGCCTGGGAAGCTTCAATGGACCGCGGATAGCGCGCAATGAGACTGTTCAATTCACGCACCCCAGCCTCACGCTGGCCGAGTTCCAGCAGGGCGTAGCCCTTCTTCAGTTGTGCAGCCGCAGCTTTGCTTCCACCGGGATACTGTTCCAGCACTTTGTCGTAGTCCTTCACGGCAGCGTCGAAGTTGCCCTGACGATACTCGATGTCGGCGAGATAGAACTGCGCATTGCCAGCGAGATCGGTGGTTCCGTAGTACTTGAGGTAATCGCCGAACTCCTGTGACGAGAGGTCGTACTTCCCGGCGTTGTAATCGCGCAGCGCATTGTTATAGAGCGCGTCCGGGGGGGGCGCTGAAGCCGCCGCGGCGCTGCCTGCAACCGGAGCAGGTGTGCCCGGCACCGCCGCCATTCCCGGTTGTCCTGCGGCCAGGTTCTGGCCACCCTGCTGGACGTCGTCGAGTTGCTTGGTGATCTTGGCTAGCCGCGCCTTCAGTTCGTCAACGGTATCGTGCAGGGATTGAATCTGGCCGGAGACCTGCTCAAGCTTGCTATTCGTGTCGGCGGACTGGGCCTGCGTTTTCTGCTGCAGTTCGTTGACGGCCACGCTCATTTTGTTGACGCTATCGGCGCTCTGCTCAACGAGGTTGCGCATGACCCCCATGCGCTCGTCGATGGATTGCTGCAGCCGCGCGACTTGGTCAGACAACGTCTGCACCTGGGTCTGCAACTGGATCATTTCCTTGCTCACGCCGAAGGCGGGATGCACGCTCGCGAATAAAATCGCCACTGCGGCCAGGCCGGATATGTTGTTTCGAACTCGCATAGGTATCGATCCTGATGGGAAGATTGCCGTCCTGAAAAGACTATCGTAAATCGCGAAGGTCATCAGGTCGGAGTAATGCATCCGGTCCCCCGCAACGCGGCTATTCTGTTGAGGCGGGGAAGCGGCGCTGGCCGGACGAGTGCCGCCCCGTACGTCATTGATCGTTTCGCGTCACTTCGAGTACACGAAGTGGGCGCGGCGGTTCTGCTGCCAGCACGATTCCGTGCTTTCCGTGCAGAATGGCTTTTCTTTTCCGTAGCTGATGGTGCGCATCCGGGTCGCAGAAACTCCCGCTTGCGTCAGCGCCTGTTCGGTCGTTTGCGCTCGATTCTCGCCCAGCGCCAGGTTGTACTCGATCGAGCCGCGTTCGTCGCAGTGGCCCTCAATCATGAAACTCATGCTGGGATGCTGTTGCAGGAAGCGGGCGTCCGCCTGGATGACGGCCTGATCTTGCGACGTGATGTCGTAGCTGTCGTAGTCGAAGAACACATCTTTCACGTTCTGCGAGAACAGGCGGGCATCGCTCTCATTGCCGGTCGAACTGGACGTCGGTGGGGGCGAAGCGGCCGGCGTCACCGTGATGCGTGCAGTCGCTTCCTTGGTGCCCGTGTCATTTTTCGCGACCAGGCGATAGGTGGTTGATTCTGTGGGCGTGACCTTCGTTGAGCCGCTGGGATCAACCTTGCCAATGCCGTCGATGGTGACGTCGCTGGCGAAGTCGGTCTTCCACGTCAGCGTCGAAGCCTGGCCAGCAGAGATCGTGTTGGGATTCGCGGTCAGCATAGCGGTGGGTGCCGGGGGTGGCGCGGGCGGAGGCGGCGGTGCAGTCGCAACCTTTTTCTTGGCGCAATCGGTCCCCGCCACAATCACGGCCAGCGCAAGGACAACCTGGATCCACTGAATCCGTCGTAGTTTCAACTTCATTCCTCCAGTTGCGAGAGCACTCGCTTCAGTTCCAGTGCAGGGCGGAGTGTGCTCATTCCGCTCGTTCGAAGTATGGGCGTCTTACTCTACTTAAAACTCCAATTCGGCTGAGAATTCTCGCCTGCCGTCGTCAACTGCCGGGCTTGTGTGCCATCCGCCAGCATGCTCCAGATCTGCGTTTTGCCGGTACGGTTCGACTGGAACACGATATGCCGGCCATCGGGCGACCAGGAAGGAAAATCGTTGCGTCCGCCATCGTGAGTAAGCTGGACCCATTGCTTGCTGGCGACGTCCATTACGTAGATATCGCTGGCGCCGGGCGCACCCGGTCCATAATGACGCACCCACGCGAAGGCCAGGAACTGCCCATTGGGCGACCACGAGGGCGAGACCGCGTACCCTTGGTCAGTCATCCGACCGACGTTGGTTCCGTCCGATGCCATGGTGTAGATCTGCGGTAGACCGGTGCGTCCGCTGACCCACGCGATTTGGGCGTTCGTCTTGGGATTCCAGGTGGGCGAGACGTCGGGGCCCTTGGTGTTGGTCAGCCGCCGAACTTCGCCGCCGGAAACGTCGACAACATAAATTTCGGAATCGCCCGAACGGCTCGAGGAAAACGCCAGCGACCTGCCATCCGACGACCAGGCGGGTGACAGGTTGGTGCCGCCAAAGCGCGTGAAACTCACCGGCCGGTTCAGCTCCAGTGAGTACATCAGGATTTGCCACTCCGCGTTCGATATCCCGGCGTAGGCGATTCGCGAGCCATCCGGCGAAACGTGGGGAGACAATGCGATGGTGCCAAGATGAGTGAGCTGTTTCTGGTTGGCGCCGTCGTAATCCATCTGCCAAATTTCTTTCGTGCCGCCGCGTCTGCTGACGAAGTAAATCTTGGATTCCGCGATGCCTTGGATGCCTCCGCCGAGACGGAAGATGATTTCGTCGGCGAAGCGGTGGGCGATGACGCGAGCATTGTCTTCGGTGGCCGACTCGCGGTACTGCTTCCCGAGCACTTGCGGCGATTGTGCGTTCTTGACGTCATACAGCCAGCCCTGAACTGCCAGCGATCCGCCCTGCACTCCGGCGTTGCCAAAAGCGAGCATGTTGGCATTGGGAGGCGGCGCGTCCCATTCGGCGAGTTTGACGTCTTGCGGAGTGCCCGGAACGGAGAGCGGGTAGAAGCTGGCAGAGACCATGTCGAAGATGCCGGCGGCTTGCAGGTCGTTCCAAAGAGTCGTGCTGAAGGTCGTCGCCAGCTTCTTGGAATCGGTATCGTTGGCCGCGGGCTTGAAGTCGGGTACTGCGAGGCGAATCTTTTCGACGCCGAGTCCAGTTCCGGTGCGAATCCAATCTTGCGGGGGAACGCCGAAGGCGGCGCCGGCGAATACGAAGGATAGGATTATTGCCAAGAGTCGTTTCATTAATGAGTCCAGAATAAACCAGTGCAAGATGTTCATGCGGCGCTGATGCTCCGGGTTGCCGATTGCATTACGTTCCTCAGCGTCGATAGTCAAACCAAAATTCCACCGCGACGTAATTTCCCGAATAACCCGCAGGTAGCGGACCAAACGTGTCGATGCGCTGCAAGGCGCGCACCGCGGACTGGTCGAGCGAAGGAATTCCGCTCGACTGTTCCACGCGAACGTTTGTTGGTTGCCCCGACCGATTGATCTCGAAATAAACGTAAACGCGGCGGGCGTCGGTGATACGAGGATCGACTTCATACTTAAGCCAGTTGTCCGACACCTTGCGCCGCACGATGTCCACGTAATAGGCAAAGCGGCTGCCGAAATCGCCCTGGCCGCCCTGAAATCCGAAGCCGCCCTTGGTGGCGCCCGAGGTGAACGAGCCGTACGGCCCACTCACTGGGCCACCTTGTCCGTACGGTATCTGATTGTCGGGTTCAGCCTTGGCAACTTGCTTAGGCGGCTCTTTTTTAGGAATCGCGGCCTCGTGCTGTCCCTTCAGTTTGGCGTTACGCGCAGGGATCGGGATCGCCTTCGGCTCCTCCTTCGGAACCTCTTTCGGTGGCGATTGCGAAAGTCCTTTGGACTCATTGGCCAGAACGTTTTGCACTTCGGGCTGGGTATTGGGCAGGGGAATGCTGGTGACCAGCTTCGCGCTCATCGCGCCCCCGCCGCCTTCGGTGCCACCCCAATTCTGTCCGCGTCCGCTGGGGACGATATTGAATAACGCGAGGGCAAACAACGCCATGTGCAGCGCCACTGATCCGACCAGCGACAGTGAGGAGACATGATCGTGCGGAAAGATGTCAGCGTCGGCTGCCATTCTTCTCCAGCGGTTGGGTAACGATGCTCACGTTGGTGATGCCGGCTTGTTTGACGGCGTCCATAACGGTGGCGAATGCGCCGAAGGGGACGTCCTCATCCGCGCGCACGAAGACGGACTGGCCCTCGGGGTCACGAATTTTCTGGCGCAGTCGCGCGCCAATCTGGTTGATGTTGATGGGGTCGTTGCCGAGAAACACTCTTTGCTGGCGGTCGATGGTGATCACCAGTCGTTCTTCCGTGATCTCCTTCACTGTCTTGGTGTGCGGCACAGCCACTTCAATGCCGGACTGCAACACGGGCGCCGTCACCATGAAGATGATGAGCAAAACCAGCACCACGTCGACCAACGGCGTGACGTTGATGTCGGACAGCGAAGTCTGGGTGCGCCCCTGGGCAGTGGTGAATGCCATTACCGCCGCTCCACGTTTTCGGGAACACCGCGCGCGACCTTGCTTTGGGCGCGCTCAACTTCGTTGATGAGTTCGAGGCCGAAATCGTCCATGCGGGAGCCAAACTCCCGGATGTGCTGCGTAAACATGTTGTACGCGATGACCGCCGGGATGGCGGCAAAAAGTCCGGCCGCCGTAGTGATCAGGGCTTCGGAGACGCCCGGTGCGACGGCACGCAAGGTTGCAGCTCCGGCGGTGCCAAGGCCGTGGAAGGCGTCGATAATGCCCCAAACCGTTCCGAAGAGGCCGATGAATGGAGTGACCGCGCCGGTAGTGGCCAGCCAGGGCAGTCGGCTTTCGAGTCGCGTCAGTTCTTCCGATGCGGCAATCTGGACCGCGCGCTGCAAGGCGGCTACGCGAATAGGATGCGGCGCCTGCTTGCGGAGCTCGCTATACGCGCCTTCAAATACGGCGATCAGCGGGCTGGGCTTGAACTGTTCCGCCACGGCGGCGACATCCTGCAGCCGCTCAGATTTGCGGAACATGCGGATGAAGCGGTTGCTCTGGGCGCGAGCACGGCGGAACATTCCCCACTTGGAAAAGATGATGGCCCAGGAGACAAGGCTGAACACAAGCAGAATGACGAGGACAGTTTTGGCGACGAGACCGCTGGTTTCGATGAGACTTGAAATTTCACCGCCGATAGCAGAACCGAGCAGGCTGCAATAAACATTCATTCGGTTAGTTGGCCTTTGCTTCCATTGTTCGCATTATAAGGTTTAGACGGGAGCAAAACGGGTTCGTATCTTGAGGTTCCCGCGAAGTAACCGGGCATTCAACATTAGACGTGCAGCGCGGGTCGCTGCTGGCGCGGCTCATCGTGAACTTGCATCTGGCTCACCGAATATTCATCGAACTTCGAAGGAGGCAGTATGCCGCTGGTTCGCATCACCCTAAGAGAAGGGCATTCAACTGAGGAGCGCCGGGCAATCTCCGACGGGGTTTACGAAGCAATGTTGGAAACCATCAAGATGCCGGAGCATGATCGTTTTCATGTAATCCTGGAACAATCTTCGGACAATCTTATCGCCGACGAGACGTATCTCAAGATCCCGCGTACCGGCAACACAGTATTCGTGGAAATCACGCTCCTGCGAGGGCGTACGATAGAAACGAAACGGGCACTCTACCGACGGATTGCGGAGCGGCTCTCGGCCAATCCTGGCATACCCAAGGAAGACATACTCATCGTTCTGACTGAAAACGACGCCGCAGACTGGTCCTTCGGAATGGGTGAAGCGCAATACGCGAAGTAAACGCGTGACGTGGAAAGCCAGGCTGACAAAAGCCAGGCTGATAGCTGACGGCTGATAGCTTTACTGCTACACTGCGCATAACTTCGCGAGTCGAGAACGCCCTGTGCTGCTGGAACTGCGGGTAGAAAACTACGCGGTTATCGACAACGTCGCCGTGGAGTTCGCCCCCGGCCTCAACCTCCTGACCGGCGAAACCGGCGCGGGAAAATCCATTCTCATCGATGCGCTGGCACTGCTGCTGGGCGACAAGGCCTCGGCTGATGCCGTGCGCCACGGCACCGAAAAGGCGCTGGTGTCGGCGGTGTTTGAAACCGAGTCGAAAGCGCTCGACAGGGTGCTAGCAGAGAACGGCATCGATTCCGATGAGGGGCAAATCATCTTGAGGCGCGAGATTGCCGCCGGCGGCAAGGGGCGCGTATTCGTCAACAATCAGCCCGCGACGGTGACCGTACTGCGCGCTCTGGCGCCGCACTTAGCCGTCATTCATGCGCAGAACGAAGCGGTGCTGGCGTTCGATGCGGCTTCGCGCCTGGCGCTGCTCGATAGCTTTGCTGGGTCCGATCTGACCCCGGTCGCAGAGGCCTTCGACGCGTGGAACAGCGTTCGCAGCCGAATTGGGGAGTTGGAGCGCGACGAACAGGACCGGCTGCGGCTGCTCGATTTGTGGAGCTTCCAGCGGAAAGAGATTGCCGGCGCGAACCTGCGTGCGGAAGAAGACATCAAGCTTGAAGCCGAGAAGCGGGTACTGGCCAATTCGGAACGCATTCTGACGTCGGCCATGGGCGCCTTTGACGCGCTGTACGAAGGCAACGTGTCGGCGTCCGCGCTGATTCGCTCGGCGGCGAAGCAACTTGAGGAGTTGTCGCGATTCGACGAGAAGTTTCGTGAACCGATGGCGCTGCTGGATTCGGCGCGAATCACGGTCGAGGACATCGGGCAGTCGCTGCGTGACTATGCGGAGGATATCGAGGCGTCACCCGAGCGGTTGGCGGAGGTGGAAGACCGGTTAGCGGCAATCGACCGCCTGAAGCGCAAGTATGGGCCGACGCTCGACGACGTCATTGCGCTGGGCGATGAACTTGAGCGCAAGTTGACCGAGATGGAGAACAAGGACGAGGTCTTGCGCAAGTTGCGGATCGAGCTGGCAAAAGCGGCCGAGCAGTATCTGGAAGCGGCACGCCACCTGTCTCAGCATCGCTACGAAGCCGCCCGCAAGCTGGAGAAGCAGGTGGAGAGCGAGATCAACGAGCTGGCGATGAAGGCACGCTTCAGGGTCGAGGTCAGCGGAGAGGACGAGGAAGGAAACTGGAGCGCTAACGGTTTCGACGCGGTGCAGTACCTGATCTCGGCGAATCCGGGCGAGCCGCTGGGGCCGGTGGAGGAGATCGCGTCGGGTGGGGAGCTTTCGCGCGTGATGCTGGCGCTCAAAACCACCATCGACGCGGCGGTATCGAAGCGAGTGCGGCATAACGGCGGAAAGGGCGGAGCCGGCCAGCGAACGTTGGTTTTTGACGAGATCGACTCGGGCATCGGCGGGCGCGCCGCCGAGGCGGTTGGCAAAAAGCTGAAGCAACTCGCTACCACCAAGCAAGTGCTATGCGTCACGCACCTGCCGCAGATCGCGTCATTCGCAGACCAGCATTACCTGATCGAGAAGAAGGAGTCAGGCGGAAGAACCAAGACGTCCGTCCGCCAACTCGACACCGGAGAGCGCACGCGGGAATTGGCACGGATGATCAGCGGGGCGAAGCTGACGGATACGTCGCTGGCGCACGCCGAACAGATGTTGAAGACGAACCGGTAGCGGCTATTTGATGGCAGCTTCTTTGCCCGCCATGCGCCGCAGTATGCCAATCTGTCCGTTGTGATAGCCCTCGTGGTAACTCAAGCGAGCCAACGCTTGGCCGACGGTTCCAAGCAACGGAGGCCGGCGAAACTGCTCGGGGACCTCGGCTGACAAGGCCTGCTCGCTCAGGGCTTGTAGCGCTGGAATCAGGCGGTGCTGGGTCTCGTCCAGCGCGCTTTTCAGCCTGGCGACATCCACCGCTTTCCCCCCTTCGGTGAGGGCAGCCGAACCGCGCCTGTAAGAAGCCGCCTCTTCATCAGCGAGCACCGCGGGTTCGGCCCCGGCCAGCATCAGTACCAATCCCCGCCCTGTCACCATGTGGCCGAGGACCCAATTTATGCAATTGCCGGCGGGTTCAGGACAGAGCATGCTGTCTTCGTGGGTAAGTTCGTCCAGGTTGCGTTTGATGGCTCCGTAACTGAATTCATAGATTTGCGCGAGTTCACTGCCGGTCATAGTATGACTCCTCCGATGGGATTGTACTCGGTAGGGCGTACCTGGCTTCCCCGAGCACTTGCCATTAACTGCTGGAAAAGTGCCACAGACTGCTAAATCTTGCAGTTTCTTGACGTTATGTTGTTGGTGCGGCCGCTGCTACAATAGAGTATCTGTGGGGAAACTGGGGTTCATACCCTTGTAAATCGATAAGGAATTCATGACTCAAGCCGACTCCAAGACTCTACTTTTGCTGAAGCCGAGAGGCTTCTGCGCCGGGGTGGTTCGCGCCATCGATATTGTCCGGATTGCCCTGGAAACCTTTGGGGCCCCGATCTACGTCCGCAAAGAAATCGTACATAACCGCTACGTAGTGGACGAATTGACCGCTAAGGGCGCGATTTTCGTCGACAGCGTCGAGGAAGTTCCTGCCGGCGAGCGCGTGATTTACAGCGCTCACGGAGTGGCACCTGAGGTACGCGAAGCCAGCAAACTGCGCGAACTGCGCGTGATCGATGCGACCTGCCCGCTGGTCACGAAGGTGCACGTCGAGGCAGTGAAGTTCGCCCGCGAAGGCTACTCGCTGGTTCTTATCGGTCATCATGATCACGACGAGGTGATCGGGACGTTGGGAGAAGCTCCGGCGGTGACGCAGGTGGTAGACGAGCCAGAGGACATCGAGAATCTGCACATAGCCGATCCCGATCGCGTTGCTTATCTCACGCAAACGACTCTGAGTCTGGACGAAACCACCCATGTCATCGCGGCTCTGCGCGAAAGATTCCCCAAGATTCAAGGCCCGCACGCACAGGACATTTGTTACGCGACAGAAAACCGCCAGACTGCGGTGAAGGACGTCGCCAACGATTGTGACTTGTTGCTAGTGGTTGGTTCGGATAATAGTTCCAATTCGAATCGACTGGTCGAGGTTGCCCGCAACATGGGAACCGACTCACACCTGATCGAGAATTATCGATCGATCCGGCCGGAATGGCTGGAAGGCGTGAAAACGGTCGCTTTGACGGCGGGCGCATCAGCGCCGGAGATCCTGGTGCAGGAAGCCGTAACCTTCCTGCAACAGCAGGGCTTCACGGACCTGCGTGAAGTAGAAGTGATGCCGGAAAACGTTCGATTCGGGCTTCCACCTGAGATCGTGGAAGCCATCGGGGCTGCGCCAGCCCTGGCGGAGTAGGAGCAAGAGAAAGAATGGCAGAAGCGTTCCCCCCCAATCCCGGCGAAATGCGATTCGGCAAGTTAGACGATATAAAAGCCCGGGTTGCAGCCGCGATCGACGCGTCTCGCAAGTACCTGTTCTCGCTGCAGCACCCTGAGGAAGGGTATTGGTGCGGAGAACTGGGCGCCGACACCACGCTGGAATCCGATTACATTCTGCTGCACCGGCTGCTGGGAACGGAAAACCCGGAGCGCACGCAGAAGTGCGCCAATGAAATCCTTTCGCATCAGAATGAAGATGGCGGCTGGCCGATCTACAACGGCGGACCCTCGAACATCAGCGCGTCGGTGAAGGCCTATTTTGCGCTCAAGATGGCGGGCTACCGTCCCGAACATCCAGCGCTCGCCAAGGCGCGTGAGCGCATCCTGGCGATGGGGGGCGTGACCGAGGTCAACACCTTCACCAAGATCTACCTGTGTTTCTTGGGCCAGTATGACTACGACGCGGTGCCGGCGATTCCACCGGAGATCACACTCTTCCCCAACTGGTTCTGGTTCAACATCTACGAAATTTCGTCGTGGTCGCGGGCCATTTTGGTGCCGCTGTCGATTGCCTATGCCAAGAAGCCATTCAAGAAGATTCCAGACGAAGAGGGGATTGAAGAGCTTTTCGCGGGAGGCCGCGGCAAGGCTAACCTGCGCCTGAAGTGGGACAGAAAGCTTGTCAGTTGGCGCAATTTCTTCCTCGTGCTCGATCGAATGGTGCATCTGCTGGAAAAGGTGCACATCCGTCCGCTGCGCTCCATCGCCCTCAAGAAGGCCGAGCAGTGGATGCTGGAGCGCTTGGAGATGAGCGACGGGCTGGGTGCGATTTATCCCAGCATCATGAACTCGATCATCGCCCTACGATGCCTGGGCTATTCGCTGGACGATCCGCAAGTCATCCGCGCCATGGACGAGTTCGAGAAACTGGGCATCGAGGAAGAGACGACCTTTCGAATGCAGCCCTGCATGTCGCCGGTATGGGACACGGCGCTGGCGATTTTTGCGCTGGCAGAGAGTGGAGTTTCCCCGACGGACCACCGCCTGGTGCAACCGTCCGAATGGATGCTGAAGAAGCAGGTCACGCGCAAGGGCGACTGGTGCGTGAAGAATCGCAAGGCCGAACCGGCGGGCTGGTACTTCGAGTTCAATAACGAGTTCTATCCTGACGTGGACGACACTGCCATGGTCATGCTGGCGCTCGCCAAGGTGAAGACGTCCAACGAGAGCTACCAGGACAAGTCCGTGCAACGGGCGTTGGACTGGGTCCTCTCGATGCAGTGCAAAAACGGCGGGTGGGCCTCGTTCGATAAAGACAACGACCGGATGGTCTTCCAGTACGTGCCCTTTGCGGACCACAACGCGATGCTCGATCCGGCGACGGTAGACATCACCGGCCGCGTGCTGGAGTGCCTGGCGACCTACGGCTACTCGATGAAGGATGAACCGGTGCGTCGTGCCCTGGAGTTCATCAAGCGAGAACAGGAGCCGGATGGCTCGTGGTTTGGCCGCTGGGGCGTGAACTATATCTACGGCACCATGCTCGTCTTGCGGGGACTCGAAGCGATCGGCATGGACCACCATGAGCCTTGCATTCAGCAGGCTGCGGAGTGGCTGCGCATGATGCAGAATCCCGACGGCGGGTGGGGCGAGACTTGCGGTTCGTACGACAATCGCAATACCAAAGGCGTGGGGCCGAGCACGGCATCGCAGACAGCCTGGGCGGTGATGGGTCTGCTGGCGGCCAACGACACACGCAGCGATTCGTTGCAGCGTGGCATTGCCTACTTGCTGAAGACGCAGCTTCGTGACGGTTCGTGGAATGAAGCGTGGTATACCGGAACCGGATTCCCGCGCGTGTTCTACCTGATGTACCACATGTACCGTCAGTACTTCCCGCTGCTTGCTCTGACCGCGTATGCCAAGGCTTCCGCAGCTTCGCAGGAAGAGCAGTTGCGGATTGCCCGCATCGATCGACGCAATCGCTGAAGGCTCAGCCGCGTTGCGAATGCGGCTTGCTCCGTTCCGGGACTCTACCGCTATCAGCCAGCGGATTTGATCAGGTCATTACGCGTGCATCGATCAATGTGGAGGCAGCCGTGCGACACTTCATGCCGGAGATTCGACGCGACAAATTGGTGGAGTTGAATGAAGTGTTTTGTGACAGGAGCGACGGGTTTTCTGGGAAGCCATGTCGCGCGCCAGTTGCATTCCAAGGGCGCGGATTTACGGCTCCTGGTGAGGCGGAGCAGCCGAACGGACAATATCGCCGAGCTTCCTGCGGAGCGCGTGGTCGGGGACCTGCGCGAGCTGGAATCACTGAAGCGTGGGATGGCCGGTTGCGAGTTCGTGTTTCATGTGGCGGCCGACTACCGGCTATGGGCTGTTAACGGTCAGGAGCTTTACCAGTCGAACGTCGATGGGACCCGCAACATTCTCCAGGCGGCGAGAGATTCGAGTGTGCGGCGGGTTGTGTACACCAGCAGCGTGGCCACGATGGGATTCGGCAATAACGGCCGCCTCACCGACGAGAATGCTCCGGTCGGGTTATCGAACATGATCGGCGACTACAAGCGCAGCAAGTTCATGGCTGAGCAGCTGGTGCTGGATGCGGCACGCGGTGGACAGGATGTGGTGATGGTGAACCCCACGACGCCCATTGGCGAGCGGGACATTAAGCCGACGCCGACCGGACAAATCGTGGTGGATTTTCTGAAGCGCAAGTTTCCTGCGTACGTGGATACAGGACTCAACCTGGTGGACGTGAAGGATTGCGCAGAAGGCCATCTGCTGGCGGTGGAGAAAGCAATGCCGGGCGAACGATACATACTGGGGGGTGAGAATCTCACGCTCAAGCAGATTCTCGACAAACTCGCGGCGATCACGGGACTGCCATCGCCGAGCCTACGGCTGCCGTACGCAGTTGCCTATGCCACGGGCGTAGTCGACACCCTGGTCACTGGCAGGATGATGAAACGCGAGCCGCGCGTGACGCTGGATTCCGTGCGCATGGGACGCAAGAAGATGTTCGTCACCAGTGCCAAGGCCGAACGTGAATTGGGATGGAGTCCTGGCCCCGTGGATGGAGCATTGCAGCGAGCAGTGGAGTGGTTCCGGGCGCACGGCTATGCCCCGTAAGAGCATTGCGGTTGTCGCTGCGATGCGTAGGGAATTGGCTCCGCTGCTGCGAAGGGTTCAGGGACAACGCGCTGACGGGCTTGAGTTTTTTGAACTGGAAAGCGCGGTGGTTGTGGTTGGGGGCATCGGACGAAACGCCGCCCGCAGAGCTGCCGAGGCCGTGGTGAATAGATTCAATCCCACCACGCTGATTTCAGTGGGTGTTGCCGGGGCGCTGACGGCGAGGCTGAAAGTGGGAGACGTCGTCTGGGGATCTGAAGTTGTGGACGCCGAGACTGGAGCGCGATTCAGGATGACTGGTGGCGAGTCAGTGGTTGTGACGGTGTCGTCGGTTAGCGGGCCGGCAGAAAAGCGCATGTTGGCCGATCACTACGAGGCCGACGTTGTTGATATGGAGTCTGCCGCCGTTGCCGCGGTGGCGCGGGAGCGCGGGATCGAGTTCATGGCGATGAAAGCCATCTCCGACGAACTGGAATTTGAGATGCCTCTGGTTGCCAAATTTGTAGATGCGGACGGCAGATTTGAAATCGCGCGTTTCGCAGCGTACGTTGCTATTCGACCGAAATGGTGGTCAAGCGTTCGTCAATTGGGTGCGAACAGTCGTACCGCTTCGGTGAACCTGAGTCATGCGTTGGAACATCTAATGCAGGCACGCGTTTACAAGGTACAAGAGGAGAAAATACCCCGGACGTAAGCGGGGGAATTTGCATGTCGATCGCAGCACAAGTGGATGGCGCTTTGGGAGATCAGACGATGCCTGCGATCATGCGCGCGGCAGTGTATCGCGGTGCCAATGATGTTCGCTTGGAGGAAGTGCCGGTCCCCGCGATTGGCGCAGGCGAGTTGCTGGTAAGAGTCCACACCTGTGGAATTTGCGGCACCGACTTGAAAAAGATCACTACCGGCTCACACTCCGCACCGCGGATTTTTGGCCACGAAACCACGGGCGTTGTGGTCGCTGCGGGACAAGGAGTTTCGAGCTATCAGATTGGCGATCGCGTGATGGTGTTCCATCACATTCCGTGCGGCCATTGTTATTACTGCAAACACAAGGTTTTTGCGCAGTGTCCGACCTACAAGAAAGTTGGAGCGACCGCTGGCTACGAACCCAGCGGCGGTGGTTTCGCCGAGTACGTTCGGGTGATGGATTGGATTGTCAGCCGGGGCGGCGTAGTTCGCATTCCGGAGGGCGTGTCGTTTGAGCAGGCGTTGTTCATCGAGCCTGTGAACACCTGCATGAAGGGTGTGGAAACACTCAGATTGGTGCCGGGAGAGACTGTGCTGGTGATCGGGCAGGGCCCGATTGGCATTATTCTCTCCGTTCTGGCTCGAAGGTGTGGTGCGAGAGTAATCACTTCCGATTTGTTTCCGCAGAGGCTTACAATAGCTAGGACATTCGGCCTCGACGAAAACATAGACGCCTCCACCTCGGATACCGTCTTAGCGATAAAGGAAATGACGGAGGGGCGAGGGGCTGATTCCGTCATTCTTGCTGTAGCTGGGAACGGTCTGATTCGCCCGGCCATGGATGCTGCGCGTCCAGGCGGTCGTGTATTGCTGTTCGCGCAAACGCAGAACGGGGAAGCCATCATCGATCCCGCTAGCGTCTGCGTCGATGAAAAGAGTCTATTGGGTTCATACAGCGCTTCGGTCGATTTGCAAGAAGAGTCAGTGCGATTTGTGCTGGGCCGGGAGATGGATCTGGAGCGGCTGATCAGCCATCGTTTTCCACTGACCGAGTCGATTGGTGCGCTAGAGCTGGCTGCCCATCCCAAACCCGACTCCATGAAAGTAGTCATTCAGCCGGGTAGCTTATGGAAGGACTGATAGCGTGAACGGAAACATGACAGCTGCGGTCCTCTACGGCAAAGAGGACGTCAAAATCGAGCAGGTGCCGATTCCCAAGTTGGATGAAGGGGAAGTGCTGGTCAAGGTGCAGGTGGCCCTGACTTGCGGTACGGATTTGAAGGTCTATCAGCGCGGCTACCACGCTCGCATGATCGTGCCTCCGGCGCTGTTTGGCCATGAATTGGCCGGGGTCATACACGAGGTTGGACCTAACGTCAAAGGATTCAAGAAGGGCATGCGAGTGGTGGCGCTGAACTCGGCGCCATGCGGCATGTGCTTTTATTGTTCGAAGCACCAGGAAAACCTCTGCGAAGACCTGTTGTTCAACAACGGAGCCTATGCGGAATACATCCGCATTCCACGGCGCATTGTTGAGACCAACATGCTGGCGATCCCCAGCCAGGTGAGCTACGAGGAAGCGGCCATGACGGAGCCGCTGGCCTGCGTGCTGCGTGGACTGCACGAAACCAAAATAGAGATTGGCGACTCGGTGGCCGTCATCGGGGCCGGTCCCATAGGACTGATGTTCGTGCAGGTGGCCAAACTCACTGGCTGCAACGTGATTGCTGTAGTCAAGCGTGACTCGCAGGTCGCCGCCGCGCGCCGTGTAGGCGCCGATTATGCCGTGCAGATCTCCAACGTGGACGATCCGGTGAAGGCGGTGCGCAAGCTTACAATGGATAACCGAGGCTGCGACGTGGTGATTGAGGCGGTCGGACGTCCGCAGGCATGGGAATGGTCGATTGACATGGTGCGCAAGGGCGGCACGGTGAATTTCTTCGGCGGCTGCGCCAATGGTACCAAGGTCACGCTCGATACCCAGCGCCTGCACTACAATGAGCTGACGCTCAAGGCCACCTTCCATCACACGCCGGAGACCGTCCGCAAAGCGTTCGCTCTAATCTCCGAGAAGAAGATCAAAGGCACCGACTACATCACCGGCGAGGCGCCGCTTTCGCGACTGCAGCATGTGCTGCGTCACATGCTGAACCGCAACGGCGACATTAAAACCGCAATTATCCCGGGACAGTAGACGTCCGGGTATATCCACGACTCATGTCTTCCGTACCGACTGACAACCGGGTGTATGCATCACGGCCGGGCGCCACTTCTGCCGATAAGGCCGCAGCTAAAGGCTGGCAGGCGTTGCCGCCGGAGTACGCGATTCCCGAGCGCGGACCGTCACTGGCCGATGCGCAGCAGTACTGTGCGCGGCTGGCGCGTTCGCACTACGAAAATTTTCCCGTGGTCACGTGGTTTCTGCCCAAGCATCTGCATCAGCACTTTTACAACGTGTATGCGTACTGCCGCATCTCCGACGATTTGGGCGACGAAGTTGGCGATAAGCAGTTATCCCTGACGCTTCTGGACCAATGGGAAGCCGAACTGGGGCAGTGCTATTCCGGCGAGCCCCGGCACCCTGTGTTTGTCGCCCTGCGCGAGACCGTGCGGGAGTTCGATATCCCGCAGCACGAGTTTTCGGATTTGCTCACGGCGTTTCGGCAGGACCAGATCGTGACCCGCTATCCGCGCTTCGGCGACTTGCTGGGATATTGCCAGTATTCGGCGAATCCCGTCGGTCACCTGGTGCTGTACCTGTGCGATTATCGCGATGCCGAGCGGCAGAAGCTCTCGGACTACACCTGCACTGCGTTGCAACTGGCGAACTTCTGGCAGGATGTTGCGAACGACCACAGCAGAGGCCGGATCTATCTTCCGCTGGAGGACTTTTCCCGGTTCGGCGTTACAGAGCTGGACATCGCACAGCGGCGTGCGACTCCGCAGTTTCTCGCCATGATGAAATTCGAAGCCGAGCGTGCGCGCGAATGGTTCCAGCGCGGCCTGCCACTGGTGAAGATGGTCAACCGGAAGCTGGCGCTGGATATCGATCTGTTCAGCCGGGGCGGGTTGGCGATTTTGGATGCCGTCGAGCGGCAAGGGTACGATGTGCTGAACTCGCGGCCGGTCATCTCCACCCGACGCAAGTTCTGGCTGGTTGTGCGCGCGACCCTGGGAAGTCTGCTGTGAGCCAACACCCGCTGCAATTGCGGGCCGCCTATGGAGTCTGCCGCCACATTGCGCGCTCGGCGGCCAAGAATTTCTACTACGGCTTCTTGGCGCTTCCGGCGCGCAAGCGGAATGCGTTGTCGGCGGTGTATGCCTTCATGCGGCACGCCGACGACATTTCCGACGATCCGTCCATCCCTTGTGATCAGCGCCGCGAAAAGCTGAAGGAGTGGATGAATGCGCTGCGTCGAGTCGTGGAAGGCGAGCGCACCGACGATCCCGTGCTGATGGCGCTGGCCGACACGCAGAAGGGGTTCAATATTCCGCTCGATCTTCTGGAAAAGCTGGTGCAGGGCACCGCGATGGATTTGCCGCAAGCCGACGACAAGGGCCAATGCAATCCGGCGGTGCACTATGAAACCTTCGATCAGCTCTACGACTACTGCTATCACGTGGCGTCGGTGGTGGGTCTGATCTGCATTCGAGTTTTCGGTTACCGCGATCCGCACGCGGAGAAGCTTGCTGAAGAAACGGGAGTTGCGTTTCAGCTCACCAACATCATCCGCGACGTGAAAGAAGACAGCCAGTTGGGGCGCGTCTATTTGCCGGTTGAAGATCTACATCGCTTCGGCGTGGAAGCAAGTGTATTGAGCAACGGGAATGTCGCGATTGCACTTCGGCCGGTGCTTGAGTTCGAGGCCCAGCGCGCGCGGGAGTACTACCGTTCAGCAGAAGAACTGTTGCCCCTGATCGATGACGACAGCCAGCCAGCGTTGTGGACGCTGGTAGAAATCTACCGGCGATTGCTGGAACGAATCGCAGCACGTAATTATGACGTGTTCTCCGAGCGCGTGCACCTTAGCAGCGCCGAGAAAATTGGTCTCCTGGCGAGAGGAATTGCGCGTCGGCTGACATGAGTTTTGCGAGCACAAACCAGAAGCCAACGGTGGCGGTGATTGGTGGCGGACTCGCGGGCATCTCCGCCGGAAGTGCGCTGGCCGATGCGGGCTATCATGTCGAACTGTTCGAGCGACGGCCCTATCTTGGCGGACGCGCCTCGTCGTACGAACTTCCCGGGACTGGCGAAGTGGTGGACAACTGCCAGCACGTGCTGCTCGGCTGCTGCACCAACCTCATCGACTTCTACCGCCGCCTGGGAGTCGAGAATCAGATTCGCTGGTATGACGAGATCACGTTCCTCCTGCCCGATGGCCGCGCTTCCACGCTGAAGCCGAGTTGGTTGCCTGCACCGGTGCACACCGGGCTGTCGTTTCTCGCTTCTCCGGTGCTCGATTGGAAAGACAAGCTGGCCATCTCGCGGGCGCTGCTGGCCCTGATGCCTGCGCTTCCCGCGGACAGCGGAGAGGACTTCCAGTCCTGGTTGTTGCGACATGGCCAGACCAGGCAGTCGATTGACCGCTTCTGGGCCCCGGTGCTAATCAGCGCTCTTAACGATGAACTCGACCATGTATCCGTGCGACATGCGGCACTGGTTTTTCGCGATTCTTTTCTGAAGTCAGCCGAAGCGGGACGCATTGGTCTTCCGGCGGTGCCGCTGTCGCAACTTTACGGAGAAGCTGACGCCTACATCCAGGCGCGTGGCGGGCGAGTGCATCTGCGGGCCTCGGTCGATTCGATACAAGCGGACGACGATGGTGTCGGAGTGTGCGTAAGCGGCGACGAGGTGCGTGCGGACTTTGCCGTCCTCGCGACGCCATTCAATGGCGTCGCGAAGTTGCTCCCCGGCACACCCGAGATGCAATCATTACGCGAGCAGGCCTGCCACTTCGGATCGTCGCCCATCACGGGGATCCACCTCTGGTTCGACCGAGAGATCACGCCTTTGGAATACGCTGTACTGCTGGAGCGGACGATTCAGTGGATGTTCCAGAAGTCGAAGATCCTGAACACCCGGCGCGAGTCGGGCGAGACCGGTAGCTATCTCGAACTGGTGGTCAGCTCTTCCAAGACGCTGGTCGATAAGTCGCGCAACGAGATCATCGATCTTGCCATGAGGGAACTGGCGGAATTCTTCCCGGCGGCGCGTGAGGCGAAGCTGACCAAGGCGACCGTGATCAAGGAAGTTCACGCGACGTTTTCTCCGACACCGGGCAGCGATGCTTATCGTCCGTCGCACACCAGCCCGTGGCCGAGGCTGTTCCTGGCGGGCGACTGGACGGCAACCGGCTGGCCTTCCACCATGGAAGGCGCGGTGCGCAGCGGATACGGGGCTGCCGAAGCGCTGGCGGCGGCGAACGGTGGCAGTCCAAAATTCCTCGTGGCCGATCTTCCGGCCAAAGGATTCATGCGGCTTTTTGGATAATTCCAGTTCCCGACTGCCCATTTCCTTGTCATCGAATCAAGCGAACAGGTTCATCTGCTCAAGATCTTGCGGTGGCGGATAGCCGCGATGCCGGCTTTCGCGGCTGATACCGTGCTTCTTGCGCAAGTTGGACATGAGGTCGGAGAGCCGCTTGCTGTAGGCCTTGCTGACGAAGGCGCGATCGGCGTAGCGCTTGCGATAGTCGGCGACGAGGTGAGGGAATTCTTTCTCCAGAAATGGCAGAAAGATACTTGCCGAGCACGGCTTCAAGAAGAGCGTGTTAGCGGAAATGTACTTGCCACCGGCTTCCTTGGTTGCGCGAACCAGTTTGTCGAGCGCGGCGGCAGAATCGGTGATGCCCGGCAGCACGGGTGCACAGATTACGCCTGCGTTCAATCCTGCTGTGGACAACTTGGTGAGCGCCTGAAGCCGCAGGTCAGGCCGTGGCGCTCGCGGCTCAAGGATGCGCGCCAGCTTGGTGTTGAGCGTCGTGATGGTGAGACTAACAGTCAGAGTGTTGTGTTCGGCAACCTGGAGCAACAGGTCGATGTCGCGAACGACGAGATCTGATTTCGTGACGATCCCGATCTCGAGACCCTGATGCAAGGCGAGTTCCTGAAGGATGCTGCTGGTGATTTCGAAGCGCTTTTCCGCGGGCTGATAGGGATCGGTGGCGGTTCCGATGGCGATCTGCTCGCCGCGCTTCACTTTCTTTAGTTCCTGGCGCAACAGCCACGCCGTCTGCTGCTTGACGTAGATCTTGCGCTCAAAGTCGAGGCCATCGCGCATTTCCATGAATTCATGGGTGTAGCGGGCGTAGCAGTATTTGCAGGCGAATTCACAGCCGCGATAGGGGTTAATCGTCCAGTTGAAGGGAACGCGGCGGCTGACACAACGATTGAGTAAGGCCTTCGCTGGCAGGGTGAAATAGTCGACTTCGTGACCATGCCTGAGAGACTCGCCCTGGGCAGCCAGTTTGGCGATCCCAACCAGCGGGGCAGGGGAATCGGGTTCTTCGATTTGCAGGAGCGCAGGATGCATGGGACGCACCGATTTTCGCTTTTTGTTCGCCTACAATAGCGCCGAAACGTAACTAAGTCAAGCGGCATCCAAAAACAAAATCCGCAAAAAGGAGCGAACATGACGAGAGAAGCCAGGCTCATGTCGGGGGTCATTTTGATCACGGTGCCCACCATTCAGTACGGCGGGTACTTCCTACTGACCTCATTGATGAACAAAAGCAGCGGCTACATGGACAATCCGCTACGACAAAATTTCTTCCGCGCCGGACATGCGCATGCGGGGGTGATTGTCATCCTGTCGCTGATCTGCCAGGTGTTGGCGGATTCGGCTGTGCTGCCGGACGGGCTGTTGTGGGCGGTGCGCGTGGGAATCCCGCTGTCGGCGATCTTGATTTCTGCGGGATTCTTCTTTTCGGTGTTGCCGCCGAATGCGTCAGAAGCGGGGTCGGCTGTCGGGCTGATCTATTTCGGGGCAGTCGTCCTCGCGTGCAGCGTGCTGACGCTCGGAGTCGGGTTGCTGCGCTGTCCGCAGGCGGGCTGAACGACATCACGTCGGCGGGACACCGCTAATTGTTGCCTGCTGGCCCCTGCTGCCCCATCTGCTCCATCAGTTCCTTCGGGGGCGGCGGAATCGCAATATCCACCTTCGTCACCGGACCCAGGCTGCTGAGCGACTTCTCGAACTCCGCATCGTTGCCGACTACGAGAACAGCCAGTTTGTCCTTTTGGATGTATTTGCGGGCGACCTGCGTCACCTGTTCCGCCGTTACCTTGTCGATCTCGCTGCGATAACGCTCGAGGAAGTCCAGCGGGTAGTGATAGAACTCGTAGGCCATCTTCTCGCGCAGCACCTTTCCCGGCGAGTCGAAGCGGAAGATGAAGGAGTTGAGAATCTGGTCCTTGGCACGCTTCAACTCGTCGGCGTCCGGGGCCTTCTGCTGCATTTTGTCGATCTCTTCGTACAACGCCTGAATGCCGACGACGGTGGTGTCACTCTTGGTCTGCATCTCGATATTGGTCATGCCGGGATGGCTGAAACTCGTCCCAACACCGCCTCCGATGTTGTAGGCGAGGCCCTTGGCGGCGCGCACGTTGTTGAAGAGGCGCGAGGAGAAGCCTCCGCCGAAAATCTCGTTCATCACCGAGACCGCGAAGTAGTCGGGGTTGTTGCGGAGAATCCCAAGGTCGAGCATGGAGATGGTGCTCTGGTTGACGTCGGGCTTCTGCACGAAGTAGTAGCCGGGCTTGGGCGGCGCGAACTTGATGTCGGGATCTTTCGCCTGCGGGCCTTTCGGCCAGGAGTCAAACGTCTGGCGCAGCTTGGCCTCCATGGCTGTGGGATCGAAGTCGCCGCTTACTCCGAGAATGATGTTGTTGGGCTGAACATACTGCTGGTGCCAATTCAGCAGATCCTCGCGCTTGACGGCGAACACGGTGGCGTACTCCTCCTCGCGCGCGTAAGGGTTGTCCTTACCATAGGCGAGGCTGGCGCTCTCACGTTCCACAATTGAGCTTACTTCGTCGTTGCGCCGGGCGATGCCGGTGTAGATCTGCTGCTTGGCGAGTTCCAATTTGTCGCCGCGAAACTCGGAATTGTGCAACAGGTCGAGGTACATGTCGAAGACAGGATCGAAGTCTGCCTTCAGGCAGTTGAGTGAGATTGAAGTCGAGTCGGAGCCGTCGCTGGTTTCAATCTTGGCGGCCCGGGCTTCGAGGAAATCGTCCATCTGGTCGCCGGTCTTGGTTTTGGTGCCGCCGGTCCGCCAGACGTCACCGTACAGAGCGACGAGTCCGACTTTGTCGGCGGGCTCCGAGATCGATCCGCCGCGAATGCGCGCCGTGACGGAAATCAGGGGAAGCTCGTGGTCCGGCTGCAGGAAAATGACCATGCCGTTCGCAAGCTGGATGCGTGTGGGCTGCTGCGGGTGGAATGCGGGCAGTGGAGGGAACTTCAACTGGTTCCATGGAGTGACTTGCGCAGTGCCGAGCGCCGTCGCCAGCAGCGCGAAAGAGAACAATACCTGCACGAAACGCGATTTCAGAGCTCGCATTAGTTGGCTCCCTTCCCGGCTGCGGCGGGCTCGCTCATCGTCTCGATGGTCCCGATCGTGCGGTTGTTGTCCTGGAAGGCCTTGTTGGCCACACGCCGAATGTCGGCTTTGCTGACCTTATCCACCTTTTCCAGGTACCGAAACAGTTCGCGCCAGTCGCCGTAGCGAGCCTGGTAGATAGCAAGCTGCTGGGCCAATCCTGCATTGCTCGCCAGTCCCCGGATGAGGTCAGCCTTACTGCGAGTCTTAAACATTTGCAGCTCTTCGTCGGTTACGTCCTGCATCTTCAGCTTGGCGATCTCGCGCTGGATCGCCTTCTGCATTTCCTGGTTCGTGTGTCCGGGAAGGGGCACAGCATAGAACGCAAACAGGTGTGCGTACTTGTTGCCGGGCAGGCCTGAAAACCCTGCGGCGAAGGCGGCAATCTTCTGATCCCGCACCAGCGAACGGTACATGCGCGAGGTGCGGCCATTCGACATGACATCGGTGATCGCATCGTAGACCGCGTCGTCGGGATCAAGATAGCTGGGGCGATGGTACCCCTCGATATAGAACGGCTGCGCTTGATCGCGCATCTTGACCTCGCGCACCGAATTTTGCGGCGGCTCGATGGTGGTCAGCTCGGCGGGCTTGGGTTTCGGCGGCAACTGGCCGAAGTAGCGCTCCACGATGGGCATTACCTGGTCGGGATCGAGATCGCCCGCCAGCGCGATCACCATATTGCTCGGTACGTAATGCTGGTGGAAGAAGTCCAGCGCATCGGTGGCCGAGAACGACTGCAGGTCGGAGGCATAGCCGACGGTCGGACGATGGTACGGATTCGCGGCGAATGCGGTGCCGAGAAACTGCTCGATCAGGCGTCCGGTCGGGTTGCTGTCGGTGCGCATGCGGCGTTCTTCCATCACCACGTTGCGCTCCTTGTAGAACTCGCGCATCACGGGGTTGGCGAAGCGGTCCGATTCGATCGCTGCCCACAACTCGATCATGTTCGAGGGCATGGAGTACAAGTAGTTTGTGTCGTCGTAGCTGGTGAAGGCGTTCATTCCCACACCACCGTGACTCTCGACAATCTCACCGAACTGGTTCTTGATGACGAACTTGTCGGCCGCGGCCATGGCCTCCTGCCACTCTTTCTTCAACTGCTCGAGCTTTTGCGGATCGCGACCGACGCGCTTAACGCGCTCGGCCTCATACGCTGCGTAGGTCCGCTCCACCTTGGCCAGAGCGACCTTTTCTTCGGCGTAGTTGGTGGTGCCGATATCCGGAGTGCCCTTGAAGGCCATGTGTTCCATCATGTGGGCCAGACCGGTCTGTGAGAGCGGATCCTGGGCGGAGCCCGCGTCAACGAGGGTGAAGAACGAAAAGACCGGGGCCTCGGGGCGACGCAGAATCAGCACCGTCAGTCCATTGGGCAGGGTCTTCACTGTGACTCTTTTTTCAAATGACGCCAGGTCCTGCGCGGCCAGTGGAAGGGTCATTACCACCAGCAACAGCAGTGCCGCCAGCGCGGTAAAACGGCGCTTCATCGTGCCTCCAAATCCTAGGAAGACGTTAAGTTGCTACAGATTAAAAAGTTACGCAGTATAAGACGGATAAGTCAAACGGAGGAAAGCGTGAAGGCTGGCTTGAAAGTGGGGAATGCAGTACAGACTCATTGTCGAGGCATCGTTCTGCCGACGCTCAAAATTGAACAAATTTGCGCACCGCAACGGACAGGCTGCATACTCTCGGATGCAAAGACCAGGTTCTGGACATGCCGAAAAAGACGCAAAACGCTGACCCTTCTCTCTACGTTGGCACCTCAGGCTGGGCGTACCCGATCTGGAAGCCAGAGTTTTATCCCAAGGAAGTTTCAGCGAAGAATTTTCTCAAGTTTTATGCAACCAAACTGAACACCGTCGAAGTGAATTACACATTTCGTCGACTGCTGTCGGAAAAGGCGGCGGAGACTTGGATGAACGATGCCGGGCCGAACTTCCGGTTTGTGGCGAAAGCCAACCAGTACATTACCCATATGCGGCGGCTGAAGAACGCCGAGGAACCACTGGCGCGATTTCTTGGTTCGCTGGAGCCGCTACGAGTGCGCAAACAGCTTGGTCCGGTGCTCTTCCAACTTCCGCCGAATCTCAAGGCCGACGTGGCAGTGTTGAGCGACTTCCTCGCGCTGCTGCCGCAGGGGATGCAATATGCCTTCGAGTTTCGGCACGAGTCGTGGTTCAGCGATGAAACCTATCAGGCGTTAAAGAAGCGCAATGTCGCGCTTTGTATCGCCGAGACGGAGTCGATCACCACTCCCGAGGAGCGAACCGCGAAGTACATTTACTTTCGCTTCCGCAGGCCAAGCTACAATGCCGCCGAACTTCGTAAGCTAGCCGATCGAGTAGAGCGTTGCCTGGCAGATGGTCTCGAAACCTATGCCTTCTTCAAGCATGAGGAAGACCCACGCAGTCCATTGAATGCGGTGGAACTACTGACGGCGGTGCGGAAGAAGCTGGCGCGCTGAATCTCGCTTGTTATTCCCAGAATAGCCGGCACAAGCCATACTCACCTTGTGCAGAGTGCCGATCCTAATGTGCGGCTGCTGAATTCGTTTCTCGACTATCTCAAGGTTGAGAAGGGTCTGGCCCCGCTCAGCGTCACGGCGTATCGCTCCGATCTCGAACAATATTCCGAGTTTCTGCTGAAGCGAAAGCGTGCTCTACTCGCCGCGCGCAGGCAAGACGTGCGCGACTTCCTGAATGCGCTACTGTCGAATAGCGTTGACGGGCGGAGCGTGGCGCGCAAGCTGTCGGCACTGCGGCATTTCTACAAGTACCTGCTGTTGGACCGTTATATCAAGACCGACCCGACGCTGAATATCGATTCTCCGCGGCAATGGAAGGTGTTGCCGAAGTCGCTGGCAACGGACGAAGTCGAGAGCGTATTACGTGGCCCGGCGCGCGCCAAAGACGATCGAATGTCACAGGCGCTGGCCATTAGAGACCGCGCCATCCTCGAAGTTTTTTACGCCGGGGCGCTGCGTGTGTCCGAAGTCATCAACGTCAAGCTGGAAGACCTCAAACTGGAACTCGGTTACGTGCTGGTGCGGGGCAAGGGTGACAAAGAACGCATCGTTCCCATCGGCCGCGCGGCGCAGGAAATCGTTCAGCAGTATCTGCGCGACGCCCGTACAGTGCTGGCGGCAGGGAAGTCGTCGCCCATTCTGTTCATTGCGCGGGGAGCAAAGCGCATTACGCGCCAGCGGGTGTGGCAGATTGTGGACGCAGCTTCCGTACAGTCGGGACGTCACGCCAGTCCGCATATGCTGCGGCACAGTTGCGCAACCCATATGGTCGAGAATGGCGCGGACCTGCGTACGGTGCAGACCATCCTGGGCCATGCCGACATTTCGACTACCCAGGTGTACACGCACCTCGCACTCGACCGGCTCAATCGCGTTTACAAGCAGCATCATCCGCGCAGCAAAGGACGCCCGGCGCCGATCAGCGAGACCAGCGAATGACGAAGCCCGGCGCAACCATTGTCGAGAAAGCGGTGGCAAAGTTCATTCGCGCGCTGCACGAGCGCAACTCCTCGCCGCACACGATTAAGGCCTATACCACGGACCTGGCGCAGTTCGCGGAATACGTTGGACCGCAGTGCTGGCGCGACATCGACCATGTACTGATTCGCGGCTACCTGTCGAGCCTGTACGAGCGCGGACTCAGCAAAACATCAGTTGCGCGCGCGCTGGCGGCGTTGCGGTCACTCTACCGGTGGCTGGCGCAGGAAGGTGTGGTCGATCAGAATCCGGCGGCACTTGTGGCGACGCCCAAGCTCCCCAAGAGGTTGCCGCGCGTGCCGACGATCGAAGAAGTGAACACCGTACTCGACTCGAAGATGCCGGAATGCTCGGCGTTCAACCAGCGCGATCTGGCGATTCTCGAGCTGCTCTATGGCTGCGGGATCCGCAACTCGGAGCTAATCGGGATCAACGTCGATGACATTCGCTGGTCGAATGAAGTGGTATTGGTGCGCGGCAAGGGTCGCAAGGAGCGCTATGTCCCATTCGGGGAATCAGCCAACGCAGCGGTACGAGCGTATCTGCCATTGCGCCAGAAAATACTGGCGGAGACAAAGCGCACGAGCGAGCGAGCGCTGCTCATTAACCTGCGGGGAAGCCGGCTCACCACACGCAGTGTAGGCCGCATCGTCAAGCAGATCGCCGTGGCCAGCGGGCTTTCACCCGACGTGCATCCGCACACGCTGCGTCATGCGTTCGGCACCCACATGCTGGAGGAGGGCGCTGACCTGCGCGCCATCCAGGAGATGCTCGGCCACGAGCGGCTTTCCACTACGCAACGATACACGCAGCTTACGGTAAAGCACGTGATGGAGGTGTACGACCGCACCCATCCTCACGCCAACAAGAGCTAAAGCCGGTTCCTTGCCTGCGAGTAAAAGCAGCTCCCTCGACTGCGCTTCGCTTCGCTCGGGATGACGAATCGATGAAGCTCAGCTGGTGTGGGAGCCCACGGCCACCGGCGACTCGTCGTGCTTCGGGGATCCGCGCAATTCGTCGTAGGCCTCGACGATTCGGCGGCGAATTTCGGCCGTCATCTCGGCGTACTGCGCTTCGGGATTAGGGCCGAGAGCCGGCGGGTACAAGGGATCAAGGAATCGCACCTTCAGCTTGGATAAGCCGCGGAATCTCTCGCCACGCGGCCAGGCTTCGAAGAATCCCTCCAGGGCGACCGGCACGACGGGACACTGAGTGTGTATCGCGAGTATCGCCGCTCCTTTCTTGAAGATCTTAGGCAGCCCGTCGATACTGCGCTCGCCTTCCGGAAAGAGCACGAGCACGCGTCCTTGACGCAGTCCGTAGGCTCCAGCCCGCATGGCGGGCACCAAGTTGGCGTCGGGATCAATGGGAATGAGGCGGACCGCCTCGCCGATACCGCGCATCAGCTTGCTGCCGAAAATCTCGCTGGTACCCACATAAAACGTTTCGCGCATGATTTTCCACGGTAGGCATGCGATGACCGCGGGCCCATCGAGGAAGCTCTGATGATTGGGTGAGAGAATAAACGGCCCCGAGTGTGGAAGCTTGTTCACGTCCTCGACCTGCAGCTCGAAGAAGTCACGGAGCATGAGATAAATAAGCTTGAGCCCAAGAAAGTAGATGGGAGCAGTGATCGGGTGATTGTGGTCGATGGTGGCGCGCTCAGCCTCTCCCGGAGGCTCGGCGATCACTTCTTCCCAGCCGGCGGCGGAACCTTGGCTGGCGCCGCCGGAGTGGGCGAGCACGGCATCGACCAGGTCACGCACGGTGTAGATTTCGGAGGCGACGGAATCGGGGACGCTGGCGCCCATCTGCTGATCGAGTGACACCAGCAACTCAACGCGCTCCATGGAATCAAGGCCGAGATCCAGTTCGAGGTTGTCGCTGGGATGAGGAGTGTCTTTCTTCAGCTTGGAAGCGGCCTGAATGATGCCCAGTACCTTGCTGACGTCGGGCCGTTGGATCCACTTCGCTTCTTCGGGAGTTAGTTCACGGGGCGCGGCGGTCGTAGCCTGCACGCCTTCGCCTCGCTTTACGCGTTGCTCGACTTCGAAACGCTTAATCTTGCGTGTCGTGGTTCGTGGCAGGCCGTTCTGCCAGATTTCGTAGCTCAAAATGCGCTTGGTGGAAGGTAATTTCGCCGAGAGCCCTTCGATCTCGAAACGCAGGATGTCGCCGATATTGACGATCTTCGCGCGGCGCAGGGCTTCGAAGTCCGGCACGATCACGGCATGCAGGCGCTCGGAGAAAGGCTCGCCTGGGGCGCTCTGCAATCCAAGCGCGCAAATCTCCTTGATGTAGGGAGACTGCAAGTAATGCGCCTCAATCTCCTCGGGGTAGATATTCTTGCCGGAACTGAGAACGATGACGTCCTTTTTACGTCCGGTGATGTAGTAGTTTCCGCCGGCATCGCAATAGCCAAGATCGCCGGTGAAAAGCCAACCGTCTCGAAGAATTTCCGCCGTGGCGTCTGGCCGCTTGTAGTAACCAGCCATCACGATGCCACCGCGTATTGCGAGTTCTCCGACACTTGCTCCGCCATGCTCGTCTGATGGAACACCCTCGACGATCTTCATTTCATTCCCCGGCAGCGGCTTGCCGATAGAGCCCATCACGATGTCACGGGGCGGTGTAACGCTGGCGCCCCCGGAAGTCTCGGTCATCCCGTAGGCCTGAAGCAGAGTGAATCCCATGGCCTCAAATTGACGGCCTACAGCGGGGTCGAAGCGGGAGCCTCCGGTGATGAGGTAGCGCATGCGCGGACCCAACAGCCTGTGCACGCGCCCGAAGAGCAGCTTGCCGAGGTTGATGCCCAGCCTTCGGGCCACCGCGGAGACGCGCAGCATGAGCGGGAAGGCAAGCCGCGCCGCAGCGCGCTGGCTGACCTCCTTCTCGATGCGCTCATGAATGAGATAAAAGAACTGCGGCACACAGCAAAACAGGGTGATGTCGCGTTCGCCCAATGCGCGCAGAAGATCGGTGGTGTTGAGCGCTTCGAGAAACACAACCCGCGCTCCGACGGCGAAGGGCAGCAGCAGGTTGGCCATTTGAGCCAGAGCATGAAAGAGCGGGAGGACGCCGAGAATCGCGTCCTCGGGACCGACCTGAAGCAGGGTGAAAACGGAATTGATCTCGGCTGAAAGGTTGGCGTGGGAGAGCATGACGCCCTTGGGATCGCTGGTCGTTCCCGAGGTGTAGAGGATGGTGGCGATGTCGTCGGGCTGGGCGGGCACCGGGTGGAAGTCGCCGGGCCCGGCAGCAAAGATGGCGGAGAGTGACGGCAAATCGGAGGCGGATGCCGCTCCATCAATAACAACGATTTTGACCGGCAAGCCGGCTATGGCCTGGCGCGACAACGCGAGACGCTGGCGATCACAGAACAGCAATACGGCGTCGCAATCAAGCATGAGCTTGCGAACCTGGTCGGCGTGGAAAGAGGTATCGAGTGGAACGGCGGTATTGCCGGACGCGAGAACGCCGAGATAACCGGCGACCCACCAGGGATGATTGGCGGCAAGAAAGGCGCATTTGGATCCGCGCTCGATACCCGAGTGCAACAGCCATCGTCCCACGGATTCAGCCATGC
>Ga0209039_10000520_pt1 | contig 37328 bp, 35 predicted proteins | sample BogFormECP12_OM1_FD_188238 | JGI IMG/M metagenome (GOLD analysis project Ga0209039, IMG submission 188238) | Bog forest soil microbial communities from Calvert Island, British Columbia, Canada - ECP12_OM1 (SPAdes) (version 2) | ecosystem: Environmental > Aquatic > Freshwater > Wetlands > Bog ...
CCAGCGTCGCCAGGGCCGCCGTGGCGGCCAGCGAGCCAAGCAGGCGAAGGGCATCGCGCTCCTCCGGCGCCATGCGGTCGTCCTTGCTCCACAGGGCGGTGAGCGCCAGCGCGTAGCTCAGCGCGACTGCCGAGGAGAGGGGCACTTTTCCCAAGCTCCACTCCACGGCGATCAGCCCCAGCGCCCATAACAGGTAGCCCTGCAGGCGAATGTCGAACAGGCGACGCCACCAGCCGAAGGCGAACGCCACGGCGGCCGGCGCCAGCCACCAGCAACCCCGGTACTGGTCCGGCGCCTTGAACCCGGCGGCCAGCGCCACAGCGGCCGCTCCGGCGTATCCGTAAAACAGATCGGCGGGACACAGGAAACGGTTGGCGTAGAACACTACGGCATCCAGCGCCGCCACCGGCGTCCAGGTGTCTACGGGCAGTACGCCGATGTCCACCACCAGGCGGCAGGCTTCAAGAAAGAATATCCCGGTTCCAAGCCAGCGCAAATACGACGAACGTAGTCTAAGGCCGGCCAGATAGAAGATTTCGGCTTCCACCACCAGCGCGGAAGCCACCCATTGGTGGTCCAGTCGCTGGAAGATGGCAGCGGCGGCGAGGCCGGCGGTCAACAAGGCGGCGCCCTGCCATCGCCCGCGCCGGGCGCGCAGTAGGGCGCTGAGCAGGTAGGCGGCAGCCACGGCGGCCAGAAGCCTCCACATGTGGCCGGGGTCGGCGCGCTGCCACTTGATCAACGACAAACCTAGGAATCCCACGGCGTTGAGCGGCAGCAGCCAGGTGTCGGCCTGAAGGATGTCGAAGACTTCGAACAGCAGCCAGTAAGCGGTGAAGATGGCTTGTGCTTCCCACAGCGGAGCGCCGGTATCGGGGCGCAGTGCAACCGTGACATAGGTGGCGACGAGTCCACCCAGGGCCATCCGGGACCAACGGAAGTGGTTCGCAATGAAGAGAATGGAGGCTGCCAGGGGAAGCAGCGCGATCAGCGACAGGGAGGTGATCTGGGTGATGACCAGGGTGAAGAAGGCAATGAAGTAGACCAACCCGGTCACAATCTCGGACCGGTATTTCAGAGAATGCACGATCATGCCAACCACTACCGCGATTAGCAGAATGGCGGCCTTGTAGGGGTCGTCGATGACTTTTGCGGCTGCTACTACGTGCATAGAATAAACTGTCACGTAGAGCCCGGCCCATCCGCCGCTGATGAGCGCGCGGGCCAGGATGCGGTAGCGCTCGCGCGGCTCAAAGACCGCTCCCGCCACCAGCATGGCCGAGCTGCCAGCCAGGCTGATGGCGACGATCCCGGCCGGACCTATGTGGGTGAACTCATACCCGAGCACCAATGCAATGCCAATCACCACCACCAGTGCGGCGAGCTTGGCGAACCAGTTGCCGCCCAGCATGGCTTCCCAGTCTTCGCTGGTGCGCTTGGGCGCCGGGGCCGGAGCGGCTTGGGCAGCGGCAGCGGCTTCGGCAGCGGCCGCGAACGCGGGAACGGGCTGTGGCGCCGAAATCACTACAGGCGCCGGATACCGAAGCGGCGGCTCGGGCTGGCTTTGGATGGGTGGCGGCGGGGGCGTAGCTGGTTTCACTACAGGAGTCGTAATTATGATAGGAGGCGTGCAGACAGGCTCGGCCAGGCGCGGCGACCTGGGCTCGTTTTCGATGGGTGCCGACCAGGGCATAGGCGGCGTCACTACAGGTGTCGGAGTTTTGACAGCCGCCGGCGCGGGCGGCGCCGGCGCGGGGTGGGGCGCTGACGCGCGCTGCTGCGTCTGGGGCGCCGCTGCCCGCATCGACGCCTGCTCTAGACGGATCACCCTCCCTTCAAGCCACGAGATGCGCTCGTTGGCTTTGTCCAAGTGGTTCCAAAGGACCACCAACAAGATCCCGCCCACTATGGGGAAGGAGACGACCATCACTACTATCAGTCCGATGACAGCGCTCATAAGTGGCTCCTATTGCGATCCGCGACATCCTGTTACGCCTGTGCCGGTCAGTTGCTGCGCCAGGTCTCTGACGCCGCGCAGGTCCAACTTGCCGCTGCCGAGCACCGGCAGGTTCTCCACCTGGTAAATGTTCTCCGCCTTGGGGAGCCACAGCCGCGGCAGGCCGGTGGCCGCCAACTTCTGCCACAGGTCCGCGGGGGCGACACCGGGCGAGACGTACATGGCCACGAGCCGCTCGCCGCGCTGGTCGTCGGGAACGGCGGCCACGGCGCACGGGGCGTCGCCAATGGCGGCGGCCATGGCTTCCTCGACGCGGATGTGCGGCACCATCTCGCCGGCGATCTTGCTGAAGCGCGACAGGCGGTCAGTGATGTGCAGGAAACCTTCGTCGTCGATGCGCGCGATATCGCCGGTGATGTACCAATCGCCGCGGAAGACTTCGGCGGTGCGCTCGGGTTGGCCGAGGTAGCCCAGCATTCGGTTGGAACCGTTCACCAGAAGCAGGCCCTCGGTATTGGCGGGCAGGGGCTCGAAGGTAACGGGGTCGACGATCCGTGCCGCCACCCCGGACAACGGATGGCCCACGGTCCCCGGCTTGTTGCCGATCTGGGTGTCCCGTCCGGCTTCGAAGTTGGGGCTGTTCACGGCCACCACCGGAGCCATTTCCGTGCAGCCGTAACCCTCCAACGGGTCCAGGCCGAACTTCTCGCGGAAGGCGGCGGCCACGGGCGCGCGCAGTTTCTCGGCGCCCACCAGCACGAAGCGCAGGCTGGCGAAGTCCTCGACCGGGCACTTACGCGTGTAGTTGATGCAGAACGTCGGGGTGGAAAGCAGCAGCGTGGCGTGGTATTTCCGGGTCAATTCGCCCACGGCTTTGGCATCCATTGGGTTGGGGTGGTACACCACGCCGCAGCCGGCGATGAGCGGGAACCAGATGGTCACGGTGAAGCCGAAGGAGTGGAAGAAGGGCAGTACGCCCACGATGCGGTCGCTCGGGCCGATCCAGAAAACCTGGGCCATGGCTTCGATGTTGGCCAGCGCGTTGTAGTGCGAGATCATGACACCCTTGGGCTGTCCGGTGCTGCCGCTGGAAAAGATCACGGCGGCGAGCGCGTCGGGACTGGCTTTGGCGCAGATCAGGCGCGCGGGAGCCAAGCGGGCCGCCAGCAGCGCATGCAGCCGCGCCAGCCGCCCCGCGCCTGCGAGGATGTCCTCGACGTAGACCGTGCCAGGCATGGCTTCCAACCTGGCCTTCGCCAGGAAGGCCTTCGAGGTGACGATGGTGCGGATGGCGCACTGTTCGACGGCGGCGGCCATGCCGCCGCGGCCGGCGGTGAAGTTCAGATTCACGGGAATGCGTCCGGCCAGGGTCACACCGATGTTCACCAGGGCGCCGGCCACCGTGGGCGGCAGCAGAATGCCGATCTTTTCCTCTTCCACGGAGGCGTGGCGCGCCCACTTCGCCACCAGAAGTCCGGCCGCCAGCGTGCGGCCGTAGGTGAGTTCGCGGCCCGTGGAATCCGCCATGGCGAGTAGGCTCCAATGGCGGCGGGCGGTGCTCACCAGGCGGCGCCCCAGAGTGTCGCGGCTGGTCTTGCGGTGGGCGACGGCGGCGGCGGAGAGCTCCTGAATCGCCTGGCGCACAACCTGTGCGTCCGTACCCGCGGGCATGGGCGCGCCGAAGGAGACCGTGACGGGATAGGGCACGCGCCTGGGCCATTTCCAGAAGAAACGTCCGCGCTCGAAACTGAAAATGCTGCCCCAGAGGCGGTCGAGGTGCACGGGGACGATGGGCACGTCCAAGCCTTCGACGATCTTCTCCATGCCGCGCTTGAACGGCAGCATGTTGCCGGTGCGGCTGATAGCGCCCTCGGCGAAAATGCAGACCACGTGGCCACCGGCGAGTTCCTGGCGCGCGGCGCGGATGGCGTGCACCATGTCGCGCGGCGAACCGGCGCCCACGGGAATCGCCCTGGTCTTGCGGAAGAACCAGTTCAGGCACCGCATGTCGTAGTAGGGCTTCCACACCATGAAGCGGATGAAGCGCTGCACCGAGGCGCCCACCAGGAAACCGTCGGCGTGGGACATGTGGTTCGAGACCAGCAGGGCCGGGCCGCGGAAGGGCACGTTTTGCTGCCCCACGATGCGAATACGGAAAATGGTGTGGGTGAGCATCCAGAGCAGGAAACGGATGAGGTACTCGTCGGCCACCGTGACGATGTAGATGGTGACCAGGAAGGTCGCCAGGCCGAAGGTCAGGATGATGCCCTGCGGGGTCATGTGCAGCACGTTGCGGCACACCACGAAAACTCCCGCGGCCAGCAGCATCCCGATGGTGTTGTAAATGTTGTTGGTGGCGATCAGGCGGCCTTTTTCGCCTTCCCCGGCGCGGTCTTGCAGGAAGGCGTTGAGCGGCACGAAGAAGAGGCCCGCGGCACCGCCCAGCAGGAACAGGGCAGCGAGCGCGGCGTAATACGAACCGCCGGCTGCCCAGACGGCCACCGAGAACCCGCCCAGCAGAATGGAGCCGAGCGGAACCAGGCCGATTTCCACCTTGTCGCCGGAGAGCCGTCCGGCCAGCATCGCCCCGGCGCCGATTCCGAGCGAGATGCAGGCGAGCAGCAGCCCAACCTGCCCGTCGCTCGAGTGCAACGTCTCCTTCCCCAGGTCCACCAGGTCGGATTGGAACAGCGCGCCAAGGAACCAGAAGTAGGAGATCCCCAGGACCGAGAGCCACAGCGGGCGGTCGCGCAGCAGGTGGCGCGTTCCGGTGACGATTTCCGCGAAGGGGTTGAGCCGGAAGGGCTCGCGAGCGCCCGCCGCGGGCACGCGCGTGATCCGCAGGCTGGCGACGAAACCGGCGGCGGCGATTCCCAGCAGCACCACGCCTATCATCCAGGCCTCCGACTTCCACTCCTTATACAGGAACGAACCGCTGGCGATGCCCAGAATGATGGCCACCAGGGTGCTCATCTCCAGCAGGGCGTTGCCGCGGGAAAGATTCTTCTCCTCCACGAGTTCCGGCACGATGCTGTACTTGGCGGGGCTGAAAACCGTGGAGTGCACGGCCATCAGGAAAAGCACAACGAACATCCACGGCACGCTGGTGGAACGCAGCGTCAGAATGCCTGCCGCCATGACCAGAATCTCGAACGCCTTGACGGCGATGAGGACTCTGCGTTTGCTGAAGGCGTCGGCAAGCTGGCCGGCATACCCGGTGAGGAAGAGCGAAGGCAGCACGAACAGCGCCACGGCGGCCGCCAGGTAGCGGTCGCGGACGGCGGGGTTCTGCACCAGGTCGACGGCGCGCAGCGAAACGATGATGCGATAGGCGTTGTCGTTGAACGCCCCCAGGAACTGCGTCCAGAGAAACGCCTGAAACCCGCCGTTCTTCAGAACGTCCTTGTAGCCGCTGTTAGCCATTGATCCGGGTCCCTTCGAAGCCGTCCAAGGTGCATGCCGCCTGCCGTCACCGTCACGATGCGGAAGGGGCATCGTCTCAATAGTTTAAGGGGAGTGGCAGACTATGTCACGCAGGTTTGGCATGCATTTGTGGTATAGCCATCGTACGCAGAATGTACAATGGGTCGAATGACACCGCTCTCGACCAGCCAACGCGCGTTCTTGGAGACCGTCTCCCGCCTGGGCTACTGCAATCCGTTCCTACCGGAGCGGGTGGAATGGGAACTGGAAGCTTTGGGCCTGGATTTCGTGGAAGCCGATGCAGTCTGGAGCCAGCCGGTGGACGATCCCGACCGGCCGCGCGCCAACGTGACCCGCATCGTGGCGCGCCTGGAGCCGCTGGCGGAGCTAATGCGTAACGAACTGGCCGATTCCGGCGCGCCGGGGGGACACGACCTGACGCTGTACGAGGACGCGGTCCTGTTCCTGATCTACCACCGCTACTACCAGCGGTTCTTCGAGGCCGGGTTCGGCGCGGCTTCTGGCACCGGCCCGGCGCGGTGGCGTTTCTACCGCGACTTCCTGTCCGACTGGCAGCACTTCTTCGCCATCGAAGGCGTCCGCTTCCCCGGCGGTCACGAGCCGCGCCACACCTTCGCCTGCTTCCGCCAGATCCAGCGCGCCTTCGAACAGGTGTTCCGCGACATCATCGGCGGTTCGCTGCCGGCGGCGCGGCTGCGCGCCTCTATCTGGCAATCCATTTTCACGCACGACATGCGGCGCTACCGGCGCACGCTGTTCGCCCGCATGGGCGAGTTCGCCACGCTCATCACCGGCCCGTCGGGTACCGGCAAGGAGTTGGTGGCGCGGGCCATTGCGCAGTCGCGCTACCTGCCGTTCGATGACCAGCGCCTGACGTTCCCCGACGAGGGCGCCGAGGCCTTCTTCGCCATCAACATTTCGGCGCTCTCGCCCACGCTGGTGGAGTCCGAACTTTTCGGCCACCGGCGCGGCGCGTTCACCGGCGCGGTGGGCGACCGCAAGGGCTGGCTCGAAACCTGCCCCGAAACCGGCTCGGTGTTTCTGGACGAGTTGGGCGACCTGGACCCGGCCATCCAGGTGAAGCTGCTGCGCGTGATCGAGACCCGCACCTTCCACCCGGTGGGCGATACCGCCGGCCGCCAGTTCCACGGCAAGTTGATCACCGCCACCCACCGCGACCTGGCGGCGCTGATGCGCGACGGGCGGTTCCGCGAAGACCTCTACTACCGCCTGTGTTCCGACCAGGTGGTGACGCCCTCGCTGGCCGAGCAACTGGCCGATTCCCCGGCCGTGCTGCGCGACCTGGTGCTCCACATGTCCCGCCGCGTGGCCGGCGAGGAGGCCGCCGAGCTGGCGGGCGAGGTGATGGACTGGATCGAAAACAAACTCGGAACTCAATATAATTGGCCGGGAAACTACCGCGAGTTAGAGCAGTGCGTAAAGAACGTGCTGATCCGGCGCAACTACCGGCCGTCGTTCCGGGCCATCGAGGGTCCGGTGGAAGAGCTCCTCAGCGAGATCCGCGGCGGGGGCCTCACGGCGGAGGAGGTGCTGAGCCGCTATGTGACGATGGTGTATCACAGTACACGCAGTTACGAGGAGACCGCGCGGCGGCTGGGTCTGGATAGGCGGACAGTGAAGGCCAAGGTGGATCGGGAGTTTCTGGGGAGACTGAGGTAGCTCGAATTACCCGTATTGAACATCCACCTGCGCGCCGTATACTGAGGCAGGAACGCGAGCCGGGACAGGCATTCTTGGGAGCACAGATATGAAGCTTACGAGCGCAATTTGGTTCGGCGTCTGCTTGCTTGCGGGCGCCTCGGTGGCGGTTGCCGACACCAGCCGCTTTGAGGGCCGCTGGACCGACCCCCAGTCCCAGACGATTACTTCGATTGAGATTCGAAACGGGGGCAGCACTTTGCTGCTGCACGCCTTTGGCCGGTGTCATCCTCAGGATTGCGACATGGGTGAAGCGGTCGTGCGCACATACGCCCCCGGACTCGACCCGAAGCTCAAGGACACCGTGGACGTGCTGTCGGCCGAGTACGTGACGAGGTTCTTGCGCACCCTGCTGGTTGTGTACCCCGAGGATGGGGACCGTCTGCGGGTTGAAACATTCGATGTTTTCACGGATTCCAGTGGCCGCTGGCCGTGCCATCACGTCCAGATGCTGGTGCGATCGGCGGCAGTTTCCCCGTTGAACACGGGCGATCTCGCCCAGCCCACACAACTCTCCCCCGCTAATGGAAGCGCGTTCTCGATGTATCCGCGCACGACTACCCTTGAATGGTCCGCGGTTCCGGGCGCCGTCAGGTATGGAGTCGAAGTGGATTGCTACGAGTGTTGCCAAACCGGCAAATGGTGCTCGGAAGCCGGCGGCAGCGTGCGCTCGGCCGTAGTGAACGGTTTGAGCTACACGTTTAACTTTGTGGGCGCGCAGCCCGGCAGATGGCGCGTTTGGGCCATCGGACCCGGCGGCGCGGCCGGCCCCAAGACTGGCTGGTTCGAGTTCAGCTACACCCGCTGAAACGCGCGGGGATCCCGCGCGGAATCGCGAACCGCGCGCCCTCAGGGCTTATAGGCGATGGCGTCGATCTCCACCTTCGCGCCGGCCAGCGGCAGGGACGCCACGCCAATGGTGGTGCGCGCCGGCTTGGCGTTGCCGAAGAACTCCGCGTAGACCGCGTTCATGGCGGCGAAATCCGCCACGTTGGTGAGGTACACGGTGCAGCGGACCACGTCCGCCATGGTGGCGCCGCAGGCCGCCAGGTTGGTTTCGATGTTCTTCAGCACCTGGCGCGTCTCGGTGGCAATGTCGCTCAGATGCGCCTTGTCCGTAACCGGGTCCACCGAGATCTGGCCGGATACGTAAATGAATCCGCCGGCTTTGACAGCCGGCGAGTACGGGCCGCGAGGGCTGGGAACTCCGGCCGGAGATACGCGCTCGATCATGATTTAGTGTCCTTCCGCCTCCAGGTAACGCTCGGCTTCCATGGCGGCCATGCACCCGGCTGCCGAGGCCGTGATGGCCTGGCGGTACACGCGGTCCTGCACGTCGCCGGCATGAAACACGCCGGGAACGCTGGTGCGCGCGCCGCCCTTGGAAACAATGTAGCCGTCGGGATCGGTCTCGACCTGGCCCTTGAATACCTTGGTATTGGGAATGTGGCCGATGGCGACGAAGAAGCCGTCCACCGGCTGTTCCCAGACTTCTCCGGTCTTCACATTGCGCAGGCGCGCCGCGGTGACCAGTTGCTTCGACACATCGGACAGTTCTTCCACCACGGTGCTGGTGAGGAACTTGATCTTGGGATTGGCGCGCGCGCGGTCGAGCATGATCTTGGAAGCGCGGAATTCGTCGCGGCGGTGCACCAGCGCCACCTCGCTCCCGAAACGCGTGAGGAAGTTGGCCTCTTCCATGGCGGAGTCGCCGCCGCCCGCGACCATGATCTTTTTGCCGCGGTAGAAGAACCCGTCGCAGGTGGCGCAGGAGCTCACGCCGTGGCCGATCAGCTTCTGTTCCGATTCCAGGCCCAGCCAGCGCGCCGACGCGCCCGAGGCTATGATCAGGGTGCGCGACTCGATCCACTCGCCTTCGACCGAAATGCGGAAGGGAGGCGCGGAGAGATCCGTGTCGATCACGGCCCCTTCCACGTATTCGGCGCCGAAATTCAGCGCCTGCCGTTTCATGTTCTCCACCAGGCCGGGGCCGTCGATGCCCTCGGGAAAGCCGGGGAAGTTTTCCACCAGGGTGGTGAGCGAGAGTTGGCCGCCGGCCTCGTGGCCGCTAACCACCAGCGGTTTCAGATTCGCCCGCGCGGTGTAAATGGCGGCCGTGTTTCCGGCGCAGCCTGAGCCGACGATGACCACGTTACGCATGGGTGCCGTTGAATTCACAGCGTATCACAGGCGGCACGGCGGCCGATTGGCGGCCGGCTTATGGCTACAATGGGAAAATGCGGTCCAGGCCTGTCCATGTCGCACAGCTACTGCTCTGCCTGCTCTCCGCGGGGCTCTCCGCGTGCATTTCGCACCACATTGCCATCGCCAGAAAAGGAGGCAGCACCAACCAGAAGTTGCAGTTGGCGGACCAGGAATCCCTGCTCGAAAGCGTCACCCGGCAGTACAACGCTGTTCGCGATTTCAGCGCCACGGTGGACATGGCGGCCCTGGTCGGAAGCTCCGAAAAAAACCAGATGGTGGAGTACAAAGACGTCCGCGCGTACCTTTACTTTCGCAAGCCCGCCAATCTCCACCTGGTGGGATTGTACCCGGTGATCCGCACCACGGCCTTCGACATGGTGTCGAACGGCGCCGATTTCAAGCTCTACGTGCCCAAGGACAACAGCTTCACCGTCGGCCCGAACGAGATCCAGACGCTGTCCGATAAGCAGCTCGAGAACCTTCGCCCGCAGCACTTCCTGGACGCCATCCTCGTCCGTCCCCTGGATTCGGCGGCGGACAAGGCTCTCATGGAGAACCTGACCGACGAGGAGTACTTCTACTACATCCTCCACCTGATTCACGAGGACCACGGGCGTCTGGTGCTCAGCCGCACCATCTGGTTCAATCGCCTGGACCTCAGGCTGGCCCGCCAGATCGTCTACGACTCCATCGGCAACATCGTCACCGATGCCCGCTACTCCCAGTGGCACGTGTTCGACAACGTCGCATTCCCCAAGCACATCGAAATCCACCGCCCGCGCGAAGAGTATGGGGCCACCATCGATGTGGTCAAGATGGACATCAATAAAGGAGTATCGGATGACAAATTTGTGCTCACGCAGCCCGAGGGGACGACGCTCAAGGTGATCGGCCGGAAGTCCGAAGGGACCCAACCGTGACGGGCCGCCTGATTCTGGAGAATATCAAACACCGCCCCATGCGCAGCCTGCTCAGCGTGATGCTCATGGGCGTTCCCGTCACCCTCATCCTGGCCCTGGTCGGGCTGACCCAGGGACTGCTGCAGGATTCGCAGCGGCGCCAGCAGAACACCGGCGCCGACATCATCATTCGCGCGTCCACGGCGTCCGGCGTGGTCAACTTCAGCGGCGCGCCCATTCCGGAAAAGGTGGTGGCCAAGATCGAAGAGCAGCCGCACGTGAAGTTGGCCGTAGGCGTGCTCAATCATTCCATCGATCCGCCCCTGGTGGTCACCGGCGTGGACCTGCCGCGATTCGACCGCATGAGCGGCGGTTTCGTCTACAAGCGGGGCGGACCCTTCAAGCGCCCCGGCGACATGCTGATCGACGAGGCCTACGCCGCGCAGACGCACAAAACCGTGGGCGACACGGTGACGCTGCTGAATCACGACTGGCGCGTTACGGGCGTGATCGAGGCTGGAAAACTGGCGCGCATCGCCGTGCAGTTGAGCGTGCTCCAGGACCTGGACGCGGCCACCGGCCACGTCGGCCAGATTTACGTAAAGGTGGACGATCCCGCCAACATCGACACCGTCGTGCAGGAACTGAACGCCCTGGAAACCGGCTACAAAATCAACACGCTGGAGGAGTACGTGGCCATGTACACGCCAAGCAGAATCAGCGGCGTGAAGGAATTCACCGTGGTCATCATGGTGATTGGCGTGGTGATCGGATTCTGCGTGGTGTGCCTCTCCATGTACATGTCGGTGCTGCAGCGCACCCGCGAGATCGGCATTCTGAAGTCGCTGGGCGCCACCAAGGGATTCATTCTGACCATCATCGAAGCCGAAGCCATGCTGCTGGGTGTGGGCGGCACGGTTCTGGGCATTGTCATGAGCTTCGGCGCGTGCTGGCTGGTGCGGACGCTGGTGCCGGCTTCCATTCCCATGATCGTGGTGCAGTCCTGGTGGCCCACGGCGGGCCTGATCACCCTGCTGGGCGCCGGCCTGGGCGCGCTGTACCCCGGGCTCAATGCCGCGCGGCAGGATCCCATCGAGGCGCTTTCCTATGAGTAACGGCCCCATCATCGAAACCCGCGAACTGCGCAAGATTTACCGTGTCGGCAAGGTGGACGTGCCGGCGCTGCGCGGCGTCGATCTCATCGTCCAGGCGGGCGAGTTCCTCTCCATCGTGGGGCCCTCCGGCTCCGGCAAGTCGACGCTCTTCCACATCATCGGCGGTCTCACGCCGCCCACCTCAGGCCTTGTGCGCGTGGCCGGCCAGGACCTTGCCTCGATGACCGATGCCGGCCGCACGCGGATGCGCAAGCGCTCGGTGGGCTTCGTCTTCCAGAAGTTCAACCTGCTGCCGAACCTGACGGCGCGCCACAACATCGCGGTGGCGCGGTTCATCGCCGGCAACACCGGCCCGCTGGACGGCCAGTTCGAGGAAGTGCTGCGGCTGCTGGGAGTGGCGGAGCGGTTGGACCACAAACCGGCCGCGCTTTCCGGCGGCGAGCAGCAGCGCATCGCCATCGCCCGCGCCATCGTAAACCACCCCGCCATTCTGCTGGCCGACGAACCCACCGGCAACCTGGACAGCGAGAATTCCAAGGCCGTTCTGGAAGTGCTGCGCGGGCTGAACGAGCGGCTGGGCCAGACGATCCTGATGATCACGCACAATCCCGAAGCCGCTGCCTACGGGCACCGCACTGTGAACATGCGCGACGGGCAGATTATTTGGTGAGGCGGCGCTTCTCGGCGAGGGTGGCGCGGAGGGTGGGGAGCATGGCGAGGTCTTTGTCGCGGCCGAGCTCTTCCTTGAGTTGGATCAGGGTTTCGAGTTGCAGCACGCGGACTCGGAACTCATCGACTTTCATCTCGAGAGTGTGTTCGATGAGATCCTCGTAGGCCAGTTGTTTGCCGATGGTTCCGAGGACATCGAGGGGACCGAGATTCGTTATCAGGAGCTTGTGTCCCGTCGATTCCAAATGCGAGACATTGGGAGACAACTCCGGCCGCATACGAAAACGAGCGGCCAAGCTCTGAAACACCACCAGGATTCGCTGGATATTCGCGGCGTCCCGCCGGTACACGATGTCCAGGTCGAGTGTGTTGGTCGGGCCGCCCTGGAGAGCCGCACTCACACCGCCGACGACGACGAACTCGACCTCGTGCTGTGCCTACACCCGAAGAAGGGCGAGGTAGTCAAATTCCAGCATTTTGTTCGCGAATCGCCTCGATGGAATTAGCGCAGTCCTGCATGGCCATAAGCCGTTCCTCAGGGGTCAGCGACAGCATCCAGCGGATCAGCGTCAGATCCTCGCCGTCCTCGGAGTAGTCGACCAGCCCTTCAACGCCATCGTCATAGGCCGCCATACGTTTCCATTCTAGCGCCGCGTTACCATAAACGCGTGCTCCGCAAAATCCTGCGCGCCACATGGGTTCCAGTACTCCTCTTGCTGATCTACTCCGGCTGGATCGTCTGGCAGCGGCACGCGTCCGCCCCGCCGCCCCGGCCCGTCCCGCAGCAGGCCGACCCACTGATGGCGTACGGCGACCGGCTCAAGATCCTGGATTTCTACGGCACTCCCTCTGTCCAGCGCGGCGCGACCGCGCTGCTCTGCTACAGCGTGATCAATGCGAAATCGGTGCGGCTCGATCCGCCGGTGGAAGACGTCTGGCCGTCCCTCAGCCGCTGCTTCAACGTCAGCCCTGCCAAGACCACCCGGTACACGTTTACGGCCGAAAGCGCGAGTGGCGAGTCCGCTTCACGGTCGTTTGAAGTGAAGGTGCAGTAGCCTACGCCTGCCGTGCCAATTGCATCCGCTGCTGCTTCATCCACCTTAGCCGGCTCTGCTGCTCCTGATACAGCGTGCCAAATCCCGCCCAGTAGTAACCGAAGACGAACAGCGCCAGGAACGGAATGGTGAGGTAGTTGTAACTCTCGAAGGCGAACACCACCATACCCAGGAAGTAAGTGCCCACCAGGATCTCGGCGTAGGGCAGCCAGCCGCTCCGGCGCCGGTACTTGCGGGTTTCCAGGTTGACCCGCGCGCCGCCGCCGATGGCGAATTTCGGCGTGCGCACGAAGCTGGTCTCCACGCCGAACAGGGCCTCCAGCACCGCGCGGGTGTTGATGATCGTCAGCCCCACGCCCACGGCCATCAGCATCGGCAGCAGCATCACGGAGCGCTTCCAGTTCCTGGGATACAGCTCGCGGTGCGCCACCACGTAGAACAACGAGATGGACCAGAAGGACGCCGCGATCAGCGGCAGGTCGATGAACACCATCTGCCAGATACCCATATAGAACCGCACGATCATCACCGGCAGCATCAACGCCGATATCACGATCATCAGCGGATAAGATATGTTAGGCGTGAGGTGCATGATAGCTTCCGCCTTGACGCGGGCCGGGATATCCGCATTCCAGATGGAAGGCAGCAGTTTCTTGGCCACCTGCGTCAGCCCCTTGGCCCAGCGCGATTGCTGCACCTGGAAACCGTGCATTTCCACCGGTAACTCGGAGGCGCATTCCAGGCCGGGAATATAGACGAACCGCCAGCCCTTCAACTGCGCGCGGTAACTCAGGTCCGAATCCTCGGTCAGCGTGTCGTGCTGCCAGCCTCCCGCATCGTCGATCATCTGGCGCCGCAGGATTCCGGCGGTGCCGTTGAAGTTGAAGAAGTAACCCGCCCGCGACCGCGCCCCGTGCTCCAGGATGAAGTGGCCGTCCAGCAGCATGGCTTCCACTTCGGTGAGGAAGTTGTACTCGCGGTTGGTGTAACTCCAGCGCGTCTGCACCACGCCCACCTGCGGATCGGCGAAGTAATGCACGGTCTTCATCAGGAAATCGGAGGGAGGCAGGAAGTCCGCGTCGAAGACGGCCATCAGCTCGCCCGAGGCCTTCTCCATGCCCTCCTGCAACGCCCCGGCCTTGAAACCGTGACGGTTGGTGCGGTGGACGTAATCGATCGGATACCCCAGCGCTCGGTAGCGTTCCGAGAGGGCTTGGGCGAAGGGAGCGGTATCGTCGGTGGAATCGTCCAGCACCTGGATCTGGAGCAACTCCCGCGGATACTCGATCTTCACCACTTCTTCGATCAACCGCTCCACCACATACCGCTCGTTGTAGAGGGGAAGCTGAATGGTTACCTTGGGGAGTTGATCGAAGCGCTTGGGCGGTTCGCCCATGGCCTTTTTGCGGTGCTTGAAATAGGTGTGGATGATCTCGTAGCGGTGGATGCCGTACACCGAGAGGATCGCCAGCACGGTGAAGTACGGGACGAGCATCGCCCAGTCGAACCAGGCCAGTTGATGGATGCCGGCGAAGGTGTTATCGGAGAGACGCTGGACCAGCCGGTCCGTAACGCTAGGGGTGACCAGGAACGCTAATGCAAAAGCACATGACATAAAGGAAACCCCAGGTCCCGAATTTGGCTTGAGGCCTTGCGGCCTTCACAATGGTAACAAAACTTACGTGTTACGTGGGCACTAAGGCCCACCGCCTTACTGCGCTTCCAGCAATTCCACCGCGCTGGCCACCAGATTCTTGCACAGCGTGTGGTGAAGATCGCCGGCCTTGAATTTCGCCTGCCCCTCGGGCGTGCGCATGTCGCAACCGGTCAGCTCCCGGCACGCCAGGCTTCCGTTACGCTCCCGGAAGGCCGCCGCGAACGCCGCCACGCGCTCATATAAAGGTCCGCGCGCATTCGCCGGATCCGTGGCCATTTCCTGCCCGTGCCGGACACCCAGCGCCATCAGGGCGCCGGTCACCGCCCCGCAGGTTTCTCCCATGCGGCCCATGCCGCCACCGAACGGACCGGCTATCACCAGGCACGTCGGCTCGCTCAGGCCTTCGCCCGGGCCGCAGGCGGCGAACACCGCTTGCGCACAGTTGAAAGTCTCGAAGAGGGCGACTGCCTTGTCTACTTGGGACATGGTCCGAGAATATCACAGCCCCCGCAAAAACGGATTGCGCTCCTTCTCCCGCCCGATGGTGGTCATTTCCCCGTGCCCCGGGATCACCACGGTCTCCTCCGGCAGCCCCAGCAGCTTGCCGTGAATGGATTGCAGGATCAGCCGCCCGTCGCCCCCCGGCAGATCGGTGCGCCCGATGCTGTCGCGGAACAGCGTGTCTCCCGCCACCAGTTTCCGTTCACCGGGGATCCACAGGCTGATGCTGCCCCGCGTGTGGCCGGGCGTGTGCAGCACGCGGAAATCGGTCGAGCCCATCACCAGCCGGTCTCCGTCGTTCGCCGGCACGTCGATCGCCACGGCTTCGGGCGTTTCCATGCCCAGCCACTCCGCCTGAATCTCCAGCGCGTTCTGCAACGCCTGGTCGTCGAGGTTCATGTAAACCGGCGCGCCGGTGGCCCGGTGTAGTTTCTGCGCGCCGCCGATATGGTCGATGTGCGCGTGCGTGACCACGATGGCTTTCACCGTCAGACCGTGCCGCGCAATCACCTCCAGGATGCGGTCGATCTCGTCGCCCGGATCCACCACCAGGCCCTCGCGGGTGGTTTCGTCTCCGAAAACCGAGCAGTTGCACGCCAGCATCCCGACTGTCAGGACTTCATGGATCATACGCCGATTGTATACTCAAGTAGCTATGTTCGACCTCACGGCGCTAACCATAGGGATGCGGTGGCTGCATCTCGCTTGCATGGCAGTTCTGGTCGGAGGGGCGATTTTCGCCCGCCTGGTGATGACGCATACCATCGGCGCCGCTGCGCCGGAGGCTCGCGACGCGCTGGCCGACCGGGCCGCGGTGGCCTGCCGGCCGCTGGTGATCGCCGCCATCGCCGGCCTGGTTGTCTCGGGGATCTACAAGTTCTTCTATAATACCGGGCACTCGCTGCGCCACAACCTTCTGTTCGGCTTCAAGATCGCATTGGCGCTCCACGTGTTCGCCGCGGCGCTCCTGATCGCGCAGCCCGGAAACCCGCGGCGCCGGCGCATGTTGACCGGGATGGCGATCTCTGGCCTCCTGATCGTCCTGATTTCGGCCTTGCTGAGGCAGATTTACTAAACTGGAACCATGACCGACGGCTACCGGGCATTGCGCGATTCCGCGGCTTGGCTGGCGCTGGACACCCGCGGACGCCTGCTGGCGCGCGGCCGTGACCGCGTCCGCTTCCTCCACAACATCACCTCCAACGAAGTCAAAAAGATGGCGCCGGGCGAGGGTTGCTACGCCTTCCTGCTCAACGCCCAGGGACGCATTCAGGCGGATCTCCACCTGTTCTGCTTCCCCGACCGGTTCCTCATCGATACCGAGGCCGACCTGCGCGCCAAGGTCCCCGGACTGATCATGAAGTTCAAGGTTGCCGACCTGATCGAGCTGGAGGACGTGACCGATGCGACCGCCTCGATTGCCGTGGAGGGCCCCACTTCCGCGGCGATGCTTGCGGCGTGCGGCGCGCCCGTCCCCGCAGCCGATTGTGCTCACGCGGCCTGGGGCGATTCCACCGTGGCTCGCATCACCCTCACCGGGCAGCCGGGTTACCGCGTGTACGGGCCGGCTGAGCGGCGCGCGGAATGGGTCGCGCAACTGGAAGCCGCGGGCGCGCGGGCGGCCACGGACGCGGACGCGCGCCTGGTGCGCATCGAAAACGGCCGGCCCCGTTACGGCGACGATATCCGCGATACCTCGCTGCCGCAGGAAACCGGCCAACTGCACGCCGTCAGCTTCACCAAGGGCTGTTATCTGGGGCAGGAGATCGTGGAGCGCATCCGTTCCCAGGGACGCGTGAACTGGAAATTGGTGCGGGTGGAGATCGCCGCCTCCGAGCCTCTGCCTGCCGGCGCCGCGCTCACCTCGCAAGGCGCCGAAGCCGGTGAAATCACATCGTCGGTGTTTTCGCCGCGCGCCGGAAAAGTGGTGGCGCTGGCCTATGTTCGCTCGCAATTCGCCGAACCGGGCACGGCGCTGGATTCCGGCCAAGCCGCGGCGATGGTGGTGTAGCCATGTTCAAACGAATTCCGTTGCTTCTCCTGGCGGCGGCCCTCGCAGCCGCCGCGCAATCCGCCGGGCCCCGCACCATGCGCGTGGACTACTACCACTCCGGCACGGCCACCGAGGAGCATTTCGCCGTCGATCGCGTCTCGCTCGAAGGCGACTGGCCCGGGCCGCTCGATCGCTGGATCGACGACAGCAACCTCGGCAAGTACCAGTTCGAAGTGCGCGACACGGCCAACCGGCGCGCCGTCTACTCGCGCGGATTTGCCAGCGTGTACGGCGAATGGGAAACCACCGACGAAGCCAAACGGCACTGGCGCTCGCTGCACGAGAGCATCCGCTTCCCCGCGCCCGCGGCGCCCGTCGAAGTGGTGATTCGCAAGCGCGGTCCCGATAACCGGTGGGTGCAGATCTGGTCGCTGGGTGTTGATCCCGCGGACCGCGCCATCGACCGCGCCGCGCCACCCAAGGTCAACGTGTGGCCGGTGATTCACAATGGCGCGCCCCGCGACAAGGTGGACCTGCTGCTGCTCGGCGACGGCTACACCGCCGCGGAAATGGAGAAGTGGCACGCCGACGCCCGGCGCACCGCCGAGGTGCTCTTCGCGGCCTCGCCGTTCCGCGAGCATCGCGCCCAATTCAACGTCTGGGCCATCGACACGCCCGCCGACGAAAGCGGCGTCTCCCGGCCTTCCGACAGCGTATACCGGCGGTCGCCGCTGGGCGCGGCCTACGATGCCTTCGGCTCGGAGCGCTACATTCTCACGCTCGACAACCGGCGGCTGCGCGAAATCGCCGCCGCCGCGCCCTACGAGTTCGTCGAGATCGTGGTCAACGATCGCAAGTACGGCGGCGGCGGCATTTTCAACGCCTTTGCCACCGTCTCGGCCGCCAATGCCTTCACTCCCTACGTGCTGGTCCACGAATTCGGCCACCACTTCGCCGGCCTGGCCGACGAATATTACACCTCGGACGTGGCCTATGGAAGCTCCATTGCGCGGCCCGAACCCTGGGAGCCTAACGTGACCGCCGACCCGCACGCTGCGAAATGGCAGGAATTGCTCACCGCCGGCGTGGCGCTGCCAACCCCGTGGCCCAAACTGGAGTTCGAGCGGAGCCAGCAGGAGACCCAGGCCCGGAGGCGGGAGATCCGCGCGCAGCACGCCCCGGAAGACGCGATGGAGGCGCTCTTCCGCGAGGAGCGCGGGAGCGACACGCGGCTTCTCTCCTCGGGCCCCAACGCCGGCAAGGTGGGAGCCTTTGAAGGCGCCATGTACCAGGCCACCGGCTACTACCGCCCGCAGCAGGACTGCATCATGTTCACCCGCGACGAAGCCGGCTTCTGCGCCGTTTGCCGCCGCGCCATCGAGCGCGTCATCGCCATGTACTCGAAGTAGGAGCGGCGCGATTTGCGTGTGTGGCAAGGCGTGTTTGTCTGTTGTAGCGGATCGCACCTGGCCGCCGCCGGCATCGCTTTTTTCCCCTTTCGAAAAGAAATGAGGGGATGTATAATCCCCGTTATCAGTATTGGTAAGGACGAGACCAAGGCAGCGAAAGCTACGCGTGCAGTGAATTGATCTGCACTTGCAGAGACGGGATAAGTAGCCGCGGGCTGGTCCTTAACTTTCCGGGAGGTCACCATGAAACGTCACAGCCCGATCCTTGCGGCCAGTGCGTGCCTGCTTCTGGCGGTTGCGCCCGGCCAAGCTCGAAGAGTGATGGAGAACCTGGGGCGCGGCGTGATTGCCGTGCGAACCAGCAGCACGTCGGTTTACATCGGATGGCGGATGTTGGCCGTCGATCCTACTAACGTTGGATATAACCTCTACCGTTCGGAGGGTGGCGCGACACCCGTGAAGTTGAATAGCTCGCCGCTCACCACCACCACCGACTATGTGGATAACACCGCGCACCTGACCGCGGCCAACGCCTATACTGTGCGTGCGGTCATCAACGGAGTCGAGCAGCCCGCAAGCGCTCCTTTCACGCTGGCTGCCAACGCTCCCATTCAACAGTACCTTGACGTCCCTTTGCAGATACCCCCGGGCGGAACCGCCAACTGGTGTCCCGGCGGCGCTGCCTCGTCCTACACATACAGCGCCAATGACGGCAGCATCGCGGACCTGGACGGCGACGGCCAGTACGAATTCGTCATCAAGTGGGACCCTAGCAACTCCAAGGACAACTCCCAAAGCGGCTGCACCGGGCCCACCATCCTGGACGCGTACAAACTCGATGGAACGCGCCTGTGGCGCATCAACCTGGGCAAGAACATCCGCTCGGGAGCGCACTACACCCAGTTCATGGTCTACGACCTCGATGGCGACGGCAAGGCCGAACTCGTGGTGAAGACCGCCGACGGCACGGTGGATGGCAAGGGCGTGGTGATCGGCAGCGCGTCGGCGAACTACACCAACAGCAGCGGCTACATCCTCACCGGGCCCGAATACCTGACGGTGTTCGACGGCGCAACCGGCGGCGCGCTGGCCACCACGAACTATGTGCCGCCGCGCGGAGACGTGTGCTCCTGGGGCGACTGCTACGGGAACCGTGTGGACCGCTTCCTGGCCGGCGTCGCCTACCTCGACGGCACCAATCCCAGCGTGGTCATGTGCCGCGGCTACTACACCCGCACGGTGCTGGCGGCGTGGGACTGGCGGGGCGGCAAGTTGACCCAGCGCTGGGTATTCGATTCGGAAGATCCCAACCATCCCGCGTACAAAGCTTATGAAGATCAGGGCGACCATGCCCTCACCGTGGCCGACGTGAACGGCGACGGCAAAGACGAAATCGTCTACGGCTCGGCGGTAATCAACAACGATGGAACCGGTCTGTTCTCCACCGGGTGGGGCCACGGCGATGCACTGCACGTCAGCCGTTTCGATCCGAACAACCCCGACCTCCTCGTCTATACCATCCATGAGGGCGGCAAGCCGTGGGGGCGTACCCTCTACAATGCGCGAACCGGCGCGCTGGTGGCGGGCGTCGATCCCAACCTCGACAAGGATCCGAATCGAGGTATGATCGCGCCGCTCGACCCCAACTACCACGGCGCGTACTTCTGGGCCGGCGGATCGGCCGGGCTTTTCAACCTGGCAGGAACTCGCGTGACCTCCTCCGAACCTACGTCCACCAACTTCGGGGTGTGGTGGGACGCCGACCTGCTGCGCGAATTGGAAGACGGCACGTCCGTGACGAAGTTCAACGTTTCGAACGGCGCCACCAGCACGCTGCTTTCCTGCTCCTCCTGCGCGTCGAACAACGGAACCAAGGCCGTTCCTGTGCTGCTCGGCGACATCTTCGGCGATTGGCGCGAGGAAGTCGTGTGGCGGACTTCCGACAACCTGCACCTGCGCATCTACACCACCACGATTCCGGCCAACAACCGCATGTACACCATGCTCCAGGACCCGGAATACAGGCTCGCGCTGGTGTGGCAGAACGTGGCGTACAACCAGCCGCCGTGGCCCAGTTTCTATCTCGGACCGGGCATGAGCGCGGTTCCCCAGCCGAGCCTTTCCTATCCGGTGAATCTCTCGGGCAGCATCACGGCCAAGACCGGAAGCACGGGCGCACGCTCCTGGACCATCCAGGTGAATAACACGGGTACGGCGCCGGCCAATGCGGCGGAGATTCAGGGCATCGGCTTTGTGCAAACCTCCGGCACGGCGTGCACGCCCACCGTGACGAGCCCGGCGTTCCCCATCAGCCTCGGCAATATTGCGGCGGGAGGCTCGGCGTCGTCGAATATCGTCATCAACTTCAACTCATGCAGCGGGTCGCCGCAGTTCACTGTGAATATTCCGCTGAGCGCGATGCAGAGCGCGGCGATGACGCTGTTCACCGCTACCGGCCAGACCGAGTAAAAGGAACCACCATGCGAACCCGGGGACGAGTCCGTCCCCGGGTTCCCGTCCGGTCCGCGGAGCCGCTCTACTTCTGTGCGCCCCCTACTCCGCCCGCCGCAGCGTCTCCAGCAGATCGTCCGGCACTCTCAGGTTCCCGCCGGCGCCGGTGCCCAGTTTCACCTCCGGCTTCACCGCTCCGTGGAAATCGGAGCCGCCGGTCACCAGCAGGCCGTACCGCTTCGCCAGTTCCAGGTATTCTGCCGTTTCGGCGCGGCCGTGGTCGCTGTGATACGCCTCGATGGCGTTCATCCCCGCCGCCGTCAATTCCGGCATCAGCGCCGCCACGTCGCCCTTCACCCGGATGGGATGCGCCAGGGACGCGATGCCCTTGGCGTTGCGTATGTGCTCCACGCCCTCGGCGAACTCCGGCTCGCGGCGGTACACGTAGGCGATGGCGGATTCGTCCAGGTATTCGTCGAACGCCTCCCGGAAGCTGGACACGTAGCCCTTCTCGAGCATGATCTCCGCGAAATGCGGCCGCCCCGTCATGCCCCGCCCGCGCGCTTCGGCCTCTTCCACGGTGATGTCGAAACCCAACTCCCGCAGCCGCGCCGCCAGCCTCACGTTGCGCTCGCGCCGCGAAGCCTGCAGGTCCAGAATCCAGTTGCGGAAATCGGCCGGGCCTCCGTTCTTCAGGAAATACCCCAGCAGGTGGACCGAGTGGCCGTGCAGCTTGGTGGAAAGCTCGATGCCGCAGACCAGCTCCAGGCCCAGGCCCCATGCCGCCGGCCGCGCCTGGTCGAAGCCCGCAAACGTGTCGTGGTCGGTGATGCCCAGAACGGTCACGCCCGCTTCAGCGGCTTCCTTTATTAACTCTGCGGGCGAACAGGTCCCGTCGGATTCATTGGTGTGTGAGTGCAGATCGATCAAAGCGAACCAGACCTAAACGTTCCAGTGTAGCCCAGATTCGCTCCGCGCTTTGCTCCACGGTTTCGCTCGACGTATGCACCGTCACTTCGGGAGCGGCCGGCGGCTCGTAGGGGTCCGAAATCCCCGTGAAGTTTGCGATCTCTCCGGCCAGCGCCTTCCGGTACAGGCCCTTCACGTCGCGTTCGGCCAGCACCTCGACGGGGCACTCCACGTAGACCTCGACGAAGTTTTCGATCCGCCCGCGTACCTCCTCGCGCACCGCCCGGTACGGCGAAATCGCCGCCACGATGGCGATCACCCCGTTACGCGTTAGCAACTCGCAGACGAACCCGATGCGGCGAATGTTCTCGTCGCGGTCCTCGCGGCTGAAACCCAGGCCGCGCGAAAGATGCGTTCGCACCACGTCGCCGTCGAGAACTTCCACTCTCGCGCCGAGCGCGCGCAGCCGCCGCTCAATCGCTTCCGAGATGGTGCTCTTGCCGGCGCCCGACATGCCCGTGAACCAGAGCGTGAAACCTTTATGCATCCGGACCCGTTGCGGCGCGGCGCACCGCGCCATCCGGCGCCAAGTGAATGCCGCACTCCTTGTGCGATTCCCGCTCCCACCACCAGCGCCCGGCGCGCCCTGTCTCGCCAGGCAGCAGCGCGCGCGTGCAAGGCTCGCAGCCGATACTGGTGAACCCGCGCGCATACAGCGGATGCACCGGCACGTCGTGCCGCAGAACATACTCCTCCACCTGCGCCGCCGTCCAATCCGCCAGCGGATTGATTTTGACGCGGCCGTCCCGCCGCTCCAGCTTGGGAACGCCCGCGCGCTCCGGCGATTGCTCCCGCCGCAGGCCCGTGGCCCACGCGTCCAGCTCAGCAAGCTTCCGATCCAGCGGCCGCACCTTGCGAACCCCGCAGCACAGGCGCCGCAATTCCAGGCTGTCGCGGAACAGGTCCGCGCCGTGCCGCGCCGTCATTTGCTCCACCTCGCCCGCGTCTGGCTGCACCCGCTCAACCTCGATGCCGTACCGCTCGCGAAGCGTCTCCATCATGCCGTGGGTTTCCTGCGGCAGCCGGCCGGTTTCCAGGGTGAACACGCGCACCTCGCGGCTTACGCGCCACGCCATGTCCATGATGACCATCCCTTCCTTCTGAAAGCCGGTGGCTATGGCGAACCGCTGGCCGTAGGCTTCGATTGCCCAGGCAACCAGTTCGGCCGCCGGTGCTCCCTCGGACTCGGTAAAATACATCAATGTCTATCAAGATAGCTATGTATGGACTGGAAGTCAACCTGGACTGGGCGTGGCTCGGGCGGCCCGATGCGGGCGGTCCGCCATGGCGCTCGCCAGTGAGCACCTATCCCGCTCTTCGTTGGCGCCCCGGCTCTGACTGCTTTTGCGTTACTGACGGGGTCTTCCAGATCGTAGCCGGAACCAGGTCCTTGTCTCCGGCAGCCGTACCTCAGCCTGACGCCCCTCAGCACCGCCATTGAGCTTTGTTAAGATGTACTGAGTGGATTCCCCCGAGAACCTGAAATCCGCCGGCGTCGTCGAGCCGCATCCCGCGTGGCAGCGCGTGCAGCTTGCCCGCCACCCCAAGCGCCCGCATTCGCTGGACTACATCGAACGCCTGTTCACCGATTTCCAGGAGATCCACGGCGACCGCCTCTTCGGCGACGACGCCGCCATCGTGGCCGGCATGGGATGGTTCGAAGGCCGCTCCATCATGGTGATCGCCGAACAGAAGGGCCGCGACACCAAGCAGAAGGTGTTTCGCAATTTTGGAATGCCCAAGCCGGAGGGCTACCGCAAGGCGTTGCGGATCATGCAACTCGCCGCCAAGTTCGGCATCCCGGTGGTGACCCTCCTGGATACCCCCGGAGCGTATCCCGGCATCGACGCCGAGGAGCGCGGACAAGCCGAAGCCATCGCCCGCAATCTTCGGGAGATGGCCCGCCTGGCTATCCCCGTGATCGCCGTGTGCATCGGAGAAGGCGGTTCCGGAGGAGCGCTCGCCCTCGGCGTGGCCAACACGGTCCTCATGCTGGAAAATGCCGTCTACAGCGTCATCTCGCCGGAAAGCTGCGCCGCCATCATTTATCGGGATTCCGGAAAGGCCGAGCAGGCCGCGGCCGCCTTGCGCATGACCGCCGAGGACCTGATGTCCCTCGCCCTGATCGATGGCATCGTGCCCGAACCGCCCGGCGGCGCGCAGGAGGACCCGGTGGCCGCCGCCGAGAACCTGCGGCTGGCGCTGATCGAGTGTTTCGGCGAACTGGCGAATATGACCGCCGAGCAACTGGTGGACCACCGCTACCAGAAATTCCGCAAAATGGGTAGTTTCTTCGCCTAACATCCGGGGCCGGCGTCCGTCTTCCCTTTGGGCGGCGCCAGTACCCTTTTCGGCGAGCCGCATGGCGAAGAGGGTAAAATGAAGCTGAACTCCTGCACGCGGTTCTGCGTCTAATAAGGGCGATAGCGAAAGTTTGGGGGATTTCACGTCGTGAAGCGCAAGTGGAAGATCGTCATAACCTTAGCCGCCATTGTGGTCCTCGCGTTCGGCGTCTACGCCAGCACCGTATACAGCAAGCGCGGGGTGGTCACCGTCCAGACTGGACAGGTGGTGCGCGGGGATCTGGTCAGCCAGGTGACCGCCTCGGGCGAAATCAAGCCCAAGAACTACATCAACATCGGCGCCAACGCCATGGGCGAGATAACCCAGATCCTGGTCAAGGAAGGCGACCGTGTCCGCAAGGGCCAGTTGCTGGCCAAACTGGAGGATGTCCAGCCCGCCGCCGAGGTGGCGGCGCAAAAGGCCACCATCAGTTCCGCCGAAGCCGATACCACCGCCGCCGAGGCCGGCCTCAAGGCCGCCGACGACAATATCCAGACCATGCAGGCGGCGCTCGATCACGATAAGGCCGACCTGGAGCGGATGAAGGCCGAATACGAGCGCAGCGAGTTGCTTTTCAAGGAGAAGCTCCTCGCCAAACAGGATTTCGACCTCAAGCGCTACACCTATGAAGCGCAGGTGGCTGCCATCCGCCAGTCCGAGACCCGGCTGACCCAGGCGCGGGCGACGCGCGACCAGACGGCAGCGCAACTCAACTCCGCCCGCCGCAAGGTTGTCATGAATCAGGCGAGCCTGACCAGCTTCGAAGACCTCTTGCAGAAGCGCAACTTCTACGCTCCGCTCGATGGCGTCGTTACCAACCTGCCCGTGCGCCAGGGCGAATCGGTGGTCCCCGGCATTCAGAATCAGACCGGAACCATCATCATGACCATCGCCGATATGTCGCTCATCACCGCCGAGGTTAAGGTGGACGAGACCGACATCGTCAACATCCATCTCAATCAGGTGGCCGACATCACCATCGACGCCATCCCCAACAAGGTCTTCAAGGGTCATGTTTCGGAGATCGGCGACACCGCCATTCTGCGTTCCACCGGCGTGGCCGCGTCGCAAAGCGCCATTTCCAGCCAGGAGGCCAAGGACTTCAAGGTGGTCATCGCGCTTGACCACCCGCCCGACGAGATCCGCCCCGGCCTGTCCTGCACCGCCAAGATCACCACCGCCACGCGCGCGAGCGCACTGACGATCCCCATTCAGGCGCTCACCGTCCGCCAGAAGGGCGACCTGGAGGTCCAGCCCGCCGGCAAGAAGGGCGCATCCGACCCCACGGTGAAGCTCGATCCCACGGCCCAGAAGGCCCGCAAAGAGGAGTTGACCGGCGTCTTCGTCGTCGAGAATGGCAAGGCCCAGTTCCGCAAAGTGGAAACCGGCATCACCGGCGCCACCGATATCGAAGTGCTCAGCGGCTTGAAAGAAGGCGACCAGATCGTCACCGGCAGTTACCAGGTGATTCGCACCATCCGCAATGAGACCCAGGTCAAGGTGGACAACAAGGCGCCGGTCACGGAACAGAAAACGTAGCGCCCGAAATACTTAGAAGCGAGGTCGGAATCAGCATGGCAGCGGCGGCGGATAGAACGCTCATCGAGCGCGGCGAACAGCTCAAACGGGACGGCATTGTCATTCGCACCTACGATCTGTGGAAGACCTACATCATGGGCGACGAGGAGATCCATGCGGTGTCCGGCGTGGATATTGAGATCCGGCGCGGCGAGTACGTAGCCATCATGGGGCCCTCGGGCTCCGGCAAGTCCACCCTGATGAACCTGATCGGCTGCCTGGACACGCCCACCAAGGGTCAGTACTTCATCAACGGCAACCTGGTTAGCGATATGAGCGACGATGAGCTGGCGCGCATCCGCAACAAGGAAATCGGCTTCGTCTTCCAGACCTTCAACCTGCTGCCGCGCGCCACCTCCCTGCACAACGTCGAATTGCCCCTGATTTACTCCGGGATGGGCTCACACGAGCGACTGGAGAGGGCCAAACTGGCCATGCGCCAGGTGGATCTCGAGAATCGCATGGATCACAAGCCCAACGAGCTCTCCGGCGGACAGCGCCAGCGTGTCGCGGTGGCCCGCGCGCTGGTCAACAACCCATCCATTCTGCTCGCCGACGAACCCACCGGCAACCTCGATACCGCCACCGGCAATGAAATCATGGCGCTGTTCGAAACCCTGCACGAGCGCGGCAATACCATTGTGCTGGTGACCCACGAACACGATATCGCCCAGCACGCCCGCCGCGTCGTTCACATCCGCGACGGTAAAGTGGAAAAAGACGAGACGGTGAGATAGGGGCGCGGTGAGCCGCAGCTACTGCGCCATGGCAATGTTCTCGAGACGCTTGATGGAGTCGAGGGCGACTTCGAAGGTGTGGGTGACCTGTTCGAACCGCCTCTCGTTCTCGCGCTGCATTCCGGCGAGGATCTCGACGGTCTGCGCCAGCGCTTCCAACCGCTGGTCGATGGTGGGGCGTGGCCGGGGATCTTCGGGCATCGGGATGTCGCCTCCTCTCCCAGTATACCCAGGGGAAGGGGCAGGCCGCGGCCTGCGCCAGACCGTCTACTGCACCACCTTCACCATCAACACCAGGAACAGAGCCTGCTGGCTGTTCATTCCCATGCGCCCCACCACCACTTTCTGACCTTCCTTGATATCGAGATCGGAATAGAGCTTGAGTTGTTCCACGGCGGTCTTTCCCGGCGACACCTCGTAGGGGTACGTGGTCTGGCTGCTGAACCGGTCGATGTGAACCGTAGCTCCGTCGGCGCCGACGCTTGTGGACGTGATGTCGAAATAGCTGCTCACCCTCTCAGTCGCCCCTCCAACCCGCACCAAGCCGCCCGAACTCTGCGTGCTCGCCCTTCTCCCCGCACGCGTTCGTAGTGTCAGGACGTCGAGCAGCCGGTAGTTCTTGAAGGGAAATGCCCCCTTCAATTGAGCGACCACACTATCCAGTTCTTTCGGAACCGCCGCGGACACGGGGTCTTCCGCATCGGTCCCCACCACCAGGTCGACGGTGAAATCCAGGTCCCTCGGCGCGGCCGACGGCACATCCAGCCTGCCGATGGCCTCTTCGATGGCTTGCATCGTCGCCGGCGAAGCTGAGACCGCCAGTACATGCATCTCGCTGCTCGGGTGAAGACCTGCGCCGAAGGCCTCCAGCAACATCCGCATGTTGTCCGGATCGGCGTATTTCAGGATGAACACCTTCTGAACATTCGGCGCCGGCGCCGGCTTGCCCGCCGCTTCCGCCTTCTGTTCCTGTGCCGCCAGCGGCGCCGCCAACAACGTCAAAACCAGCAAAACTCGTTTCATTGCGCGTCTCCTTTTCTGTCTGCAATCCAGTAAATGACCACGTCCGGGTCGTTCGTGATCAGCTTCACCACCAGCGGCTCAACCAACGCGGATGTCTCAGGCCCGCGGTTCTGCGCCGTCACGGGAATCCGCGGAAACGCGGGGACTGACGGCTCCGTCCCAAGGCTTGCACGATGTCCCGGGGAAGCACCGCGTCCTCCCGGGCCGCGCGGACGGACCCGTCTGTCCCCAGTGTTTTCGCCCTGCGCACCGGCTTCCGCCATCCGCATCGCGACCGCCGGCGGCTCCGGTCGCCGCACCGCCGCCACGATGACCTTGGGCGTTTCCGCCGGCCGCATCGCCACGAACACCCCGGCTACAGCCAGACCCGCCGCCAGTCCGGCCGCCCATTCCCATCGCCGCCACGGACGCCGCTGGCCCTCCAGCCGGGCCAGTACCCCCGCCCGAACAACCGTATAGTGGCCGGCGGCAATCGGCTCCTCATGGGCTGATCGCAGCAGATTTAGACTGTCTTCCATTCCCCCGGCGAATTCGCGGCAACCCGCGCATTCCGCCAGGTGTTGCTTCACCCCGGCTTCGATTGCCGGGTCCAGGCCGCCGCCGGCCGACAGGGCAATCCGCTCTTCCCACCCCTTGCAGTTCATACCCGCCTCCGGAAATAGCTCTCGACAAAGCCCTTGATCTTAATCCGCGCCTGGAAAATCTGCGCCCGCACGGTGGCTTGGCTGGTTCCCAGGATCTCCGCCACTTCCCCGGTTGACAGGCCTTCCAGGTCGCGCAGCACCAGCGCCGTGCGCTCTTTTCCGGAGAGCAGTCTCAGGCTCAGTTCCAACACCCGCTGCCGCTCGTTCCGGGTGGCCGCCTGCTGCGGATCGGCGTCCGGCGACACCAGTTCCGCCGCCTCCTCCACGGACGCTTCCTCCGGCCGGCGGCTGCGGGCGTCGCGGCATACGTTTACGGTGACCCGGTACAGCCAGCCGGCCAGGTTCTGGGAAACCTCCAGCTTGTTCAGGTTCCGGTACAGCCGGAGGAAAACTTCCTGCGACGCATCCTGTGCGTCTTCCATCTTCCCCAGCAGCCGCAGCGCCGTCGCCAGCACCAACCGCTCATGCCACCGCATCAGGGTGTCGAAGGCCGCCAGGTCGCCCGATCGTGCGGCTTCGAGCACGGTGGTGAGCGCTTCCGCGCCGTCCAGGGTCGCCGCCATTGCCGGGGATGCCAGGCCCGTCATCCTTTCCTACAGATGTAACTCCCGGCGGCTGCGAAGTGTTTATGGAGTTTTTCAGGAAAAACGGGGGCCGCTCAGAGCTGAACCCTGCCCACCAGAATGATGGCGATCTTCAGGTCGCCGGCCTGAACGCACAGAACCCAGTCCGGCGTGTCGCCCTCTTTCACCAGGGCGGGAAACGTGGTGCCGTTCGGGGTCTCAAGTGACAGCACCGCGGGGTGCGGCGATGCGGAGGCCTTCCTGCTCATCTGCACCAGCGCGTCGAACCCCGGCGTCGAGTTTGGGTCGGGATCGGCCGCGACCGGCGTCAGCAATGCGAAATCGCGTTGCGGCGCTACGCCCTGGTGGGCTCCATCCACCGGGAAGTTGCTGTAGCGCAGCGTGTAAAGGCCTGGGTTGATAGGTTGGCCGCGGCGGTCTTCTCCCTTGACGGGAAGGCGGATCACCCCCAACAACGTGCCCTGCGCGATGTCGAAAACGATGTTCGTGTCGGCGGGTTGTGGGCCGGTCGGTATCGACTTCCGGAACCAGATCTCGCACTTTGGCCCGGCGGCGCCGGTGAGGCGGTAACCGTTGGCCGCGATCAGCGAGGCGTAGGCCGCCGGCAGATCCGATGGCGCGCTGGCTAGCGGCTCCAGTTTGTACTCTTGAGCCGGTAGAGAGGCGGCCAAGGCGAGAGCGGCGCCGGCGAGAAGGACCAGGCTATTCTTCATGGCACTTCAGGAGATGCTGGAGCGGGAGACGGGATTCGAACCCGCGACATCGACCTTGGCAAGGTCGCACTCTACCAACTGAGTTACTCCCGCCCGTTAGGGGAATCTACATTTTCCTTCAGAAACAATAGCGGTGTCAAACGTTCTGTGTAAGGCGTTGATAACAGAAGATTTATAAAACTGTAGCAAAAGGATTTCGGTGTGCTAGACTACTGTCTCAGTTGACCGAGACGCTCGCGCGGAGTTCTTCCGGGTGGGGCATCCTGAAATCCCACGCTGTTGTGGAAAAAGTTGTGGAAAATGCAAAGAATGCGTGTGCGACGACGATGAATTCTTGGGATCAGATCCGCCAATATCTGCAGCCGCTGGTGAGTGTCGAGAGCTACGACAACTGGTTAAAAGGGACGGCGTTTGTTGGCGCCTCCGGCGATACCATATTCGTCTCCGTTCCGGATCGCGGCACCCGTGACTGGCTGGAAGCCGAGTTTACCACTCCAGTCCGCAATGCCATTCGCGAGTTGAGTCTTCCAGTGAGCCATGTCACTTACGAAGTGGCTTCTCCGACCAACTCCCGAACGGCTCCGCCGGCGGTTGGGGAGCCATGGGCTGACCTGGAAGGCGCTGCCCAGGTTCTGAACCCCAAGTTTACCTTCGATTCCTTTGTCGTGGGCGCTTGTAACCAGTTCGCGGCTGCCGCGGCGCGATCGGTGGTTGCCAATCCCTCGCGCAGCTACAACCCACTGTTTCTGTATGGCGGTGTGGGAATGGGAAAGACCCATCTGATGCATGCCATCGGCCGCGAGTTAATGACCAAATTCGCGACGATGCGGATCATCTACACGTCCAGCGAGCGGTTCATGAATGAGATGATCGCCTGCATCCGCAACGACCGCATGCCCCAGTTCCACCACCGGTACCGCGCTGCCGACGTCCTGCTGATCGACGACATCCAATTGCTGGGGAACAAGGAACGAACCCAGGAGGAATTCTTCCATACCTTCAACGAACTCCACGATCACCAGAAGCAGATCGTCATCTCCAGCGATTCGCCCCCCAAGGACATTCCGGGCTTGCTGGAACGCCTGCGCTCACGATTCGAGTGGGGCTTGATAGCGGACATTCAACCGCCCGACCTCGAGACCAAAATGGCCATCCTCGACAAGAAGGCCGAAGCTGAGGGCGTGAAACTCCCGGATGAAGTCCGCTCCTTCATGGCCTCGAAGACCAAGTCGAATGTGCGCGAACTTGAGGGCGCGCTAGTCAAGTTGATGGCTTATTCTTCGCTCACGGGAACGCCCATCAACTTGCAGATGGCCCAGCAAGTTCTGAAGCACCTGGTTCATGTCCAGGATCGCAGGGTGACCATGGACGCCATCCAGAAAGCCGTCGCAGAGCGCTTCTCCATCAAGCAGTCGCAGCTCAAGGAGAAGAGCAACACGAGGAAGATCGTTTACCCCCGGCAGGTTGCCATGTACCTGGTAAAGGAACTGACCGACGCTTCCCTACCGGAGATTGGTAGAGCCTTTGGTGGCAAGCACCACACCACGGTCATTCACTCCATAAACAAAATTGACCAGGCGCGTCACCATGATGCGGATTTAAACAGGTTGCTTCACAGCCTAATGGACTCGCTGCAATGAGCTTGCGGAGTTTTGCACAATGTGCCCTCGGGTTTTCCGAGGGAAACTGTTCAAATCCGGTTACACCCCCGGTTTTGCGCACTTTCGTAAGCCCATATACACCCCTGTTTGCAACTTTGCGGTGGCTAAAAGTGGTTGAGTTTAGTATAATTTAGAGAGTATTCAACAGTTTGCACAGACCCGATGAATACGGTTCTTGAATAGTGCTATTTAGACAGCCTACATCAGGATAGGAGCTCTAGCTCAATGGAATTCACCGTCAGCAAGTCCGATCTGGTACGAGAACTGAGTCTGTCTCAAGGCGTAGTAGAGAAGAAGACCACCATTCCGATTCTCTCCAATGTGTTGCTGGAAGCAGCCGATGATCGTCTGACGATCACGGCCACGGATCTTGAATTGGGGATTCGGTGCTCCTGTCCCGCAAGGGTCAAAAAAGAGGGTTCGGGAACGGTTCCATCCCGTAAGTTGCTGGATTTTACTCGCCTCCTCCCCGAAGGCGACCTGAGCATGAAGTTCCAGGAGAATCAGTGGGCCTCTATAACCAGCGGCCGCTCTCGCACCCGCATTGCAGGAATGTCACGCGAGAGTTTCCCGGAGTTGCCCGGGATGCCGGAAGCCGTGGCGGAGGTGCCGGTTAAGTTGCTGTCCTCGATGATCGGGCGCACGTCGTTTGCCATCTCCAGTGAGGAATCCCGCTTTACTCTGAATGGCGCGCTATTCCTTCTGCGGCCGGAAGGGCTGACCATGGTTGCCACCGATGGCCATCGTCTTTCGTTTGTGCAGGCGCCATTGCCGGAAGGCGCCGCCGCTGCTCAGCAGTTCCGGGCCCTGATCCCGCGGAAGGCGATGGCTGAGTTGGTGAAACTGGCTGAGGACGCCGGTCCCGAAGGAAAGGCGCTTTTCTCCGATGACGAGAATCACCTGTTCTTTCAGGTTGGGCATCGCCTGCTGATGACCCGCAAGTTAACCGGTAATTTCCCCGACTTCGAACGCGTTCTTCCCAAGGATCACCCGCTGACAGCCACGCTTCAAAAAGACGAAGTTAAGTCCGCCATTGAGCGCGTTGCCCAGTTTGCCGACGAACGATCCCGCGCCATTCGTGTAAAGTTTGCCAAAAACGAAGTCTATATCTTCTCGTCTTCGGCGGAGACCGGTGAGAGTGAGGAAAGCGTACCCAGCCAATACGAGGGTCCCGAGCTTGAGATTGGATTCAATGCTCAATACCTGCTGGACTTTCTACGGGCGATTCCGCAGGATCAGGTCTCCTTTGAGCTGAAGGATCAGAAGAGCGCGGGTGAATTGCGGCCGGCCGGCGAAGGCATTACCGATCAGTACCGGTATGTGGTGATGCCCATGCGAATTTGAGGAAGAATGGCAGAGAAAGACGACCAGAAACTGAAGGACGCGAACGGCAAGCTTAAGGCCGCCGACCCAACCCCGCCGGATGTCTACGATTCCAGCAGCATCAAGGTGCTGGAAGGACTAGAGGCGGTGCGCCTGCGCCCGGCCATGTACATCGGTTCCACCGGCGAGATAGGCTTGCACCACCTGGTGTACGAGGTAGTAGATAATTCAGTTGACGAAGCGCTGGCGGGATATGCCAACGAGGTTTCCGTAACCATCCATGACGACAACTCCGTTACCGTAATCGATAATGGCCGCGGCATCCCCGTGGACCTGCACGAGGAGGAGGGCGTTTCAGCCGCCCAGGTCGTCATGACCAAACTGCACGCCGGCGGGAAGTTTGATTCCAAAAGCTACAAGGTCTCCGGTGGCCTCCACGGCGTCGGCGTGAGCTGCGTGAATGCCCTGTCGGAGCGCCTCGAACTGGAGATCTGGCGGCCCGAGGGCGATAGCGGACCCAGCTACACCTGGCAGCAGGAATACGCTTGTGGCATCCCCAAAGGCCCGCTGACGAAGGTGGGCAAAGCCGGCCGGAAAACCGGCACGCGCGTCACCTTCAAACCCGATACCACCATCATGACGGAAAGCGTGTTTAACTACGACACGCTGGCGCAGCGCCTCCGCCAACTGGCGTTCCTGAATAAGGGTCTCAAAATCACGCTGACCGATGAGCGTGTCGACCCCGAGAAGACCACCGAGTTTGTCTATTCCGGAGGAATCGCCGAGTTCATCCGCCATCTCAACCGCGGCAAACAAGTGCTGCACGAGAAGCCCATCAACTTCGAGACCGACCGCGAACTGCCCAATAGCGCCGGAACGCTCTCCATGGAAGTGGCGCTGCAATATAACGACGGCTATTCCGTCACCGAGTTGAGCTTCGCCAACAATATCAACACCGTGGACGGCGGTACCCATCTCACCGGCTTCCGCACCGCCTTGACGCGCACCATCAACGCCTTCGGACAGAGCCAGGGGCTCTTCAAGGAAAAGGAAAGCCTCACTGGCGACGACGTCCGCGAAGGCCTCACCGCAGTGGTGAGCGTGAAGGTTCCCCAGCCCCAGTTCGAAGGCCAGACCAAGGGCAAGCTCAACAGCGATATCGCCGGCTTCATGACGCAGTTCGTCAATGAGAAGCTCAGCGAGTACTTCGACAAGAACTCCACCATCGGGCGCAAGATCGTCGGCAAGGCCATTGAAGCATCGCGCGCGCGCGAGGCGGCCCGTAAGGCCCGCGACCTCACCCGCCGCAAGGGCGCTCTCGATTCCGGCGGCCTGCCCGGCAAACTGGCCGATTGTCAGGAGAAGGATCCCGAACGCTGCGAGTTGTTCCTGGTCGAGGGCGAATCGGCCGGCGGAACCGCCAAGCAGGGCCGCGACCGCCGTTTCCAGGCCATCCTTCCGCTCAAGGGAAAAATCCTCAACGTCGAGAAGGCCCGCTACGACAAGATGCTCGGCCACGAGGAAATCCGCGCCATGATCACGGCCCTCGGAACCGGCATCGGCAAGGACGATTTCGACGTCGCCAAACTGCGCTATGGCAAGATCATCATCATGACCGATGCCGACGTGGACGGTTCCCACATCCGCACCCTCCTGCTGACTTTCTTCTTCCGTCACATGCACGAACTGATCCTGCGCGAGCACGTCTACATCGCGCAGCCGCCCCTCTACCTCATCAAGAAAGGCAAGAGCGAGAAGTACATCAAGGACGAGAAGGAATTCACCAAGGAGATCATGCGCCGGGCCACCGAGAACCTGTCGCTCGAAATCCGCTCCAACGGCGCCGGTCCCAAAGCCACTTTGCAGGGCGTCGAGTTGCGCACCTTCCTGCTCAGCCTCGACGAGTACCAGCAGATGTTCCACAAAGTGGAGCGCCGTTTGCGTGACGCCCGCGTGGTGGAAGTCCTCTCCAACGTCAACCTGCGCCTCGACCACAAGGGCGAGTTCCAGGACGAAGCCAATCTCAAGCCGGTGTTCGAATCGCTGCTGCAACTGGGCGTGAAACCGGAGATGCGGCGCGACGAGGAGCACTCCTCCTTCGCCGTGGTCTTCCACGATTCCACCAACGCCGAACGCTCCATCGGCCTGGCGCTGGCCGCGCAACCCGAATACCGGCGCTTCCGCTCCCTGGCGCGCGCCATCGCCAGGTTCAACGACCCGCCCTTCGTGGTAGTCAAGAACGACCACCGCGAACCCCAGCCCAACTGGATCGACCTCCTGGATTACGTCAAGGCCGAGGGCAAGAAGGACGCTCGCGTGCAACGCTACAAAGGGCTGGGTGAAATGAACGCCGAGCAGTTGGCCGAGACCACCATGAACCCCGAGAAGCGCACGCTCCTGCAAGTTCGCCTCGAGGACGCCGTGCAGAGCGAGGAAATCTTCTCCACCCTCATGGGCGAAGACGTGGAAAGCCGCCGCAAATTCATCGAGGAAAACGCCCTCGACGTGAAGAACCTCGACGTGTAGGGTGTAGTTGGGAGAGGCGCCGTTTCCCCGAGGATTTCATGTTCCAGCTCACGGACGAGGAAGCCGTCGGAAGATCTCCTTTGCGAACCGCGGGGCGGGCTGAATCGTGCATCGCCCCCTGTGAGGTGTGATCCCGCGTCGCGTCCGACTTCAGACGTGCAATTCCTGCGGGACGGGATAGCGGCTCACCTTGATTTTGCTCTCGTCCCTGCGGGCGGCGGCCAGGTCATAGGCAAGCTGCATCCGTAACCACGTCTCCTCGGTACTGCCGAAGGCCTTTGTGAGCCGGATCGCCATTTCCGGGCTGATGCCGGATTTGCCGTTCACAACCTTAGTAAGCGTCTGCCGCGAGACGCCAAGAATCTTCGCTCCGGCGGTCACAGAGAGGCCCAACGGCTCAAGGCAATCGTGCCGGACGATGCGACCGGGATGCACGGGGTTCTTCATGGGCATGGCGTCTCCTCCTAGTGGTAGTCGATCAATTCAACGTCAAAAGCATCTGTGCCTTCAAAACGGAAAACGAGGCGCCAGTTGGCGCGTACCGTCACGGCCCACAGTCCTTTCAGATCGCCTTTGAGCGGGTGCAGGCGATACCGGGGAACATCGAGAGCTTGCGGCGTGGTAGCGGTGTCGAGCACCGTAAGGATTCGCTCAACCGTGTCCAGCAAGTCAGGCCGGATTCCGCTCCGGTCGCCGCGCTCATAGAGCCGTTTCAGGCCCCGGTGCTTGAAGCTCCTAATCATCAGGGTATCACCGTAAACTGAAAGTTGTCAGTTGTCAAGCTTCATCATAGCTGAAGCGGCTACCGGAGCCCCAGGATCTACTCACCGCGAGAGGTGGTGACTCTATGAAGCCCGCGAGAGAATTCGACTGTGTCGGGATGAAGGCGGAGATTCAAGAGCGGCTTCTGCGCGAGGCGGCCGAATTGGGTGAAGAGGAAGCGCGGAATCGACGGGCAGCGCGGCTGGCAAGCGATCCGATCTTGGGCAACTTCCTGCGAACAAAAGCGGCCAACGGCGGAGGTTCCGCCGAGCAGACGCCAGCAGCGTAGGTACCGTGGTGGACATCCGCTTTGGGAGACCCGATAGGACGGACGCCGGCCGCGGCGCAGCTCCTTCGCGGCATTCACCTTGCTCCCCTGAGGAGTTCCAGCATTCGCCGGTCCAGCTTGTGCCCGTGGAAGCTGTCGTACTTGACGTCGGCCCGGCCACTGTCCAGGATGCCGAATGACCCCCGGAAGCACCACAGTGCCCAGCCCCACCCGACGTGGTTCCAAAGGTCCAGGTAGTCCCGCATCCACGCAAGGGCAACGTCGTGAGGAGTGTGGTTCCAGCAGCCCCACTCCCCTACGAAGGTCCGCGCGCCCAGCGACTGCATTCCAAGCCACGGAAGAATGCAGAGTTGCTCGAGCCGATCCCGGTCCCATATGACCTGGCCGCCAATCTTTGTGGGCCAGAGCGGGACTTCCCGCGGTGTCCCCGCCCACGGCGCCAGGTAATGCGTAAGGCTGAAGGGCGCGTATCCGCGTGTGCTATGAATGGCATTTCGCACCCCCGCGAGGCCCGCCACTGGTTCCATCATCTCGCCAAACATGCCGTCTATGACAACCAACCGGTTGGGGTCCTTCTCGCGGATCGCGTCGACCCCGCGGCGCACAATCCTGGCATATTGCGAAATCGTGCAGGCGTTGGGCTCATTGATCGGGTTGAAGCTCAGGCTGGCGCTCCCAATCCCCTTGTACCGGCTCGCGAAGTGCGCCCAGTGGAAGGCGAAAACGTCGAGCGCGTGATCGTCGGTCCACAGGCTCCATGGCTCGGGCGACAGCCCGCCGTTGATGCAGAATCCGGGGGCCCGGTGGAAGTTGATGCACACGTGTATGCCGTACTCGCGTCCCCACGCCACCGCCTGGTCGATGTCTCTTAGCGGCGCTTCGATGAGGCGGTAGGGGTCCGCCGGGTCCGTCCAGCACCGGTACGACATAGGCAACCGCACGAAGTTGAAGCCGAGCTCCGCAATCCACTCGAAATCGCCCTTCAGGAACGGTTCATTGTGGCGGCCCCACTCGGGGTCCATGGCCGCCCACTCGTCCGGCTTGTCGGTGAATTTCTCCTGAAGATTGAAGCCGCGCCAGCGCTGAGGTGTGCGGGGGGGGG